>ENA-OQES01000169-OQES01000169.1-human-gut-metagenome-genome-assembly--contig:-NODE-169-length-27821-cov-11.582798_pt1 | contig 27821 bp, 35 predicted proteins | sample MGYA00242798_ERZ504641 | MGnify/ENA primary metagenome ERZ504641 (study PRJEB26092, sample SAMD00036327) | human gut metagenome | host: Homo sapiens | study: EMG produced TPA metagenomics assembly of...
AAAGGTACACTAAAAAATGAGTGTGAGGGAAAAGTTTGTTTATCTTTGCATTTCAAAAAAATAAACGGAATAGAATTAATGAATAGTCAAAAAGGAATAGTGGGCTGCTTGCTATTGGCATGCACCTTACAAATGTCGGCACAAGTAAAAACGTATAAGTATCGTGTAAACTTTCGCGATAAGGCGGAAACAACCTATTGCATTGGACAAGCCTTCGGCTTATTTGTCCGAACGTGCTTTGGAGCGTCGCATGAAACAGGGATTGCCCGTTGATTCTACAGATATTCCTGTGTGCCGGAGCTATATAGATATGCTGGTCGGAAAAGGAGCACAGCTTGTATCCAAAAGTAAATGGAACAATACAGTGGTAGTGCAGGTATCCGACACGTCGGTTATTGATAAAGTGGCGGCATTGCCATTTTGTGACAGCTGTCCGGAAAGTGTGGACAGCTCCCGACAGTATTCCTGCCCGCAATGCCAACCGTAAAAAAAGAGGTGACCAATAGGGTGACAAAGAGTAATAACTATTATGGGGATGCGTGGCGGCAGATTGCTGTTCATCACGGGGACAGTCTTCACGCTGCAGGTTTTCGTGGGAAGGGGATGCAGATAGCGGTCATTGATGCAGGTTTTTATAATGCTGATGAAATCAGTGTTTTCAAAGGAATGGACTTGTTGGGAACACGCGATTTTGTAAATTCTCACTCGGATATTTATGCCGAGAACTATCACGGCATGAAAGTGTTGTCTTGTATGGCTGCCAATAAGCCGAATGTATTGGTCGGCACGGCTCCCGAAGCTTCATATTGGCTTCTCCGTAGTGAGGATGATGATACGGAACAGCCTGTGGAAGAGGATTATTGGGCGGAAGCTTTGGAATTTGCCGATAGTGTGGGAGTGGATGTGGTTAATACTTCATTGGGATATTATGAGTTTGATGATACGACCATGAATTACCGGTACCGTGATTTGGACGGGCATTATTCATTGATGTCTCATTCCGCTTCTTTGGCTGCCGATAAAGGATTGGTGTTGGTATGCAGTGCCGGAAATTCGGGGCGTGGCACATGGAAAAAAATCCCACCTCCGGGAGATGCGGAAAATGTTATTACAGTGGGGGCGGCGGACCGGAATCTGGTTAATGCTGATTTCTCTTCTGTAGGAAATACTACAGATGGCCGTGTAAAACCGGATGTGATGGCGGTGGGAGTTGCTTCGGCCGTAGCGGGTAATGATGGAACGGTTTCTCATGCCAATGGTACTTCTTTCGCATCGCCTACATTGTGCGGGTTGGTAGCCTGTTTCTGGCAGGCTTGTCCCTGGCTTACTGCCAAGCAGGTGGTGGAGGCAGTGCGGAATGCAGGAGACCGTAAAGAGTATCCGGATAATATTTACGGTTATGGTGTGCCTGATATCTGGAAAGCTTGTCAAATAGAATTAGAGAAGAAAAAATTAATGGAAGAACATCCTCTTTCTTTATATGAACTGAATGCGTTGGTTAAGCGCAGCATTCATGCTTGTCTGCCCGATACTTATTGGGTTCAGGCAGAGCTGAGTGATGTACGTTCCAATTATTCCGGTCATTGCTATTTGGAATTTGTACAGAAAGAGCCACGGGGGAAATAATCTGATAGCTAAGGCAAGGGGGAACTATTTGGAGCAATGTCTACCGTCTGCTGAAGCCTTATTTTGAAGAGGAAACCGGGCAGGCTTTTGTTGCAGGTATTAAAGTGATGGTGAAAGTGGCTGTGGAGTTTCATGAATTGTATGGTTACTCGCTTACTGTGCAGGATATAGATCCTACTTATACATTGGGGGATATGGCGCGTCGCCGTCGCGAAATCTTGAAGCAATTGGAAGAAGAAGGTGTGCTGACTTTGAATAAGGAACTGGAGATTCCTTTGCTGGCGCAACGCATAGCCGTTATTTCCTCGGCTACGGCTGCCGGTTATGGTGATTTTTGTAATCAACTGGAACAGAATCCCTATGGTTTTGTCTTTTATCCGCGTTTGTTTCCTGCTATTATGCAGGGGGAACGGGTAGAACAATCTGTCATTACCGCATTGGATGCTATCCATGCCTGTCGTGATGATTGGGATGTCGTGGTTATTATCCGTGGCGGAGGCGCCACGTCCGACCTTTCGGGGTTCGATACATATGAGTTGGCGGCTAATTGTGCTCAGTTTCCTATACCTATTATAACCGGTATAGGGCATGAGCGTGACGATACGGTGTTGGACTGTGTTTCTCATACTCGTGTCAAGACACCTACTGCTGCTGCCGAGTATCTTATCAATCACTTGCACGACACTGCCAAGGTTCTTGAAGATTATGCATCGGCTGTACTTCATACTATCTCTACCCGTATGGAACGGGAAAATACCCGGCTGAACCGGATGGTAGAACGTATTCCCATGCAGACGCGGATGAGGCTGAAAGAGGAACATTATCGCCAGGAACGAATCATGAAACATTTGGAAGTAGGCCTGCAATCCCGTCTGACAAAAGAAACCCATTGTTTAAAAATGATGGAAACTCGGTTGGGCATCGTTTCACAGCGTCGTCTGGTAAAGGAAAAGCATCGGCTCCAACTTTTGGAGCAGGAATTGAAGGCGGCATCTCCCGAAAATTTGTTGAAAAAGGGGGATATAGTATCACGCTGAAAAATGGCAAGGCGGTGATCGATGCTTCTGTATTGCAGCCGGGTGATGAACTTACCACCCGTTTTGCCAAAGGAGAAATAAAGAGTATAGTAACTAAAAAATAAAACGAAGTATGGCAGCAAAGAAACAAACCTATGAACACGCTATGAAACGTCTGGAAGAAATCGTATCACGCATAGACAGTAATGAGTTGGACATAGACAGTTTAGGTGTGAACCTGAAAGAGGCACAGGAATTAATCAAGTTTTGCCGGGATAAACTTTATAAAGCCGATGAGGAGATAAAGAAAATGTTGGATAATAATGTTTCAATGTGACAATATGCTAATGTGCCAATTGGCTGCGCTATATTCTGCATGGCATATTTGTACCTTAGCACATTGACATATTGGCAAATTATAAAAGCTATAAATCAAAAAGACTGTTTGATTGGAATTTGCAAATATAAAACGTAATTTTGCTCTCATTCGTAAATAATAACATAATTAAGATACACTATGAAAGAGATTGATTGGGCAAATCTGTCCTTCGGCTATATGAAGACAGACTATAATGTACGTTGCTACTATCGTGACGGTGCATGGGGAGAGTTGGAACTTTGTTCGGAAGAAACGTTGAATATTCACATGGCCGCCACTTGTCTGCACTAATGGGCAAGAAGCGTTTGAAGGGTTGAAGGCTTATCGTGGAAAAGACGGTAAAATCCGTATTTTCCGTCTGAAGCCAATGCGGAACGTTTGCAAAGTACTTGTGACGGTATTCTGATGCCGGAACTTCCTACAGAAAAGTTTGTGGCAGCTATAAAGAAGGTGGTGAAAGCCAACGAGCGTTTCATTCCTCCATACGAAAGTGGTGCGGCTCTTTATATTCGTCCGTTACTGATTGGTACAGGTGCTCAGGTGGGGGTTCACCCTGCCAATGAATATCTGTTTGTGGTATTCGTAACTCCGGTAGGTCCTTATTTCAAAGGTGGTTTTTCTACTAATCCTTATGTTATTATCCGTGAGTTCGACCGTGCCGCACCTTATGGAACCGGACACTTTAAGGTGGGCGGCAACTATGCTGCCAGCCTGCGTGCCAATAAGAAAGCCCATGATTTGGGATATTCCTGCGAGTTCTATCTAGACGCCAAGGAAAAGAAGTACATTGACGAGTGTGGTGCGGCTAATTTCTTCGGCATCAAAAATAATACTTACATTACACCAAAATCATCTTCTATTCTGCCTTCTATAACGAATAAGAGTTTGATGCAGCTAGCCGAGGATTTGGGTATAAAGGTAGAATGTCGTCCGGTTCCTGAAGAAGAACTGGAAACCTTCGAGGAAGCGGGGGCTTGCGGTACGGCGGCTGTTATCAGTCCTATCCAGCGTATTGATGATTTGGAAAACAAGAAATCGTACATAATCTCTAAAGATGGAAAGCCGGGTCCTGTTTGTACAAAATTGTATAACAAACTGCGTGCTATCCAGTATGGTGATGAACCTGATACACATAATTGGGTGACAATTTTAGACTAATAGAAAAATAGATTCTTATGAAAACAAATTCAGAATTGAAGAATCGGGCAATCGATGCGTTGACCGGTAATTGGGGACTGGGTGCGGTTATTACCTTGGTCTATGGACTGGTGATGAATGCCCCTACGCTGCCCTATCGTATTATGGAGTCGGTGGCTTCGTCTTCCTTTAGTCTCATCGCTTTGTTGCTTTTGCCATTGGGCTTCGGCTATACCGTCCTTTTTTTGGATGTGATTCGTGGAATAAAGCTGGATTTTGCCCGTCTTTTCGATTGGGTTTAAAGACTATGGACGGATATTGGGTACAATGCTGCTGACTACAGTCTATACGTTCCTGTGGACGTTGCTGCTTGTCATTCCGGGCATCATGAAGTCCTATTCATATGCCATGACGCTCTTTATTCTGAAAGATTATCCGGAGTTGCAGTACGATGCTGCCATAGAGAAAAGTATGGCGATGATGTCCGGTCATAAGATGAAGATGTTCTTGTTGGATTTGAGCTTCATTGGTTGGGCTATTCTGTGTTGTTTTACTTTGGGGATCGGTTTCTTGTTCCTGGCTCCTTATGTAGAAGCATCACATGCTGCTTTCTATGAAGATCTGAAGAAAGAATTGGGAGAGTCCGTTGAGGCAATTTCTGAATAATATAGAAAATAGAAAGATAAGAAAAATAGACCTGCAAGTGAATTGCGGGTCTACTTTTTTTTCTCTTTCACAGGATATTCCTACCTTTGCCTGTGGAAACAAATTAATGATAGACTAATTTTCATGGGAAAAGGAAAACTGGAGAAATTTGCTGATATGCGGGAGTATCCGCACGTGTTTGAATACCCTTATTCGGTGGCCGATAACGTTACGTTCGATATGAAGGGGAATTGGAACCGTGACATTTTTTAAGAACGATAATCCGATAGTTCTGGAACTGGGATGCGGACGAGGTGAATATACCGTAGGGCTGGGTCGTATGTATTCCGATAAAAATTTTATCGGTGTAGATATTAAAAAGGGGCCCGTATGTGGACCGGTGCGACGGAAGCGCTGAAAGATGGCATGACGAATGTGGCCTTTTTTGCGTACCAATATCGAAATCATCGACCGATTTTTTGCTCCGGGTGAGGTGAGTGAGATATGGCTGACTTTCTCTGATCCGCAGATGAAGAAAGCGACTAAACGTCTTACTTCCACATACTTTATGGAACGTTATCGTAAGTTTTTGAAGCCGGACGGACTGATTCATTTGAAGACCGACAGTAATTTTATGTTTACTTACACCCGCTATATGGTAGAGGAAAACAAATTGCCGGTAGAGTTTATGACCGAAGATTTGTATCATTCCGGTTTGGTGGATGACATACTAGGCATCCGTACCTATTATGAACAACAATGGTTGGATCGTGGTTTGAATATAAAATATATGAAGTTCCGTCTGCCGCAAGAGAAGGAGTTGCATGAACCCGATGTGGAAATAGAATTGGATGAGTATCGCAGTTACAACCGCAGTAAACGAAGCGGGTTGAAAACAAGTAAATAATAACAGAATGATGACTTTATATCCGAAATTGATTTTGGACGCCTTGGCAACGGTGCGTTATCCCGGAACGGGAAAGAATTTGGTGGAAGCGGAGATGGTTGCCGATAATCTTCGCATTGACGGTATGTCGGTAAGCTTTTCGTTGATTTTTGAGAAACCGACCGATCCGTTTATGAAATCTATGATAAAGGCTGCCGAAACAGCTATTCATACTTATGTTTCACCTGATGTACAGGTAGCTATTGCGACAGAGAGCCGTCAGGCGGCGCGTCCCGAACCGGGTAAGCTGCTTCCATTGGTAAAAAATGTCATTGCTGTTTCATCCGGAAAAGGCGGGGTGGGCAAGTCTACTGTGGCGGCCAATCTAGCTGTGGCCCTAGCTAAACTGGGATATAAAGTAGGTTTGCTGGATGCTGATATTTTCGGTCCTTCTGTGCCTAAAATGTTCCAGGTGGAAGATGCCCGTCCTTATGCTGAGCAGATTGACGGTCGTGATTTGATTGTGCCGATTGAAAAATATGGTATCAAGTTGCTTTCTATCGGTTTCTTTGTCGACCCTGATCAAGCTACTTTATGGCGTGGAGGGATGGCTAGTAATGCTTTGAAACAACTGATTGGAGATGCCGCATGGGGAGAACTGGATTATTTCATATTGGATACGCCTCCGGGCACCAGTGATATTCATCTGACTTTGGTGCAGACTTTGGCTATTACGGGAGCTGTAATCGTCAGTACACCCCAGCAGGTGGCTTTGGCTGATGCGCGCAAGGGAATCAATATGTATACCAATGATAAAGTAAATGTTCCTATTTTGGGATTGGTGGAGAATATGTCATGGTTTACTCCTGCGGAACTTCCTGAAAATAAGTATTACCTTTTCGGAAAGGAGGGTTGCAAACAGCTGGCAGAGGAAATGAATGTGCCTTTGTTGGGACAAATTCCTATTGTGCAGAGTATCTGTGAAAATGGTGATAAAGGAACTCCGGCTGCTTTGAATGAGGACAGCATTACCGGGCGTGCATTTATAGAGTTAGCTGAAAATGTTGTGAAGCAGACCGAGAAGCGTAATGCGGAACAGGCGCCGACACACATTGTGGAGATGAAGAAATGATTTAGGAATATATTTTTAAGATGAAAAGAGACTGTTCGGAACAGCCTCTTTTCTGTTTTTATGCTCTTTATTGCAGTTTGAAAGTTACAGGAACAGTGTATCTGCAACGTACTGCTTTGTCTTTTACAGTTGCCGGCTTCCATTTTGGCATGGATTTTACAACCCGTGCTGCTTCAGCATCCAGTTCGGGGGTAATGCTGCGTACTATGCTTACATGGTCTACCGAACCATCTTTTTCAATAACCATCTGTACGATTACTTTACCTTGTGCTCCCTCCTTTTGCGCTGTTACGGGATATTTTATGTTGCGTGCCAAATATTGCAAGCAGGCTATCATACCTCCGGGGAATTCAGGCATATTGTCTGCTATCTGGTATACGGGGTCTTCTCCGACAAGAAGTAATCTCACCAGTTCCGGATTTTCCATATCTTTGATGGGGCAGAGTTCTTTTACCGTGAATTTTCCTTCTTGATAACCTTTATGGTTAATGGCAATGGTTTCGCCTACTCCTACTGTTAACTGAGCTTCTCCGTGAGCGTTTGTCGTGGCTTTGGCATTTGTTGAAGAAGAAATAAGTTCTACTCCTGCAAGTTGTTGGTTATCATTATTGGATATTTGTAACTTGATCCGTATTTGTTTGCCGGCTTTGATGTAGGCGGCAATATCATCATCGGTATCGAAAATGGCAGTGACATTCGGTTTGTTTGCTGAAAGTAGAAGTGATTGGTGTTTGGAACTTTTAGGAGAGGAAACGTCTAGGGAAAACATACTTGGGAGTCGTCATATCCACTTCTATGGTAGCCTTTCCTTCTGCATTGGTCTTGAAAGTTTTTACTTCATTACCCGGTTTGATTTGCAGAGTAATATTAGGCTGAGGCTTACCTTCACTATTGGTTACGGTAATAGTGAAAGTCACCAGACCTTGTACTGTTGTGTTGACAAAAGATGCCACTTCTTCCCTTTCGGGGCGTGGGGTGCTTTCTTCCGTGGAATAGATTAACCTTTTCGGCTGTCCGTGCCACGGTTTCAATGTTGCTGACCAAGAGTAGAGCAGCAGTCAGCGGTGCAAACAAGGCATATTTGATATGCCCTGTGGTGCGGGTTCTTTTTTTGGTTCATCATTTTAATTCTGGTTTTTTAAGTGTGATAAGTTGAAATTATTATATAAACCGGTTTGTCTGTTTTGGTTGGCTAATCCCAAAAGGTGATATTGATATGCTTTCTTATTTGTGCCGGATTCCATTACTTTATGATCGGCAAGGTATTCCAAATTGAGTCTGATCTCTGTTTTCAGCAGCCATGCAAAAGGATTCATCCAGCAAATGATATTTACTATTTCACTGATAATGACATCTATGGAATGCCATTGGCGGACGTGGGTCTGTTCGTGCGTCAGGATTTCTTGTTTTTCATCTTCTTTCAGTCCGGGCAGATAGATGAAAATCCATTGCCAGAAAGAGAATGGATTGGCAGGTTCTGATAGACTGCGTATGGATATTTGGTCTACATTTATACTCTTGCTTTTTAAGACAAGGCGGAAAATACTGCTTAGTTGGATCATAAATCGTGCGGATAATAAAAGGATTCCAATCCAATAGACGAACTTTATTATATCAAGCAGGTCGGGTGTGGGAATAGCAACAGGAGCTGTGACTACTGTGGCAGTGGAAGTATTTGTTTCTGTCAGCATCATCAGTGCGTAGTAATCTGCCAGTTCATTGATGGCAGGTTGTTCTTTCACCCATGCTTGCATATCCATCAGCGGATAAAGAAAAGAGAGGGCAAGAAAACTCAGCAGTGCGATACGACGCCACTGGAAGAAAGTGTCGCGACAGCAGAACAGCTTGTAGAAAGCATAGAATAAGGCGATGCCTATATTTACTTTCAGTATGTAGATGAGTTCGGGTGCTGTAGTTATCATAGTATTTGTGAATTTAGCAGGATTATTTATCTTCTTCTTTCTCTATCAAGTTGATAATGTCTTTCAAGTCGGCTGCGGAGATTTTTTGCTCTTTGGCGAAGAAAGATACCATTTCCTTGTATGAGTCAGCAAAATAGTTCCGGACCACACCACTTACAAATGTGCGTTTGTATTCGCTTTGTTTAACCACTGGGGTGTATTGATAAGTGTTGCCGAATCGTTTGGCCGTAACGTACCCTTTTCTTTTCAGGTTGTTCACTATGGATGCCACCGTAGTATAAGGCGGCTTGGGTTCGGGAAATTTAGCAACTATGTCTTTCACGAAACATTCTCCCATGCTCCAAATATGAAGCATCACTTCTTCTTCTTGTATCGTTAGCTTTTCCATAAGAAAATGAATTGATTACGATGTTTTCGCAAATCTACGAAAAAATCGTAATAAGCAAAAGGAATGGGAGTTAATTAGTGTGAATACAGATTGTGGGCAGATAAAAAAAGCAAAGTGAAGAATCCGGCTGTGATAGATTGAAGCGGACCCTTCACTTTGGCATGAAAATGACAGATGAAGTAAAGTTTATTTTTTGGTGTAGAATATAATGGTCTGCTAACTCTCCTGTTATTGCCTGTTTGTCTTGATTGAGAGCGGTCAGGGTATTCTCACCGACTTTATAATATTGCTTATCCTCTCCATTAATTAAAGTCATGATATTACCTTCAACAGAGTAAGTTCCATATTCTTTGAAAGTAGCATCCTGCCGGTCAATATATTCTGATATCAACTCAAAAGTCTTGTCTTTTTTAATAGTCAGGGTCATGTTGATACCCGGACAGTCGGCAGCCGGAAAAGTTCCGGTGTAAGTACCGTCATAATCCAATGAGTTTTCTGCATTGTGCATATCCGTTGTTTCGGTGGAGATTGCAGAATCGTTAGTGTTTTTGGAGTTGCTGTTACATGAAGTAATCAGCAGGCATACGCATGCCAGAATAAAAAGTTTTTTCATCATAAATAATTCATTTAGTTCTTAATTTATAAACAAATTCAGACGACATTTGTTCTGCGTCTTTTCTTAATCTCTTTTAATCTTTCGTATACATGTCTGCGGCTTAAGGTAATCTGACGACGGTATACGATGCAGGTGGTAAGGAAATAAACACCTGTTTGTATCCACAATACCCGGTACTCTGTCAGTACATCGGTCAGTGTGGCTCCCATATTGTTGATGCGTACAAAGCCGTTGATGCCGAAAGTGGAAGGGAACAGCCACGAAACCACCTCCCAGAATTTAGGAATGGCAGTACCTGGCCACGAAATGCCTGAGATAAATAGCAACGGTACTGAGGTAAATACATAAATCATCATACAGGCTTCCCGATGGTGAATAAAGATAGAACAAGTCATCGCGAAAAAGATGCATGCCAGTATATAGGGAAACATGAATGCCGCTAGGGTTCCGGCTTGAGCTATTTGTACCAGGCTGAACATTTTGGGAACAAGGCAGAGCATATAGGTAGCCATGACAGCATATATCATAAGGTAAGTCAGTGATTTGCCTAAAACAATGCGCAGCGTGCCATGATAATGGCGGCTCATGGGGATAAGGTCCCGAAAACGGTTGTTCTCACGAGCAGTTCCGGCAGATAGACCTACTCCTAGCAGTAAAGTTTGTTGGATAATCAGTATCAGTACGGCGGGTATCAGGAAACTGGCAAAACCGTTCTGCGGATTGAAAATGGAAATATCCTCATACGCAATGGGAGACGTGCTCACTTCATCTTGTCGGATGGTTGTGTTGCCGGAGCGTTCTATCTTTATCTGTTTGTTCATTACCAGCGAGGCATTGGTGTTGGCTGTCAGCATGGCTTTGTAGTATAGCATACCGCTCATGTCACAGTAGATGGTGACATGGGTTTGAACTCCTTTAGTAATGTCGCGGCTGAAGCTTTCAGGAATATAGATGATGCCATACACTTTGCCGTTCTTCAATAAAGTTTTTGCTTCTTCCATATCACTGCAATGAGATACTATTTCCAAGTCGGCACCTGCATCTACCAGACGCAGGTATTCACGGCTGAGGCTGGAACGGTTGTTATCTACTACAGCAGCAGGGACTTCACGCACTGTTTCATTGGTATATATAAAGGTATAGAGAAGCGGATAGCCTAGTGGTACCAGAATGAAAAAGATAAGTACACCTTGATCCTTTACAACTGCTTTCAACTCTTGCCACCAGATGTAGAAAAGGTCCTTGGTTCCTTGTGAGATGATATCTTTGAGTTTATATGTTTCATACCTGTTTGCCGTTTTAGGGAATATATACATAATGTAATAGTACTGTGCGCAGTCTTTTCAGTATAAAGAAAGGCAACAGCATGAATAACATCAACGCGACTACTGAATGCCATACGTAAATCAGCGGATATCCGTTAAGTGCCAAATCTACATAAATCAGGAAGTAGTGGCGTAACGGGAATAGATTGGCCAGTGCCTGTAATACAGGATTCATTGCCATAACCGGAAAACTCATACCCGATATGGAGAAAGAAATCACCCCCATAGGGAGGCGGTGCTCAGTGCCAAGCGGACTGTTGTAAACAATCCGAACAGAAATACTCCGAAAGCCTGTGAAGCCAGTACTAGTAACAGACCGGCAAACAGCATGGGCAGTATACCGCTATTACAGGGATAGTGCAGGAAACCGTAATAGATAAACATTATAGAAGGTGGCCATGACAAAGAAAACTACAGTCTGGGGCAGCAATTTGCCGGTCAGGGCTACGGTGATGGAATTGTCTGCCATGCCCATCCATTCTTTTTGGGTGTTGGTTTTCATTTCACTTCCAATGGTATAGACGGTGGTCATAAAGATAAGCAGCATCAGGATACCCGGTATGATGGTGTTACTCAAATATACAGAGTAATTGAGCCATGGATTGTTTAATACATGAGAGTCGATGACTATGGGCTGCAGGAATGCCATGGCCTGGTCTTCTGTAGCTCCTTTGGCATATAAGGTGGCACGGCCGATGGCTCCACCCGCCAGCTCGGACATGGTGCGCTGGTCTTTATAGAGTAATGAACCTGCTACCAGATAGGAGTAGTTGGTATAAAAGGAAACCTTGGGTTGACGGCTTGCTAATGCCTTCTCGGTAGTTCCTTTTGGAATATAGTAGAAAGCATAGATCTTTCCTTGCTGCATGGCTTTGCGGGCATCCGCGAAACTGGGGTAATGTGCTATGATTTTAGTCTGCTGAAAAGCGTCCAGATTACGGATGATGCTGCGTGTGGTAGCTGTGTTGTCCAAATCGACCACACCTGCCGGCATATCCGTAGGGAGTCCGTTCCACATTAATGTAGTGAAGAAGAGATAACAGAACAAGGGAGCTATGATCATGCAGAACAGATATAGCGGTCTTGTGGCGATGCGGAACACTTCACGCCGGGCTATGCGGAATATACGGTTATGGACAGTATTGTTCATTGTTTGTTATTTCTCGATGATGGCACTCATTCCCGGACGCAATCCGTCTGTTCTCTCTACAGGAACAGCTTTCACCTCGAAGGTCTTCAGGTCGAATTGTCCCGTAGTCTTGGTTGCTTTCCAGGCAGCATATGTACCCAGATCTTTCATATAAGTAACCTTGAATTTTATTTCTTTGTCAAAGGCAGGAATAAATGCGCTAATCTCATTTCCTACGGTAAAGTCTTTTAGGAAATCTTCGCGTACATTAAATGTTACCCACATGTCATTCAAGCGGGCCACGTTCATAATGGGGGCACCGGTACCTACCAGTTCGCCTGCTTTGGGAAAAATTTCGGTCACTTCTCCATCAGCTGACGCGGTCAGTATCGTTTCGTCTATGTAGGAGGAAACTTCGGCTACAGCACCTTTGGCACGTTCTACTTGGGCTGCGGCTGCTGCTTTGTCTTCACGTTGTGCACCGTTCTTTGCCATTTCGTATTGGGAGCGTGCTGCTTTTTCTGTAGCGGTCATGGCATCAAATTGTGCTTTGGCTTCATCACGTTTTTGCGCGGACATTACGCCTTGTTCAAAGAGCCGGTTGACACGGTTGTATGACTTTTCAGCAATTTCTACTCCGGCTTTGGCTTTCTGCCACATTTCGTAGGCAGCTTGCAGTTGCTCTTGGCGGGTACCTCGTTGTGCTTTTTCATTCAAGGCTTGTGCTGCTTGTTCGGCAGCTTGTGCTTGAGAAAGTTTGGCTTTTACATCAGGGGCTTCAAGGATAGCCAGTGTGTCACCGGCTTTTACTTTGTCTCCTTCCTTTACACGAAATTCCAGAATGCGTCCCGGCACTTTGCTGGATACACGGTATTCGTCGGCTTCTGCTTGCCCCTGAATGATTTCCGGACCTTTACCCAGTGTAAAGAAACCTATCAGTGACACTATGACAATGACTGCTGTCAGTGAAATAAATGCCAGCAAAATATTGCTGTGTTGTGATCTTTCTGCCATATCTTTTCGTTTTTAATCTTTAATTTTTATTTAAGCACTCCCATTGATTTGCGCAAATAGACTTCAGTCAGTTTTACATCAATCTGAGCGTCTATTTTGTCCGACTGGGCAGATAACCAAGCGGTTTGCGCTTCCAATACATTACTGGTAGGAATGACTCCTTCCATGAATCCCAGTTTGGCATAGCGCAGATTCTCGTCTGCTTTTTCCAGAATTTTTTTCAGCCATACTCAGGCGTTTGGCTGCTTCATTTACTTTATAGCTGGCTTGGCTTACCTGCAATTCTACCTTTTCTTTTGCATCTGCCAGTTGGTAGCGGGCAATGTTTGCTTCCGCTTTGGCAGCTTTTACCTTATACATTCCTTCGCCCCAGTTCCATATTGGAATTTGTACCATAGCGCCAACAGCCCACATGCCGCGGAATTTGCGTTCAAAGCCGTTTATCAATGAGGGATTGGTTACCATGTAGTTGGCGGTCAGAGCCACTGTAGGAAGAAATCCCGCGCGGGTGATATTGACTTTTTGGTCATAAATTTTATTAGCTAGATCCAAACTTCGTAATTCTTCGCGATTTGCCAAAGCGGTGGCTACATTATCACCTACATGATATTCAAGGAGAGTTAAGCTTTCTACGTCTTCATCTGCTAAACGTATTTCATCATTTAAAGGCAGACCGCATAATTGGCATAGTACCATTTTAGATAGGCTTAATCCGTTGTCTATTTGTGTGAGCTTCATTTCGGCTTCATTCACTTTTACTTTTACACTTAGTCCGTCGGCTTTGGTGGCGACACCTTCGGTTATCATTTTATCTACATCACTGTCCAGTTGGCTGACCAGTTGCAGATAGCTTTGGGCTAGATTTTTTCTTGTTTATCAGTGAGATGACTTGCCAGTAAGCTTGGTCTGTACTCAAAATGATATCCTGCATACCGGTGGCGTGCTGTGATTCGGCCAGTTGTTCAGCGTATTTGGTGATTTTATTGTAGGCAACGATTTTTCCTCCCATGAAGATGGGTTGGGTAAGGGTCACAGCTCCTGCATACATATTGCGTGTGTCGGTGCGCAGCGCATCTACCAAACCTTGTCCTACCTTGTTCAGTGCATTTCCAATACCTGGGATGAGGGGAGCAAGTGGTTGCAGTATTTGTGCGAGTTCGGGATTGGAAGCTGCCAGTTGTTGGAAAGTTTCCTGTATGGAGCCTTGGGCGGTAGTCCCTATCTGACTGATAGCTCCCTTTTGTTCGTCACTTAATAAAGAGATTTCTTTCTGAGTGTGCATATAGGTTCCTATAGCCGCAATCTTAGGAAGATAATTGGTAAAAGGCCGCTTTCTTTTCATAATGTGCAGCTGTTATCTTTTCAGCTGAAATGCGCAACTCTTTATTGTTGGATAATGCTAAAGCACGACAACTATCTAAGGTGAGTGTGCTTTGGGCTGAAATACTATCTAAAAACACCGATAAATAGGATAAAAGCTGCAATCTTTTTCATTATAGTGTTCTTGTTTTGTTGTTTTTAAGTTGTTTATGCAACAAAAATAAGACAAATCTTCAAGAAGCATATTCTGGATGTTATTTTAAAATATTTTATAATTCTGCAATCTGTATGTTTACTGCTTTTGCTTGGTGGAGTCAAAAAAACAGCCGGTTCGTTTCCAACCGGCTGTTTTTTTATTAAATATATTGGAGGGGAGAATGTTCCTTGTTATTTCATGCTGAAAGCTTGTTGTCCTATCATGGTTCCATCAGCGAAAATATAAACATGATAAGTTCCGGCAGGCAAATATTCCTCTACGTCCCAATATACGGTTACATTTTGTTCTTCTCCGGTGTATTCTATGTATTTCTTGATGGAATAAACCAAATTACGGTTTTCGTATGGGAATGTGTTTGAAGCGTTTTTGGTTAGTATGTCATTGTCTGGTTTGGCAATACGTATATATAAAGTACGTTCACCTGTTTTGGCGGTAATATTCTTGACAATGGTGAACGAGATGGCTATCTTTTTCACATCTTTTACTTTCTTGGCTGTTTTACCACGTTTATTTCTAGGCTCTACGCTAATTCCTGTGGCATCCAATTGGGCTGCCAAGGTGACCTTTTCATTCAGATTTTTTTTCTCTTGCGATAAATTACTGATTTGACGGGTTGCCTGCGTATATTTTTGTTTTACTTCTTGGTTTTCTTCAGCTAGTGCTTGGTTGAGTTTGTTCAGTGAATCTATTTGGATTACATAGGTGCGTAGTACGGCACGTACTGTTTTCAGTTCTTTCTTCAAACGCATGATCTCAGCTGCGTTACTGGTCTTTACTTGTCGTAATTCTTCTAGCAGCCGCTGTGTTTTCAGCTTCTCACTCTCCAGCTTTTCGCGCAAGGAATCATTGTTTATCTGTATCTGAAGTTCATCATATTGGGTGGCGAAAGTGGTATATTCGTTTTCCATTTCCAGATTTTTTCCACAGCGAAGAGTTCGCTCATTTCCTTATTCTCTTTTGCTTGATGAAAAGCATAAAAAAGAAACTCCGCCGATAATCACAACCAGCAGAATAATGACAATAATCAGATTTTTTGCTCTTATCCATAGTGTTACATTGAATTTTGGACAAAAGTACAATAATTTATGTAGACTGCTCGAAAATATTATGGAAATTTTTCTTTAATTCGGAATATCATTGTAACTTTGCAGTGCTTTTAAGAAGGCGATTTTATTATCAACTTTAAACAAAATATAGAGATTATGTCAAAAGTAACCGTAGTAGGCGCAGGTAACGTAGGTGCTACATGTGCAAATGTTCTTGCTTTTAACGAAGTAGCAGACGAAGTAGTAATGCTGGACGTTAAAGAAGGCGTATCAGAAGGTAAGGCAATGGATATGATGCAGACAGCTCAGTTGTTGGGCTTCGACACAAACATTGTAGGTTGCACTAACGATTATGGAAAAAACAGCTAACTCTGACGTTGTGGTTATCACTTCAGGTATTCCCCGTAAGCCGGGTATGACCCGTGAAGAACTGATCGGTGTTAATGCAGGCATTGTTAAGTCAGTTGCTCAGAATATCTTAAAGTACTCTCCTAATGCTATCATCGTAGTTATCTCTAACCCGATGGATACTATGACTTATTTGTCATTGAAAGCTTTGGGCTTGCCTAAGAATAGAATCATCGGTATGGGTGGTGCTTTGGATAGCTCACGTTTCAAATATTTCTTGTCTCAAGCCTTGGGTTGCAACGCTAATGAAGTGGAAGGTATGGTTATCGGTGGTCACGGTGATACTACTATGATTCCTTTGACTCGTTTTGCTACTTACAAAGGTATGCCTGTTTCTAACTTCTTGTCTGAAGAAAAATTTGCAGGAAGTTGCTGCTGCTACTATGGTAGGCGGTGCTACTCTGACTAAGTTGCTGGGTACTTCTGCATGGTATGCTCCGGGTGCAGCTGGTGCATTTGTTGTTGAATCTATCATCCACAACCAGGGTAAGATGGTTCCTTGTTCAGTTTATTTGGAAGGTGAATACGGTGAATCAGATATTTGCTGTGGTGTGCCTGTAATCTTGGGTAAGAACGGTATTGAAAAGATCGTTGAATTGCCTTTGAATGGAGAAGAAAAAGCTAAATTTGCTGCAAGTGCTGCTGCTGTTCGCAAGACTAACGCTGCTTTGCATGAAGTAGGTGCTCTTTAATAAGAACAAGCTATAATTTTATATCAAAAAGCCGATTTTTTCAGTGAAATGAGAAAGCGGCTTTTAAATTTGTACAGAATTCCTGAAAAGTAAGTGAACTTACGTTTTTCAAGAATTCTGAAATGAAAACGGCAGGAAGATTTTCTCCTCCATCAGTCCATCGGGTAAAGGGGTAACCGGGATAAAGGGTAGGAGCTGTTTCATCTATCCATTGGTTGAGAAGCCGGTAGATGGGAATGTCTTCCTTATTCATAAAAGTACCTGTGTATTGGGCATTTTTAGACAACTGATTACCATCGTCATTTTTTCCGATAAAGGTTATTTTTGCATTATCATAGTAGTTGTGGATAAAGAAAGAGTTGGCAGCTATACCTGCGAATAATCCTTTGGTCGTAATTAGATCTATGTTATAGACATAACAATTTTCAATGTGCGCTCCATCCGAAGCTTTCCCGCATATTCCACCATTGTAACTCTCTCTGTTCTTTATTATGTTGTTGGCAGAATAGCAGTTTGCTATCAAACCTTGGGCCTGGCTGGAACCTGCTATTCCACCGGCTGGTCCTGCTTTTATTTTTGAATTTGCGTCATAAATGATTTGGGTGTTGGTAACATAGCAATTGGTGATTTCCCCTGTTGAAGTTCCTGCTATGCCTCCTGTATTGGCTGATTGGTTCGTTTTGGTTGGATTGGCTGCAATTTGGCACTCCTTAACGCAACAATTTAGTATTTTGCCTTTATTGCGTCCGACTAAAATACTTGTACCTTCTGCTGTGCTCTTGCTTTTTGATGTGATAGATACTTTGCTGGATTCTATATGGAGATTTTAACTATGCCGGTGATATTGACGGCTCCGAATACACCTGTGGTGCCATTGCTGGAATTGATAGGTATATTGTAAAGGGTGTGATTTTGTCCGTCAAAGGTTTGGGAAAAGTAATAGTTTGTTTGGGCGTATCCTATTTGTTTTAACTCAGTACAATCCACATCTTTAAAATTCAATGTCATTCAATAGATAATAAGTGGTTATTCCATTTATCGTTTCTCCGAAATCGTCCAATGTTTTTCCTTTGTATTGGGTAAATGTATTGCTATTGATAAGTTGACTGAATGCAATCCAATCTTCGGCAGTCATAATTCCCGGAGTTTTTTCAGATATTTTTAAGTGATAAGTATATTCTTTGTTACCGGTAAAATGACTTTGTTTCTAGTTGTGTTGTATATTTCTTTCCATTTGTTACCATATTTATGGCGATGATCATGTTTCCGACAGGAGGGACTATAAACGAATAATTTCCGGAAGGAGAAACTTGGGCAATAGTAGTCGTATGTGTTCCGTTATCCGCTAGAACTATTTCAGCGGATTTTGGGATAATAGAGGAAACAGTAGGACATGTTACCTCTATTTTCTGAAAATAGGTTTGTAAATTTCCCTCCAAATGCAGTGTCAGAAGAGAAAATAAATTGTTTGAACTGTAAATGGATGGAATTTCCGGCCGGAAATTCATCCTTGACATACAGTATGTCTTCCAACGAATTGTTTTTATAAAGATTTTCTTGGACATAGTCCAAATCGGGATAGACAGGATATACTGCCGTAACATTTGTTTTTCCTGTTAGGTCACTCCAGCTAAATTCATTTTCTGCTTTCCATTGGTTGTCCATATAAGTCAGAATTCTGTTGTCTATTTGAAGACTGCCGGAAGCATTCAGCAGGATTTGATTGCCAGAGTTAAAAGTGGAAACAGGGGAGCTTTCTGTGAAAGCTGCTTGGTATGTATTGCCTGTGAGTACTACCTCGATATCGGTCCCTGTATAAACAAGATTGTCGGTGCAGCTTTGCAAAGCCAGGACCGACAATCCTATTATTAATGAGTTATATTTCAACTGAATAATGTATTAATGAAAATTGCTTTATGGTTCAGGTATTGTGAATTCCCTGTCAGCAAAGAGTTCCATTAGGCCGGATATCTGTTTGAGTCGTAAAAGTTCGTCGGCATCCATGCCAATATTCATTTTTTATCCATTCGTCACTCATTCCGGCTTTGGTCAGTTCTGCCACGATATCTACCATCAGTTCAATGCTGTGAGTGCCGCGGGCGCGGTTGTGGCGGATAGTGCTTGCCATTCTGTTTGAAAGGTCCTTTTTCTATAACGACCACGGGAAGTAAAACCCTTTTTCTCGTTCAAACACACGTTTTGAAGTTTTAAGCACACAATAACGATGATATCCGTCTACCAGTTCATATATATCTTCATCGGGAATATAATAACATACACAAGGCATAGTATAGCCATCTTCCCAAATGCTTAATTCCAGCAACTTCATTTCAGGAGCGGCTACGTGGTTTGGATTATAACTGTTGGCACGTACCTTTTCCACCGGTACTCTGTGCACGTGATACACAGGACTTTCGAATTCTTCTTTCATTTGATAATGTTTTTATATTTCTGCATCACTCTGTCTCTTCTTAACTTTTCTTTTTTGAGTTAGGGCAAATCCCATATATTTACATACATGGTCATTTTTCAGAATGCAAATACACATACGTTTATAAGTGGGGATTTCTTTAAACTCTGCGATGTCTATATCGTCTAGATAATCCATTTGGACAGGAAGTTTGTCTGTCTTGTAGTTTGTTTTCTTTTGTACGTAGAATTTTATGCCCAAATCAGTTAGCTTGCGTATGGTTGATAAATCCAGGCATCCTCCCTTGTATTTCCAGAACTCCCGGCTTACTCTTAGTTTTTCCAAGTAAGACTGTTTGGTTTCTTCGGGTAACGTATCTAACAGGAAATACATATACTCTTTCCATGTGTAGCCTTCTGGTAATTTGATGTTTTGCCATCCCATGGCACGGGTTCCACCATAGATTCCGGTAAAGTTTACTCCGTTTACTCGGCCTAACATTCTCCCCCAAGTATTGGGATCGATAGCTTTGTATAATTTCAAGGTTTCCTGTGCTGTGCTGAGGAACGGACTGGCTACACGTTGTCTGTCCAAAGGTACTCCGGCTTTATAATAAAGTTCGTACATTTGGTTGAATGGCCATTTGAAACGGGCGTATGCTGTCCATATATCTTCGGTAGTCCAGTCATAGATAGGGTAGGCATTGTATAAATCGTATCCTAGTCTGCGGGTCCACATCAGGTTGTGATAGCTGTTCAGGCGATTGTTACCGTGAATAGTTCTCCATCGGTCCAGGCTTTCTTGAGTTCGGATGCCGACCAGGCAGCAAGTGCGTACTGCATCATGCTTTTTATGGTACCACGATGCAAATGAATTCTGGAAAGTGTAGTCCCACATTTCCTCATTGTAGAATGGGAAATCTTCTTTCTTATAACAGTTTTTAGGCATAGGCCTTACCCAGTGGGCGTGCATACTTTCGTCCCAAGGGCGCCAATAGGTTTGAAACATAGAAGCACAAGTCACTACTTTGAAAGGGACACAGACATGGTAGATTTCCAATATATCCTGATTTTCTCTGAACGTCTGTTCCACATATTCTGTAGTCATTTGATACTGTGCTTCATAGTCCATGTGGTATACTCCGATTTTCCTGTCCACATCCCTTTTGGACGGTCATTCACTTGTCAAGGTACTGTGCGGTACGAAATTACCAACCGCAATCATCATAGCGTACTATCCTTGACAAAACAATGATTCTGCGATACCATGAGTGTAACGGATATAACTGAATTATATAATTACCATAAACAAAGGCAGGGGATAGGGATGGAGAATCAGTTTATACGGCATGAGCCATGTTTTGAGAGGATTTTGTTTGTCCTGACGCTGGACAGGAAGAAAATGAAAGAGCGGATTTTGATTGGGGAAGAACAGCAGATCCGCTTCCGTCTGAACGGGAGCCAAAACGCAGAGGTGCTTTGTGATATGACACGCCCACTGGGAACTTTTTTGATAAACTTTGAGCGTGACACGGACAGAGACTGGAACTTATACGGGCTTTCTCCGCTGCGGCAAGCTCTCCACTCCAACCGATGGAAACAGCCGGAGCTGGAGCAGGCGGCAAGCGAATTTCTTTGGGAGAAATATCTTAGCAACGACCCTCTGAAAATGTATGTGGCGTTCCGTATCTGGAACAGCTATCTGCTTGCCAGAGAACCCCGTGACCGTAACGCTGCCTGTGACCGCTTCATGGATAAAATGAGCAGACTGACCGGGGTATTCCAAAACGAAACCATGAGCTTTGACAGGGAGACAGGAAAACCGAAACAATTTCAAGCTGGCAGCCTTTATTTCAAAGGCGCACCGTCAGAAGATACCCGGCTTGACCTCTGGTTCCCGGACAACCGGCGCACAGAAGAATGTGTGTCTGCCTATGCGTCCCTCTACCCGTTGATTACCTATTATCTGAACAGGCTGAATGACTGGGGGCTTTGTTTCCGGCAGTGCAAGGTCTGCGGGAAATATTTTCTGGCAAAGAGCCAGCGATATGAGCTGTGCAGTGACAAATGCCGAAAAGCACAGGCGCTTCAAAACAAGCGGGAATTTGACGAGAGGGCAAGAGAAAATAACTATGACCTGCTTTATAAAAATGAATGCCAGAACTGGCGCAACAAAATAAACCGGGTAAAAAATACCGCAGGCTTTCCGGCTGACCGTCTGGGAAAAAATACAGGCTTCCTTTTCCGACTTTAAGAAAGAAGCCTTACAGAGAAAAAAGGCTGTAAAAACAGGAACGGCCAGCCCGAAAGAATTTACGGACTGGCTGTATCAGCAGAGTAATGTAATTGTTGAGCTGACCGAGATATGAAAAACTTTCTATCGTCAATTTCGCATTATTGCAATAACAGATTGCTTCTTCCATGAATGGTAATATTATCATCAAACTTTTGGAAGAACTATAAATGTCCGAGGTGCCTTTGATTTCGACAGAAAAACAGGCTGAATTGTTACAAAGCTCGGACATTTCAAAAATTTCTTTGAGAAATGGCGAAAAAGGCGGGGCAGCACACGCCGCCCCGCCGATCTCAAAAGGTTATTCCATTGCCCGCATTTGTTCAATCAGAGATTGTTTTTTCTGTCTGCGGATTGTCCAAACAGACAAGATCAGCTCCATTCCGAACAATACCAGAATGAACAGCGCCATTTCCAAAACCGGGAATTGATAAGGCACTACATTTCCGGCAAAAGCACCTACACTCATTTTTCTGCAAGCAAAGATGGAAGCCGGAAGCCCAACGATCAGCGTTGCCAATGTTGCAAAGAGCGCATAGCACAGCCCCTCACAGATGTTCATTTTACATAGCTGTTTTTGTGTTAGGCCGATAGAACGCAGAATACTGTTTTCCTGCTTTCGGGCTATCTGGTTAGAGAGTGTCGTATTGATAAGGTTGATAACGCCAAAGAGAAATACCAACCATGAAAGTATCTCCATACTGCCAAACGCAAAAGAATTTGTCATTTCTTCATATTCAATCACTGTATTGATTTCATCTAAGGCAATATTACTATGGCTGGCAACAATATTTTTCAATTCAGCTCCCACATAGTCCGATTTTTTTAGGGTCATTTACAATGCTCCATGAATAGTCAAAATAGGTGATTTCCGGGTGCAGTTCGTGGAACAACGCTTCTGGTGCAAAAAGAGTTGCCCCATCTAAGTGCATCCTGCCATGTCCTGAATATACCTTTGCAGGAGCGTATAACCCCGATATGGTAACAGAAATGGATGGCTGTTCTTCACCCAAAGAAATCTCAACCGTTGAACCAACACCCATATCCTCATTCTGCTTTAGCACATTATAGTCAATTACAATACTACGGGAATCTGTTGGCATGGTTCCCTCTGTCAGAGCCGCTTCAACTGCCGCATAATTCTGGTCGGTCAGCATATCGCACATACCACCAACTTGATGAATCTCTGTTTTATAAGTTGCATGGAGAGATTGCCTGCTTGGAATTATATCTGTAACGCCATCAATAGATAAGATTTCCTGCTTTAATTCCTCATTCAATGGATTTCCCGCTGCCATAACCTTTTCTTCTGTCATTTCAGAATCCAAATAAATTTTATAGTCGCCGTCTGGGAAAAACTGTCTTGCAAGCGCCTCTGGTGAGCGCAGCAAAACAATGGAGGATACCACAAGCAGGATAATTCCGCCCAAACTCAATGAGGCTACAATAGCAACGGTCTTTTTTCGGTCACGCCTAAAATTTGCAATTCCCATTGAAACAGGATTGAGCTTGATATTCTTTTTCCGGCTGCGGATGTCCTTTTGCGCCGGGGTAAAACGGACGGCTTCAATGGGGGAAATCCCTGCTGCAATTTTCACCGGCTTACGGATGGAAACAGATACCATGATCCAACTGCTTATAAGCGTTAAAATAACCGTTGCCACATAGGAAACAGCGTTAAAACCCTTGGAAAACAGGAGGGAACCGCCGCATACGCCCAGCACTGTGCCAATCAGAATCCCGATACTGCCGAGTTTGCGTCCCTCGTTCTTTACAATCCGCTTGATTTGCTTTGGTGTCGCACCAATCGTCCGAAGCTGCCCGTAGCTTTGGATTTTGTCATTGATGGAAATACGGAAAATACTTTGAATTACGATATAGCCGCCGATCAGAACAAGGGCAATCACGCCAGCCATCAGTGCAAAATCAAAGGATTTAGAAGCATAGGCAAAATACTTGCTGTTCATTTTGGGCATAGGAAGCTGATATTCCTCCGCAATCTCCCTGCAATAAGAGGTCATCAGTTCTTCGCCCAACTGGTCGCTGTTTTTGAAATGGACATAGGCGCGATAGCCAGTCGGGTCAAACCCTTTCCATTCTGTCAGGGCAGCGTTGGAAAGAATGATAGCGCAGGTATTCGCTTCTTTTTCATTTACGCTGTCCATAATGCCGGTAACGACATAATCACCATGAAAACTCTCGGTATCTAAGGTCACAGTGTCCCCGATCTTGGCATTGTTTCCATAGGTGGAAAGAAAGTATTCGCTTACAACAACTTCATTTGCTTTTTCAGGAACCCGGCCCTCTAACAACTCCATCTGCGCCTTGGCAATCTCCATCATTTGCGCGTCGCAATACACATAGGACGCATGATAGCCCTGTTCTGAAAGCTCATCACCCAGCATATAGTAGCCGCCTACGCGCTCAAACTCCGGCAGTCCTTTCAGGGTTTCAATGTCGTTTTCCTCTACGCCCAGCCAGACCGCCTCATAAGTATCGACAACCTGATTGCGCTGCATTTGTGTCAGGGAGGTAGACACAATTCCCGTAAAGCAGATCAGAAATGCCGCCAGCGCAACGGCAATCACCACCATCAGATTCCGGCGCTTCTCGCTTTGCAAACTTTTCTTTGCCAGCTTCTTTGTAATGGCGCTGGTATCATTTTCAAAAGGCCATACCATAAGTCCGCTACCTCCTTATTCCACAATCTTGCCGTCCTCAATGCGGACAATCCGATCTGCAAGGCGGGCAATATCGTTGTTGTGGGTAATCATCACAACAGTTTGCCGGAACTCCGCACTGGTGCGCTTGATAAGCCCCAGCACCTCGGCGCTGGTCTTGCTGTCAAGGTTGCCGGTCGGCTCGTCGGCCAGCACAATAGCCGGTTTGGTAATCAGGGCGCGGGCAATCGCCACACGCTGCTGCTGTCCGCCGGAAAGATTGTTCGGCATATTTTTCAGTTTATCTTCCAGCCCCAGCAGGTGAACGATTTCATCCAAAAACTTCTGATCCACCGTGTCCCCGTCCAGTTCCACCGGCAGGACGATGTTCTCATACACATTCAGGATAGGAACAAGGTTATAGTTCTGGAAGATAAAGCCGATGTTGCGGCGGCGGAAGATGGTGAGCTGTTCATCGTTCATTTTCGACAGTTCTTTGTCCCGGACAATCACATTGCCGGAAGTAGGGGTGTCCAGCCCGCCCATCATGTGAAGCAGGGTGGACTTGCCGCTGCCGGAGGTTCCCACAACGGCCACAAACTCACCGTCATTTACAGAGAAGTTCACGCCGTCAAGGGCGCGGGTGATATTCGGCTTTGTGCCGTAATACTTTTTCAGGTCGATAGTCTGTAAAATTCTCATAAAATTCAATCCTTTCTTTGTTTGTTGTAAATGCGGAACGCTGCTGCGCCGGTGGCCGCCAACTGTACCAGAATCAGCACAGCGAACAGTCCGAAGCTCTCATAGTAGAACAGTTCATCCCAAAACGGGAGAACATCACAGAGGGCAGTCAAGGCAACCGTCCAGCGGATGTGCTGGGCCAGCCTTTGCCAGAACGCCAGCACAAGGGCAACGGGCGGGACGATCAGCAGCGCCAGATTCAAAATCATGGTCGGGGTCAGTTCCATTGCAACGCCTCCTCACTTTTGTTGATAAGGTCATTGTAAAACCCAAATGTCCGCGAAATGTTACAGCGGCCAAAAAATTTCATCGAAAATCGGGGTGAAATGTTACAACGCTCGGACATTTCAAAATTATTATTCAACTACCCTTAATCGAGCTACAATACTTGTTTTTCTAAAATAGCGAAACGAAACATGAGGAACTATAATCGCCACAACGCAAATAACAATTCCCTCTAATATCAACGGGAAAATCGTAGGCTGTATTGTAAACAGCCATAAGTCAGGTTGATTAAAGAAAGTAGGAAGAATTGTATTTGCAACAATAAGAGAGAGAGGTAAACCCATTACACAAATCAGAAATGCGTAAAACAATCCCTCCAATACGGTCAATTTGTTAATTTGTTTTTTCGTCATTCCGATGCTCTCTAATGTAGCAAATTCCCGTTGCCGGTTTATAATGCCCGTTATAATGATGTTGGAAAAATTCACAAGCCCGATACTTCCTAATAGAAACCCAATAAGGCCACCTATGATAAAAATAGTTTGTTTTAATCCATTCATAGTTTGTGCCAATGTTTCAGACGATGCGTATTCAACGGTAGGTAAAGAATTGATGTACTCGGTCGCTGGCAAAAAGTGTTCTTTTTCCACATCAAACACATAACTCATTATGGCTGGATTGTTATACAATTCCACAAACATCTCATTACTCATATAGAAAATAGGACAATCGCCGCCAACATCAGTGTAGCCAACATTCTTACCAGGAGATTCTACCAATGAAAAATCAACCACTGCACGCGCAATTACCGAAACCGTTTTATAAGGCAATCCATCTTTGTAAATGGTAACTTCCTGATTGAGCGGACAAAGAAATTCAGGAGATTCATTTGGGTTGATCGCTGAAATTTCTATAACATAGTTTCCACTTTCCAAATATGAGGTTAGTTGCTGTATATCTGTTTCTCCCTCAATGAAATTCAATTTAGGAAGTATTGATTTTTCTACCCCGTAAATATTGCAAAGAGGTCGATAATCAACACCGAGTTTTACTGGATAAGTTCTGCCATCAACCATACCACTTCGTATAAGGTGATTATCTTCTGTGTATTCGTCTAATACTTCCGTGACCAAACTACCATAATCATAAGTAACACTGAGATCATCCAAAGTGTTTTTATAAATTCGACTTCCGTTCAGCACAGGAATATTATTTTCAATATCAGATATGATTTCATTACTAACAGAATCATCTTTAAATCGAAAACCTTGCACATTAGAAAATGTGTTTGGGCTTGCCACAACAAAATCAAATGAGGTAACAGAAGATACATATTTTTTAACATCAACACTATTTCCGATTGCGATTGCACTGTTTAGGAGAATAATGCAGAGTATCATGGATAAGACGATAAATATGGTACGCTTTGAATTTCTTCTTAAATTTCTCCATGCCATTTCTGTTATTCTATTCTTAAACGAAAGACGATTCTTGTTGGCACTATGATAATTGTCTTTTTCATAGTATCTGGTTGCCTCAATGGGCGAAATCGTAGCTGCAATTTTGAATGGTTTCTTTATGCTCACCCAAACAGTAATCGCACTAAATATCCCGGCAACGACAAAAATAATAGGATTAAAACTCAAGTTCACAGAAAGATTGTGATACTCGCCTTTCATAAAATTAAGAATCCACGGAAGCATAAGTATTCCTACTATATATCCTAAAATCAACCCAATAGATATACCAATTATAGACAGCCAAAATGCTTGCTTATAAACAATTCGCTTGATTTGCTTCTCCGTTGTTCCGATTGTTCTTAATAAGCCATATTTCTTTATTTCTTGAACAACAGAAATCTCAAAAATTATTGCGAATGAGCAAATAGCCCGTTATTACAAAAATCATAATAAAAAAGCAGGGCTGCTATTATGGCAATCCAATTTACAGATGTACCAGTGGACGGGCTGGTTCCCCTAATTTGCAAAATAGTTGTCTGTATAGACTGGATCGCTCCAACACATAAAGTCGTTACAGAAGTAAAAAGCATTGATGTTAAAACGATTGCTATTACAGCAACAATATTTCGTAATTTGTTGGCTTTGAAGCTTCTTTGCGCCAGCTTCTTTGTAATGGCGCTGGTGTCATTTTCAAAAGGCCATGTCATGGTTGTATCACCTCCATATTTGATAAGGGTATTGTAAAACCTAAATGTCCGCGAAATGTTACAGCGGCCAAAAAAGTTTCATTGAAAATCGAGGTGAAATGTTACAACGCTCGGACATTTCAAAAAAAATTTACGGCGGGCAGCCGGAAATGGCCGTCCGCCGCGTTCTATTTTGTCGGCAGCATAATGGAAAATTCTGAACCCTTGCCCGGCTCCGAAACCACTTTGATATAGCCGCCCTGCCGCGTTACGATCTCTCGGGCCAGATACAGGCCAATGCCCACGCCCTGCTGTTCGTGTACTTCTTCCTCACGATAGAAGCGCCGGAAGATGGCAGCCTGATTGCTTTCGGAAATGCCCTTGCCGGTGTCGGTCACTTTGATCTCCACATACATTTCCCACAGCACCACCGACACAGCGATTTTCCC
>ENA-OQES01000170-OQES01000170.1-human-gut-metagenome-genome-assembly--contig:-NODE-170-length-27711-cov-3.971034_pt1 | contig 27711 bp, 36 predicted proteins | sample MGYA00242798_ERZ504641 | MGnify/ENA primary metagenome ERZ504641 (study PRJEB26092, sample SAMD00036327) | human gut metagenome | host: Homo sapiens | study: EMG produced TPA metagenomics assembly of...
CCTCATACAAAAAGATTCAGATCCGCAATTGGTTAAATTTGTCAATTCGATAGATTCAGTACCTGAGGTTGAAACCGCGTAAGTATTTGTCTAACAAGTCCGAATTTTACGATTTTACCCGTCAGAACTGAAGTGACCCCCCAAAAAAATTGTATCCAACATTTTGGGGTCACTTCAAACTTCGATAGGGATAATTTTCAAATTTTGGGGACTTGTTAGACAGTCTCATTATCTGGTAGCAGTTTACACAGCACCGGATCGTTTTTGATACGCTCCAGTTCCTCCTGCACAATCTGCTTCACCTCTTCCTTGATGCGCCGGTAGTTCGCCTGCACCGTTTCCTTCATGCGGTCGTTGCCGTCCTCGTCCGTGAAGTTTGTAATGACGGGAATTTTCTTGTAGGCACTTTCTTCCCGTTTCACCTTTTCGGCATCCACCACAATCTCGCAATGAAAAATCTTCTGCTCGATACGCTCGTTGAAGTTGTCGGATACAGAACCGACAAACATTCCCTGCGTAAGCCCGGAAATCTTACTCGGTGGAATGAGCGCGTCCATCTGCGTGTTGATGGAGGTGGAAACATCCTGCCGGTTGATGGAGATGGACTGCCGTTTCTGCAACACCTTACCGAACCGCTCGGAGAGCGTCTTGGCTGTTTCCCCCTACCACCTGACCGGAGAAAATATTGCCGACAGTGTTCATCACCACTTTCGCCTCTTTGTCCCCGTAGTCACGCACTAACTGGCTGAAATCCTGAAAGCCCAGACACACGGCAACCTTGTTGCTTCGGGCGGTAGCTATAAGATTGTCCAACCCTTTGAAGTATATTGTGGGCAACTCGTCGATGATGACCGATGACTTCAGCATCCCCTTCTTGTTGATGAGCTTCACGATACGGGAATTATACAGACCGAGTGCCGCACCGTAGATATTCTGACGGTCGGGATTGTTACCCACGCAGAGGATTTTCGGCTCTTCGGGATTGTTGATGTCCAGCGTAAACTCGCTGTCTGACATCACCCAGTAGAGCTGCGGTGAAATCATCCTCGAAAGCGGGATTTTTGCCGACGCTATCTGACCCATGAGCTGCTCCGCAGCCCCTCCAAGCCACGCATCCATGAACGGCGAAAGGTAGTTCTCCAGCTCCGGATAAGAGGTCAGTATCGGAAATATATCCTCGTAACGGCGGTTCAGAAACTCGATAGCATGGGGAAACGTGCAAAACTTCCCGTTCTGATAGATTTTGAGATACCAGATAATACTGGCAAACAGAATGATAGGTGACTCCACGAAGAAGTCGCCCTGCTTTTGCACCCACGTTTTATTGAGGTTGAGCATTATTGTGTAGGCACTCTCATAGGCATCCGTAATATCTTCCATAAAATCCGGGTGAATGGGATTGCACCGATGAGAGCGTCGCGGGTCGTCGAAGTTGATCACATAGAACTTCGGCTTTACCTTGTAGCCGTCCGGGTGGTTCAGCAAATGGTTGTAGGCAATAGTAGATAGGTCGGGATACTTGAAATCGTAGATGTATTGACTAAAGCCCTTTTCAATCTGTTGCTTGATAAAATTGTTTACCACGGCATAGGACTTGCCGCTGCCCGGCGTACCCAACACGATGGACGCACGGAAGGGATTAACTACATTGATCCAACCGTTGTTCCAGCGTTTCCTGTAATAGAAACGTGTCGGCAGATTGACCGAATACTCGCTTTCGATAAGCCTCGTTTCCTGCATGAAACTCTCGTTCTCGTTGTTGAAAACATCCTCCATCAAATTGTGTTTCAACAGGCGGCTCATCCACAGACCACCCATCAACAGGCAGACATAGCCCGTTCCAATGGTAAGGACATACAGTCCCGTCACCGCTTCAAGCGGCAGCGGCAGGGGCAGCAACCACCAGTTCAGGAAAAACAGCACGAACCCGACGGCAAATGCTGTACAGATTCTCCCCCAAGTGATTTTCTCACCCTTGACACCCTTCGTACCCAGACAGGACAAGGCAAGCAAAAGGACGGAAAACAGCTTCGTGTAGAGAATGGAATGGAACAGCCCCGCCGTGCGGTCGAAGTTCAGAAGGATTTTGTCCACCACGCCGATGTTCACGCCCCACAGCCGGATGGCTTCGTAGCAGAACCAGTACACGTTCATGACCACTAAAATGATACTCACGGCACGCAGAAAATCCATGATTTTCGCCAATGCCCTCAAATCGTCTTCTTGTTGTGACATACATTGATTTTTTAATTGTTGATACTCTGATTACATACCCAAGCCCTTGCGTTTTTTCTTCTTTTTGCGCTTCATCGCCCGGATGAAAGCCTCTTCCTCGGCATCTACCGCCGGACCTTCGGGAGTGAGCAAGCCCATTCCGCCCGATACGTCTTCACGGTCGTATGCGGTCTGTCCGTATGCCTTGTCCGCAGCATCCATAGGGATGGATAACGGTATCGGCGGTTGTCCGGCGTATGGCAGGGTGAAGTGTTCCTGCAAGGCATTCGCCGAAAGCTCCTTACCCATGCGCGAACCGTTCAGCACGCATCCCGTGCGGTGGTCGATGAAGGTAGCCCCATAGATGCGCCCTTCCTCTGTGTAGCGCAGTACGGTGTCGATGCCCTTCTCTTTGAGTTGGGATACAAATTTGTCCTTGTCATAAGTGCCTTGCAGCACGGAAAGGACGGTGCGTTTCGTCATGTCTGCCAGTTTCCTATCCTTGATTTCCGATTTGGAACGGACAAACTTCTTCTGTACGGCTTCATAGCCTGCGGACTTCCCGAAAAGCGAGGATTTGAACGGGTTGCCCACCTTGTTACCCTTGTCGTCCGTGACGGAATAGACCAGCCCGTGATACTCCCGTCCGCGCACGTTGCCCCTCGCTTCCTCCACCGTCATATTATATAAGGAAAGGAGCGCACGGTATTCGCCCATCGTCTGGAAACGGTACTGCCCATTCAGAGCCTTCACGGTGTTGCCTACCTGCTTCTTCACATCACCTGCCGATGCGGCCACCTTGCGCAACGGATTATCCAATCTCTGATTTTTACGTTCTGCCGGATGCAATCCGTACTTCTGTTCCAGTTCCCTGCGGATACGGTCGCTGCGGCGGTAGAGAAAATCCCGGTTGAGCCTTTTCCCGTTCTCGTCCACGTTGACCGTCACGATGTGCAGGTGGTGGCGGTCGATGTCCTCGTGCTTGAATACAAGATAAGGCTGGTTTCCGAAACCGAGCTTTTTCCAGATACTCGCGGGCGATATTCTGCAACTCAATATCGGTCAGCACATCCTCCGGGTGCGGGTTGAGAGAGATATGCACCACCGGCTTCTCGATCTTCATCTGCGGTGGCAGGAAGGTGAGAAAACCCTCCATCGCCTTGCCTATGTCCACCGTTCCCGAACCGTCATTGTAGATGCGGTTGGTGGTGAGAAGCCGCCCCTGCGCCTCGTTAATCTTCTCCCCGTTGTAGGCAATCGCGCCGTACAACGAACTTCCTACACTGATTTTTGCGACCATTTTGCCTCCATTTCCCTTGAAAGTTCCACAATCCGGCGGCTCAGTTTCACGAGTTCGACGGTGTGTTGCTCTGAAATTTGTAGAGCAATCGCCATCGCCTTTTTCTCTGCAAAAATGCAGCCTCAGTTCCTTCACGACTTGGTTGTAATTCGTACCCACGGCACGGAATTGTGCATGAAAATCCGACAGTTTGGTGTAATAGTCCACCAACGTCTTGTCCACCTTCAGCACCTTGAACGGTTGCCCGAAGAAGTGCGCTTTGAGGAAAACAGACCGTGCATAGACACCCGATTTTCCGAACATGGCGAGGAAACGGTTGTGTTCCTCCTCGTTGAAACGGACGGTGTACCGGTACACCGCCGGATCAAGTTTGGGATTTCTCCCTGATTTGCTTTTCCTTTTCTCTTTCATATTACTTTGGATTTAGCGGATTGACGGCATAAGCCGCCGCTTCGGATTACAGCACCGCAGTTCTGAAAGGCTTCCCGACTTCGGAGGGAAAGCCCGCCCCCTGCAAGGGCAAGTGCTTTTCGTGGCTGCTCAAAATATTTTGAGCGGCTGAAAAGACATCTTGCTATGTTCAGGTGAACATAAAAATCCGTCAGGGGACGGATTGGGAAAATACCTTTCAGGACTCCGGGCCGCGCGTCATCGGCGAACCCTGCTGTCCGGGTGCAAAGTTACGCCCTTAAAGCGGTATCGGACAGATGCTTGACCCGGTCAATGACTGCCAACCGGCGCAACGTGCCGCCACTTGCCGGAGAAGTGATACAGGTTCCAAAATATACTTGTTTATTTGCAGCATGATTCAAGAAACGAACGATTTGAAGATATGATAAACGGAACATTCAAATACCCGGAAATCCGCTTCTTCGGATACTTGCCGAAACGGATACCCGAACCGTCGGAAACCCGGTTCTCCGACAATTCGGTGACGTATGGATTCAATGACTTCATGACGCAATGTCGTCAATCACCATTTGTCCGACGCACCGCTTCACCACAGAACCGGATACGCGACGACCCGCCTGCGTGTGTAGTCACGGAAGCGGATGGTGCGACAGCCAAATCCGTATGGAAACAGAAAAACAAATCATCAACAATTAAAATAAATGGAACTATGAGTAAGGAAATCTTCGTTGCATTCGCAACACAGAAAGGTGGCATCGGCAAATCCACTGTCACGGCACTTGCCGCCAGCTACCTGCACAACGTGAAAGGCTACAATGTCGCCGTCGTGGACTGCGACGACCCGCAGCACAGCATCCACGGGCTGCGCGAACACGAAATGGGGCTTATCGACAGCAGCACCTACTTCAAGGCTCTCGCTTGCGACCATTTCCGCCGGATCAAAAAGAACGCCTACACCATCGTCAAAAGCAATGCGGTGAACGCCCTCGACGATGCCGAGAGGATGATTGCCACTGAGGACGTGAAACCCGACGTGGTGTTCTTCGACATGCCCGGCACACTCCGAAGCAACGGCGTGATAAAGACGCTCTCGCAGATGGACTACATTTTCACTCCGCTGAGTGCCGACCGCTTTGTCGTGGAGAGTACCCTGAAATTCGTCACGATGTTCCGCGACAGGCTGATGACTACCGGACAGGCGAAAACAAAGGGGCTGCATCTGTTCTGGACGATGGTGGACGGCAGGGAGAGGAACGACTTGTACGGCATCTACGAGGAAGTGATAGCCGAAATGGGCTTTCCGGTACTTTCCACCCGCTTGCCCGACAGCAAGAAGTTCCGCCGTGACCTTTCGGAAGAGCGCAAGAGCGTTTTCCGCTCCACCATCTTCCCGATGGACACGGCACTGCTGAAAGGGAGTGGCATCCGGGAGTTTTCCGAAGAGATAAGCGACATCATCAGACCGCAGTGAGCATGGGCAGCAGGAAAGTGAACACGGAAGGCATCGACGAGGAACTGCTGTTAGCCTCCATCGGGCGGCGCACACAGGACGGGACACTGCGCCCCGCACAGGAAGTACCCGCAGCTGCACCGACCGAAGAGGACACCGCCGCACCGGAACCATCTCCTGTGCAACCCGTAACACGGGAAAAAGCGCAGAGGGAAAGTGGACGCCGGAAAAGGCAGGACGAGGACTACAACGAGCTATTCCTGCGCCGCAACGAGATAAAGACCCGCCAATGTGTCTATATCAGCCGTGACGTCCACGGCAAGATCCTCAGAATCGTGAACGACATCGCCGGAGGGGAAATCTCAGTAGGCGGATATGTGGATACCGTGCTGCGCCAGCATCTGGAACAGCACAAGGAGAGAATCAACGAACTGTACAAGAAACAACGTGAAGATCTGATTTGAAAATGGAAAAAGAAATGACACCGAATGCAAAAAAGACCACAGCAAGACTGCGGAGGTATGTTTACCCAAGTGCAGGCGAGTGTGGAAATACTGTCGCCTGTCCCGGTAAGCGGCAAATGCAGTGAGAAGGACTATGAACGCCTGTTCATCCGCGACCCGGAAGTAAAGGCACGTGAGGGGAAGATGGCGTATGTGCGCCCGGAGTACCACGAGCGTATCATGCGTATCACCCGTGTAATCGGGCATGACCGGCTTACGCTGTCCGCTTACATCGACCATGTGCTGACGCACCACTTCAACCAGTGCGAAGATGCGATAAAGAGCCTTTATGCCCGAAATTACAATTCAGTATTCTAACCAAAAACGGAAGGATATGAATTACACAATCAGCATGACAGACATTCTGCTGGCGGTATCGGTCGGCTGCAACCTCTGGTTCCTGTTCCTGCTCCTTTACGAGCGCATCATGGACACGCGGATTGTCCGCTTCTTCAAGGGCATTGTCGGATTATGGCGGTCACTGGACGGGAATGAGGCTAAACGCATAGCGGCACACGAGGAAGTCCCTGCGGAAAAGGCGGACATCATCGGCAAGAGCCGTTTCAGGATGGCATCCACCCGGACAACCGCTGCCATACCGACGCAAGAAGCCGCCACTATTGCAAAAAGGCATTGAGCTGATCGGAGGAAGAGGCTACTTTTGACGACGGAAAAACGGGAAACGCATCCCGCCCGGCACAAGTCCCGGAGGAAAAACTCGATGAGACCTTCACGAGCATACCGCCGGAGGAACTGGGATACGGGGACGACGAACCGGAAGAGGACGCCTCGGACACGCCACGGGCTTCGGGCAGCAGCTTTGACGAGATTGACGACGCCTGCAAGACCGCCAAAAATCCCGGACGCGACACAGGCGGAACGTGAAAAGGCGGCTAAGGTGTTCACCGACATGGAGGGCACGGAGTTGTACGAGAAAATGATGGAAGGCTCTTCGGAGATAGGCATCCGCATCAAGGGGCTTATCGAGATTCGGCTGAAGAAATCTGAAAAGGAGTTCGTCGTGCCGGACAACATCGAGGAGTTCGACATTCGCAACTATGTATGACAACAATAAAAGAAATGAACATGAAAGAATGACATCAACCCACGCGGCGAGGAAACGCAAGGCGCATCCCCATCCGCAACGGACACGCCCACGTCCGTGGAAACAAACGGGCATCCACTAAAACCAAAGTAAAGAAACAAAGTATCAACCGCCCGACAAAGGACCATCCACCCTTTTGACGGCAAAAAACAAGAACAGTTTATGAACAAGAACATCTTGAAAAACAGAAAAGCAATCCTCTCCGCGGCACTTGTCATCGCCGCAACCGCCTCCGCTTTCGCGCAGGGAAACGGCATCGCGGGCATCAACGAAGCCACCTCTATGGTGAGTTCTTATTTCGACCCCGGAACTAAACTGATATACGCCATCGGTGCAGTCGTCGGGCTTATCGGGGGCGTAAAAGTGTACGGCAAGTTTTCATCGGGCGACCCCGACACCAGCAAGACAGCCGCCTCGTGGTTCGGCGCGTGCATCTTCCTGATTGTTGCCGCCACCATCCTGCGCTCATTCTTCCTTTAATAAATAATGTATGGCTGAATACCCAATCAACAAGGGTATCGGCCGTCCGGTAGAGTTCAAGGGCTTGAAGGCACAGTACCTCTTCATCTTCTGCGGAGGTCTGCTGGCTCTCTTCGTCCTGTTCGTCATCCTCTACATGGTCGGTATCGACCAGTGGATATGTATCGGCTTCGGCGCGGCATCGTCCTCCCTCCTTGTATGGCAGACCTTCGCGCTGAACGCCCGGTACGGTGAACACGGGCTGATGAAATTAGGAGCGGCACGGAGCCATCCCCGATACCTTATCAACCGGCGGCGGATAACCCGTCTGTTCAAACGACAACGAAAGGAAGAAAGACAATGAGGAATACATCGAAAATGACAACACTGGAAAACCGAGGTTCCCACTTTTAGCGGTGGAGCATGGCTGCATCATCTCAAAGGACGCCGACATCACGGTGGCTTTCGAGGTGGAACTACCGGAACTTTACACCGTGACGGGTGCGGAGTACGAGGCGATACACAGTTGCTGGTGCAAGGCTATCAAGGTGCTGCCGGACTACTCCGTCGTCCACAAACAGGACTGGTTCATCAAGGAACGCTACAAACCGGAGCTTCAGAAGGACGACATGAGCTTTTTAAGCCGCTCTTTCGAGCGTCACTTCAACGAGCGTCCGTACCTGAAACACACCTGCTACCTCTACCTGACCAAGACAACAAAGGAGCGTAACCGGATGCAGAGCAATTTCAGCACGCTGTGCCGGGGACATATCATCCCGAAGGAGCTGGACAGGGAAACCACGACCAAGTTCTTGGAAGCCTGCGAACAGTTCGAGCGCATCATGAACGACAGCGGGCTTGTCAGGCTGCGCCGCCTCTCCACCGATGAGATTGTGGGTACTGAGGGAAAGACGGGACTTATTGAACGCTACTTCTCGCTCATGCCGGAAGGTGACACCACCTTGCAGGACATCGAGCTTTCGGCAAGGGAGATGCGCATCGGCGACAACCGCCTGTGTCTGCACACCCTCTCCGACGCGGAAGACCTGCCGGGCAAGGTGGCTACCGACACCCGTTACGAGAAGCTCTCCACCGACCGGAGTGACTGCCGACTGTCATTCGCCTCCCCGGTGGGGCTTCTGCTCTCCTGCAACCATATCTACAACCAGTATGTGCTGATAGACAACAGTGAGGAAACCTTGCAGAAGTTCGAGAAGTCCGCCCGTAACATGCAGTCGCTATCTCGCTATTCAAGGAGCAACAGCATCAACCGCGAGTGGATAGACCAATACCTGAACGAAGCCCATTCCTACGGACTGACCTCGGTACGGGCACACTTCAACGTCATGGCGTGGAGCGACGATGCGGAGGAACTGAAGCATATCAAGAACGACGTGGGCAGCCAGTTGGCAAGCATGGAATGCGTGCCGCGCCACAACACCATCGACTGCCCGACACTCTACTGGGCGGCGATACCCGGCAATGCGGCGGACTTCCCGGCGGAAGAGAGTTTCCACACCTTCATCGAACAGGCGGTGTGCCTGTTCACAGAGGAAACCAACTACCGCAGCTCGCTCTCGCCCTTCGGCATCAAGATGGTGGACAGGCTCACGGGAAAACCGCTGCACCTTGACATCTCCGACCTGCCCATGAAGCGAGGTATCACGACCAACCGCAACAAGTTCGTGCTGGGTCCTTCGGGCAGCGGCAAGTCTTTCTTCATGAACCACCTCGTGCGCCAATATTATGAGCAAGGCGCACATGTGGTATTGGTGGACACGGGAAACTCCTATCAGGGCTTGTGCGGCATGATCCGACGCAAGACAGGCGGAGCGGACGGTGTGTATTTCACCTACACGGAAGATAAGCCATCAGCTTCAACCCGTTCTACACCGACGATTACATCTTCGACGTGGAGAAGAAGGACAGCATCAAGACCCTGTTGCTGACGCTCTGGAAGTCGGAGGACGACAAGGTGACAAAGACGGAGAGCGGCGAGCTGGGCAGTGCCGTGAGTGCCTATATTGAGCGCATCCAATCCGACCGTAGCATCGTGCCGTCGTTCAACACCTTCTACGAGTATATGCGTGACGACTACCGCAAGGAACTGGCACAGCGTGACATCAAGGTGGAGAAGTCCGACTTCAACATCGACAACATGCTCACCACCATGCGGCAGTATTACCGGGGCGGGCGTTACGATTTCCTGCTCAACTCCACGGAGAACATCGACCTGCTCGGCAAGCGGTTCATCGTCTTCGAGATAGATTCGATTAAAGAAAACCGCGAACTGTTCCCCGTCGTGACCATCATCATCATGGAAGCCTTCATCAACAAGATGCGGCGGCTGAAAGGCGTGCGGAAACAGCTTATCGTGGAAGAGGCTTGGAAGGCCCTCTCATCGGCGAACATGGCTGAATATCTGCGCTATATGTATAAGACGGTCAGAAAATATTACGGCGAGGCAATCGTGGTGACGCAGGAGGTGGACGACATTATCAGTTCTCCGGTGGTCAAAGAGAGCATTATCAACAACTCGGATTGTAAAATCCTGCTTGACCAAAGGAAATATATGAACAAGTTCGACCAGATACAGGCGTTGCTCGGACTGACGGAAAAGGAGAAGTCGCAGATACTCTCCATCAACATGGCGAACAACCCTTCACGGCTCTACAAGGAGGTGTGGATAGGCTTGGGCGGCACGCAGTCGGCGGTCTATGCCACGGAGGTCAGCGCGGAAGAGTATCTGGCGTACACCACCGAGGAAACGGAAAAACGTGGAGGTTTTACCGTCTGGCGGAGAAGCTGGGCGACGACATCGAAGCCGCCATCCGGCAGCTTGCCGAAAGGCGGAGAAACAAGGAATAACTAAAAAACAGAATGTATCAACCAAAAAATGAAAAAACGCGTATGAATTTACCAAAAGTGAAAATGCTGCAAGTCAGCAAGTGCCTTATCGGATTGGCGGTCATGATGCTGCAATCCTGCGACGTGGCCGACAACCGCCGCGACATGCTGTGCGGGAACTGGGAGAGCGTGGAGGGAAAACCTGACGTGCTTATCTACAAGGAGGGCGAAGCCTACAAAGTGACGGTGTTCCGTCGTAGCGGTCTGCGCCGCAAGCTCAAGCCGGAAACCTATCTCTTGCAGGAGGAGAACGGCAACCTGTTCATGAACACCGGCTTCCGCATCGACGTGTCCTACAACGAGGCCACGGATGTGCTGACTTTCTCGCCAAACGGGGACTATGTGCGGGTGAAGCCGCAGCCGGGACATCCGACCGAAGAATAACAACCACTAAAATCCAAAGTAACATGAGAACAAGAATAACAATGATTATCTGCCTGTGCCTGCTTTTCGCGGGCAGGGCAAGCGCACAGTGGGTCGTAAGCGATCCGGGCAATCTAGCGCAGGGCATCATCAATGCCTCCAAAAACATCATCCATACCTCCAAGACCGCCACGAACATGGTGAGCAACTTTCAGGAGACGGTGAAAATCTATCAGCAGGGCAAGAAGTATTACGATGCCCTCAAATCGGTGAACAATCTGGTCAAGGACGCCCGCAAGGTGCAGCAGACCATCCTGATGGTGGGCGACATCACAGACATCTATGTGAACAGTTTCCAACGGATGCTCCGTGACGGGAATTTCAGACCCGAAGAGCTTTCCGCAATCGCTTTCGGCTACACGAAACTGCTGGAGGAAAGCAACGAAGTGTTGACGGAACTCAGGAACGTGGTGAACATCACCACGCTCTCCATGACCGACAAGGAGCGCATGGACGTGGTGGAACGCTGCCACTCGAAGATGAAGCGTTACCGCAACCTCGTGAGCTACTACACGAACAAGAACATCTCCGTGAGTTACCTGCGTGCGAAAAAGAAGAACGACCTCGACCGCATCATGGGGCTGTACGGGAACATGAACGAAAGATACTGGTAGCCTATGAAGTTCGACAACCTTCATCAGATTTTACGTTCACTTTATGAGCAGATGATGCCGCTGTGTGGGGACATGGCTGGTGTGGCGAAAGGCATCGCCGGGCTGGGTGCGCTGTTCTACGTCGCCTACCGGGTATGGCAGTCGCTGGCGAGAGCTGAACCGATAGACGTATTCCCGATGCTCCGTCCTTTTGCCATCGGTCTGTGCATCATGTTCTTCCCGACTGTGGTGCTGGGCACGATAAACAGCATCCTCTCACCCGTCGTACAGGGCACGGCAAAGATGCTGGAGGCGGAAACGCTGGACATGAACCGATACCGGGAGCAGAAGGACAAACTGGAATACGAGGCGATGGTACGCAACCCCGAAACCGCCTACCTCGTGTCCAACGAGGAATTTGACAAGCAACTGGAGGAACTCGGCTGGTCGCCCTCCGACATGGTGACGATGGCGGGAATGTATATCGACCGGGGAATGTACAACATGAAGAAGAGCATCCGCGACTTCTTCCGCGAGATACTCGAACTGCTGTTCCAAGCCGCCGCCCTCGTGATAGACACCGTCCGCACCTTCTTTCTCGTGGTGCTGGCGATTCTCGGTCCGATAGCCTTCGCCCTGTCGGTATGGGACGGTTTCCAAAACACGCTCACGCAGTGGATATGCCGCTATATACAGGTCTATCTGTGGCTACCGGTATCGGACATGTTCAGCACCATACTGGCGAAGATACAGGTTCTGATGCTGCAAAACGACATCGAGCGGATGCAGGCAGACCCGAACTTCTCGCTGGATTCGAGCGACGGGGTGTATATCGTATTCCTCTGCATCGGCATCATCGGCTACTTTACCATTCCCACCGTTGCGGGCTGGATTATCCAAGCCGGAGGCATGGGCGGTTACGGTCGCAACGTGAACCAGATGGCGGGACGAGCCGGAAGCATGGCGGGCAGCGTGGCGGGTGCAGCCGCAGGAAACGCAGTCGGACGTGTCGGCAAATTGCTGAAATAATCAATGTGCAATCATAAATTGGAAAATATAAATGGAATTCAAATCACTTAGAAACATCGAATCGTCGTTCAGGCAGATACGCCTGTTCGGTATCGTCTTCCTCTCGCTGTGCGCCGTGGTGACGGTGTGGAGCGTGTGGAACTCCTACCGTTTCGCAGAGAAGCAACGGGAGAAAATCTATGTGCTGGACAACGGCAAGAGCCTGATGCTCGCCTTGTCTCAGGATTTGTCGCAGAACCGCCCGGCGGAGGCACGGGAACATGTGCGCCGTTTCCACGAGATGTTCTTCACGCTATCACCTGAAAAAAGCGCGATTGAACACAACGTGAAACGTGCCTTGCTGCTGGCGGACAAGAGCGTGTACCACTATTATTCGGACTTCGCGGAGAAGGGGTACTACAACCGCATCATCGCCGGGAACATCAACCAAGTGCTGAAGGTGGACAGCGTGGTGTGCGACTTCAACGCCTATCCCTACCGTGCCGTGACCTACGCCACACAGAAAATCATCCGGCAGAGCAACGTCACCGAGCGCAGCCTCGTGACCACCTGCCGCCTGCTGAACGCATCGCGGTCGGATGACAACCCGAACGGTTTTACCATCGAGGGTTTCACCATCATTGAGAACAAGGATTTACAGACTATCAAACGGTAACAGGACATGAAAAGTATCAGAAAATCAATGTGGGGCATGTATTGGAAACTCCACGACAAACGGAAACGCTTGGCGGCAAGTCTCAAAGGGTATCTGGACGGCTTGCCGCCGGAAACACGCCGCCGCATCGTGCTGGGGATGTTCGCCGCCTTCGCGGTGCTTGCCCTTTACACCTTCGGCAGAGCCGTCTATGACATCGGCAGGAACGACGGCTCACATATGGAAACGGGACACGCCGGACGGGTGGAACTGCCGACCCCGGCGGAAACAGGCAATCACTTAACACCTTATTTATATGGAACAGACAAAGAATGAACCGACGAAAGAGAACAAAGCTGCTCCCGAAACGGGGAAACCGAAAAAGGAGCGCGAACCGCTGACAGAGGCGCAACGGCTGAAACGGCAGAAGATGATCGTGCTGCCCGCTATGGTGTTGGTGTTCATCGGGGCGATGTGGCTGATATTCGCCCCGTCCTCCGGCAAGGAGCAACCGCCGGGAACGGACGGATACAACACCGAGATGCCCGACGCTGACAAGGCGAACCGGCAGATTATCGGCGACAAGCTGAAAGCCTACGAGCATGGGGAGATGGAAGAGCGTCAGGAGAGCCGCAACCGTGCCATCGGGCAGCTGGGCGACATGTTCGACCGCGAGATAGCGGGAACGGAGAACGGAGTGGACTTCGACCTCGCCAATCCGGGCGGCAAGGAAGAAAGGGCAAAGCCAGCCACGCCGCAGACCATCCAGTCCTCCGCAGCCGCCTACCGTGACCTGAACGCCACGCTCGGAAACTTCTACGACCAGCCGAAAAACGACAATGCGGAGATGGACGAATTGTTGGAGCGCATCGCATCGCTGGAGTCGGAACTGGAAAGCGAGAGGGGCAAGGCTTCCTCTATGGACGAGCAGGTGGCTCTTATGGAGAAGTCCTACGAGCTGGCGGCAAAGTACATGGGCGGTCAGAACGGAGGACAGCCATCGGCGGAACAGAGGGCAGAGCCAACTACCGTGCAGAAAGGGAAGAAGAACAAGGCAATGCCTATCAGACAGGTGGAGCATCAAGTAGTTTCTTCACTCTCACAGCCTATGAGTAACGCGGAGTTTGTCGCCGCCTTATCGCAGGAACGCAACCGGGGTTTCAACACGGCTGTCGGCACGGCGGAGGTATTGGACAGGAACACCATACCGGCGTGCGTGCATGGGGCGCAGAGCGTGACGGACGGGCAGACGGTAAGGCTGCGCCTGCTGGAGCCTATGGCGGTGGCAGGCAGGACAATACCCCGGGGTGCGGTGGTGGTCGGCACGGGCAAGATACAGGGTGAGCGGCTCGACATCGAGATTACCTCGCTGGAATACGACGGCACGATTATCCCCGTGGAGCTTGCGGTCTATGACACGGACGGACAGCCCGGCATCTTCATCCCGAACTCGATGGAGATGAACGCCGTCCGGGAGGTCGCCGCCAACATGGGCGGCTCGCTGGGAAGCAGCATCAACATCTCCACCAATGCCGGGGCGCAGCTCGCCTCCGACTTGGGCAAGGGGCTGATACAAGGCACGAGCCAGTACATCGCCAAAAAGATGCGAACCGTCAAGGTGCATCTGAAAGCCGGGTACAGGGTCATGCTTTACCAAGAAAAATATTGAAAACAATAAAAATTACCACTAAATCCAAAAGTAATGAGAAAAGTAATCATCATGTTTGCCCTCGCTATGGGCATCATAACTGCCAACGCGCAGGAGAATGTAACCGTTGAAACGACCAACGGAAGTGAACAACCGACCTTGACGAAGGAGGTCTATCCGCAGAAGGAGGCGGACGGCGACCTATATCACGGGCTGTCACGCAAGCTGACCTTCGACCGCATGATACCGCCGCACGGTCTGGAAGTGACCTACGACAAGACCGTCCACGTCATTTTTCCGGCGGAGGTGCGCTATGTCGATTTAGGCTCGCCCGACCTGATTGCCGGGAAAGCCGACGGAGCGGAGAACATCATCCGTGTGAAGGCTACCGTAAGGAATTTTCCCAACGAAACGAATATGTCCGTCATCACGGAGGACGGCAGTTTCTACACCTTCAACGTGAAGTACGCCGCCGAACCGCTGTTGCTCAACGTGGAGATGTGCGACTTCATCCATGACGGCAGCACGGTGAACCGCCCGAACAACGCGCAGGAAATCTATCTGAAAGAGCTGGGCAGCGAAAGCCCGATGCTGGTGCGCCTTATCATGAAGTCCATCCACAAACAGAACAAGCGCGAGGTGAAGCATATCGGCTGCAAGCGTTTCGGCATCCAATACCTGTTGAAAGGCATCTACACGCACAACGGCTTGCTTTATTTCCACACGGAGATAAAGAACCAGAGCAACGTGCCTTTCGATGTGGACTACATCACTTGGAAAATCGTGGACAAGAAGGTTGCGAAGCGTACTGCCGTGCAGGAGCAGATTATTCTGCCGCTCCGCGCGCAGAACTACGCCACCCTCGTGCCGGGCCAAAAAGAGCGAGCGCACGGTCTTCACGATGGCGAAGTTCACCATCCCCGATGACAAGTGCCTCGTGGTGGAATTGAACGAGAAGAACGGCGGCCGTCACCAGTCCTTCGTGATTGAGAACGAGGATTTGGTACGCGCGGGTACCATCAACGAACTTCAAGTACGCTGACCATGAGAAAGTACATCGCAATAATCATCGCGTCGCTTGCCCCTTTTTACAGGGCAGGCGCACGCCCAGCGGTGTCTGCCGAAGATGCAGGGCATCGAGGTGAGGGCGGACATGGCGGACGGCTTCAATCTCGGCGGCAAGGACGGCGGGTACAGCTTCGGGGCGGCTCTCTCCACCTACACGAAGAAGGGGAACAAGTGGGTGTTCGGTGGCGAATACCTGTTGAAGAACAATCCCTACAAGGACACCAAGATACCCGTGGCGCAGTTCACGGCGGAGGGCGGCTATTACTTCAAGATACTGTCGGACGCCCGAAAGATTGTTTTCGTCTATGCCGGGGCTTCGGCTCTCGCCGGATATGAGGCGGTAAATTTGGGGGAAGAAGGTGCTGCATGACGGCTCCACGCTGCACGACCGGGACGCCTTCATCTACGGCGGTGCGCTGACGCTCGATGTGGAGTGTTACGTGGCAGACCGTATCGCCCTGCTTGCCAACCTGCGGGAGCGTTGCCTTTGGGGGCTGGCGACACACGGAAGTTCCACACGCAGTTCGGGGGTCGGTATCAAGTTCATCATCAACTGACACGGGCATGGAAAGGACGGAAATAGATGCTGTCAGAAGGATGCCGCTTGCGGATTTTCTCGCACGGCTGGGGCATGAGCCTGTCAGAAGGAGCGGTAACGAGCTGTGGTATCTTGCCCCGTACAGGGGCGAGCGCACATCCTCTTTCCGTGTGAACGTGGCGAAACAGCTCTGGTACGACTTCGGTTTGGGCAAGGGCGGCGACATCTTCACGCTTGCCGGGGAGTTTCTGCAAAGCGATGACTTCATGAAGCAAGCGAAGTTCATAGCGGAAGCCGCCAATATGACGGTTGCCGGATGGGAAAAGCCCGTCTATCTCTCGAAGCCGACCGAATCCGTTTTTGAGGATGTGGAGGTCGCTCCGCTGCTCCGCTCACTGCTGACGGAGTATTTAGAGGAACGGGGCATCCCTTACGCCATCGCATCCCGTCACTGCTGCCGCTTGAACTACGGTGTGCGTGGGAAACGGTATTTTGCCGTTGGCTTTCCGAACATGGCAGGTGGCTATGAAGTCAGAAGCCGATATTTCAAGGGTTGCATACCTCCGAAGTCTGTATCACTGGTAAAGGCGAATGACATCCCGGCTGACGAGTGCCTCGTGTTCGAGGGCTTCATGGACTTTCTCTCTGCCGTGACGCTTGGTGTAACCGGTAACGCTGACTGTCTTGTGCTGAACTCAGTCGCCAACGTGGAGAAGGCGGCGGGATTGCTGGACGGATACGGGCGCATCGGCTGCTTCCTCGACCGTGACGAAGCCGGACGGCGGACGCTTGCCGCACTTACCATGCGATACGGGGAACGTGTCACCGACCGTTCCTCCCTCTATGACGGTTGCAAGGACTTGAACGAGTACCTGCAACTGACAACGAAAAAACAGAAAACAACCATCTAAAAATCGAAGAACAATGAACATACTGAACAACAGAAACAAGAGAACATCAATATTCAAGGCAGTGGCGTTATGCCTGATAGCCGCCATGTCATTCACCCTCGTGTCATGTGACGATGACATGGACATCCAGCAGTCCTATCCCTTCACGGTGGAGGTCATGCCCGTGCCGAACAAGGTAGTAAAGGGGCAGACAGTGGAAATCCGCTGTGAACTGAAAAAGGAGGGCGACTTTTCGGGTACGCTCTATACCATCCGCTATTTCCAGTTCGAGGGGGAAGGCTCGCTCAAAATGGATAACGGCATCACCTTCCTGCCTAACGACCGCTACCTGCTGGAGAACGAAAAATTCCGCCTGTACTACACGGCGGCGGGTGATGAGGCGCATAATTTCATCGTGGTGGTGGAGGATAACTTTAGCAACTCCTACGAACTGGAATTTGACTTCAACAACAGGAATGTAAAGGACGACGATCTTACCATCGTTCCCATCGGCAACTTCAGCCCCTTGTTGAAATGATGCGTGTATTCATGACAATGCTCTGTTCACTTCTGACGGTCTGTTCTGTGTCCGCGCAGATCAGCCGCCAAGAGGGAACGGACGGGCAGGCGGCAATCTACCGACTGCCGCTTATGGAACGTGCCTTTTTTATGCTGCCGCTACTTTGAAGGCTGGCACTCAGAAAAACACTACCCATACGTCGGTTGGGGTCACAAACTTTTGCCAAACGAGAAGTATTCGGCACGAACCATGACAAAACGGGATGCGGATGAACTTTTGCGGAAAGACCTGCGCAAATTTGTCGCCATGTTCCGTAAATTCGGGGTTGATTCGATTTTGCTTGGCACGTTAGCTTACAATGTGGGACCGGCGAAGCTGTTAGGCAGCAAAACAATCCCCAAAAGCACCTTAATCAAGAAGCTGGAAGCTGGTGACAGGAACATCTACCGTGAGTATATAGCCTTCTGCAACTACAAAGGAAAACGCCACGCCATGCTGCTCAAACGGAGAAAGGCGGAGTTTGCGCTGTTGTATATCCCATAAAAGGACTGACAAAACTGGCAAAAGACGTGCCATATTTAACTTGGCACGTCTTTTGCTCTATCACTTGATAGATTATCGTAGGATTTTCTCGTTAATTGACATCGTTGAGCCATTTTTGCCTATCGGTTTCCAAATAACACTTCAAGTTGTAAGTGTTGTGAGAGCAATACAAAACATAGTTATTAACCATAAAAAGTATAGCGAAATTATGAAGAAAGTATTTAGGAAAATTCAGAAAGGAACAACAAAAATGATTGAACGTATCAAATCGTTGGGGGAAATGGAGACGAAGCAGAAATGTGTAGTTCAACGGTTCGAGATTATCATTCCCCTCCACCAAAAAATAACGACCCAATATATAGCCTCCGCAAGTTTTACTTGCGGATTTTTTAGTTATCGCAGATTGGACAAAGGTTTCTTTGCTACTTTCTTTGTCCGCCATCATGCTCACTGAAAGAAAGTAGGGCGGCTCTCGCCGCCCCGCCACTCAAAAGCGTGTGTAAAGTCCCGTCACCATCGTGAACATTTCCTCCAGCATATCAAAATAGATACCCTCGTGTACGGCAATGTCCTTTGTCTTGCACTCAAAGGTCTTTTTGCTGAACGTCCTGCGGTAGAAGCGCATATTGTAGAGGTCTGCCCCTTCGTCATAGATGATGTCAAGGCGGTTGGCACTTGTTTTGTTCCTTGCAAGGCTCATCCGTAAGCCGTTGCCCATATCTATGAAATCACGGCTACCTGTCATGGCGGTGAAGCGTTTTCCGCCTATCTGCTGTAATATCGTCTTGGCTATCATATCTTTTGTTTTTAGGGTTTTAAGTATTGGCGGTGCGGACACCGCCATCCCGTTCAAAATTCTCGCATTTCGGAAATGGGGGTCTGCCGTTGTAGCCACTCTTTCACACATTCCATATTGTACTCGCTCGTGATGACTGCCGTATGGCTGTCGGTGGCGGTGAAACGTGTGCTTTCGTAATCATCTATCCACCCCTTGAGGGTGTCCGTTCCCCACGCTCCGGTATCGTCAAAGATACCGTCCAATGCCGTGATAGGTTCGCTGAACTTGACTATCAGCGTTTGATAGGTCGTGTTCATAGTCTGTCCTCCTTTCCCTTCTTTGCGTTCAGCCACTTGTCCCGTGCGGCTCGGCACTCGTCCAACGTGGGTTTGACACAAGAGAACAATTCTCTGTCTATGGGGTGGCGGTAGTCGTACTGCACAAGTGTCCGCCTGCGTCTTCCGATACCCGATTGGAAACGCTCGTATTTCTCCGTACCTGCTTCCGCGCAGGTGCTTACTCCGTTGATGGTCATTCGTGTTGTCATAATGTTGCTTTTTAGATGGTTAAAAATGTACTGACAGAACTCTGTTCTTCATCACCATTTCGGGGTTGCTTGTGTAGCGTTGGTGCAGGTAGAAATGGTGTGAGCCGAAGCCGTAAAGGAAAAACTTGTCAAGTTCGTGCTTCTCGGCAAACTCCTTTACGCTCTTTCTCAATTCCCCCTCACTCGTTGTGAGAGTGAGGAGGTTCACAAATTCAAGGAACATCGTGGGGATTGCATCATCCCACACACAAATCATACTTTCAATTCTTACTTCCATATCAATGTTGTTTTAGGGGTTATGCTATGCCGCTTTCATCCGCTCACGGATAAGGTTGGCGTTCTTGTTCACAAGGTCTATGATGCGCTCGTGATATTCGGTGTCCTGGTTGTGCTTGCCGTGGCACTGCACCACTTCGAGGGTTCGCAAGTCCACCTCTACGGTTTCAATAATCTCATCGCCAATCCTTGCCGATAGTATGAGGGTGTCGGCTTTCTTGTAGTATCCACTGCCAAACACGCAGATGCCCTGCGTCTTGCCCTCGTTGTAATACTCGTCTATGCTTTCAAGCACCTTGACGATTATTTCCTCGTCCGTGATTACCAAGCCGAAGAATTTGGATTTGTTGGCGATGAAATCCTCCGCATCTTTCTTTCGTTGGAGTTGTCGCTGTTGCTCACGCTCACGCCTTTCAATCTCCCAACGGCGTTGCTCTGCGGCTCTTTCCTTCTCGTGTATGGCTTCAATTTTTCGGGTTGCGTTGTCGTGTGCCGCCATGAAATCTTCGGGACAGATGTTCTTCGGGTTACGGAGGTCTTGACCGAGATTTTTTGAGCATACGCAGATAGTCGCACCACATTGAGAGGTTGTCTATCTGATACTTGTGACGCTTGGCAATCAGATATGATGCCCAACATTCATCGGCAGTACGGGTATTGAAAAGAAAGTGTTTCATGACCTCAATCTCACCGCCTTTCATAAGGGTTTCAATTCTTGGGTCTGAAAGCAAGGCTTTGAAAAGACGCACGGGGGAGATGCCGTGGAAATCGCCCTTGAAGCCGTTACGTCTGAGTTGGGGCAATATCCTCATCTTTGGATATGCACAGCTTCTTGCCACCACATCATCGTATAGGCTGTTGTGCGGTCTTACCTCCATATCGCTGCCTAATGCCCACACATCGCAATAGCAGAAAAGGAAGCCACGGAGCAACGCCATGTCCGTAACCTTGCCGTCGGGTGAAATCCAACGCTGCACGACCTCGTGGCAGTAGAAACGCATCGGTTCGCCTTTCCTGCTCTCGCATCTGACCTGCGCCACGCGGATTACCTGATACCCTTTGCAGGTGGTTATCACGCTGAAATTCTGCGTTTCCTTGTAGATGCGTCTGCGTGTGTCCTGCACTTTGAGTTCGGCATGGCATTTGGGGCAGGTGCAGCCTTCAAGGGTGTCGCATAGTCCGCTGTCGCTGTGCCACTCGTGACCGCAGTCGGAACAGGTGATGTTCCCTTTCTTGGTGCGGTAGCCGATATGCTCAACGCAGTGGCGGTATGCCCAATCTATTTGTGTCGCTGATATGGGGCGAAGGTTGGCGGAAAGTCTTGCCACCTCTTTCTGTATCTTGGTCTTCGGTTTCATAAGCCTAAATCAAATAATGAGGGTTGGGGTTGGTTTTCTTTTCTCGCTGACGGTCTGTGGCGGTTCTGCAACTTGCGGAGTTCCTCCTCTTGGTATTTGCGGACAGCGTTCTGACGTGCCTCCGCCTTTTCCTCTGCCGTGAGTTTCACAACGTGGTTCACAACCACTTGGCAGTCCATCGGTTTGCCCACCTCTATCTCGTTTTCCTCATAGTAGTGGATGGCTTGCCCGAATATCTCTCCGTCCGTGAAACCGTTGCAACCGCTTTTCTGCACATAGTTCAGAATGTGGGTCACGCACTCGTCCATGTTCTTGGCAGGGTTGCGGTACTTCTTTGCAAATAGCGCATCTTCCTCCGCACGCTGTTCCAAGTACATATATATCGTTCTCTTGAAATGGTCTGTTCCTTTCATATCGCTGTCATTTTTAGATTATCTGTTTCAGTATCTCTCTCCAATAGGTCGGCTCTACCTCGCTGAGAAGGAAGTCCATGAAATCCCTCCGTGCGTCCTTGTTCAGTTCGTGGTACAATCTTCGGAAAGTTTCAAAATTGCCGTTGATGTACGTTTCCACCATATACACGAAGATGTTGTCCACCTCGTAATATCTGCACTGCTGCGCTGCCGTCTTGCTGTTTCTTTTTGCCATGTCGGTAAGGGTTAAAGGGTGAATAACCAAAGGATGAAGCCAAAGAAGGCAATGGTGGAAAGGATAGCCACGATTACACCTATCGCCACTCGGAACACTCCGTTTACAATCTCTCTGATGATGCCCCAAAGGATGCCGAACACCCCGAAGGCGGTGCGCATCATCAAGCCGCATATCGCCAACCCGATGTGTTGCGCCATTTGTCTGAAATTTGCCGTTGCCGTCATATCTTCGCTGTTTTTGATTTTTTTTCGTTTTTCAATGCGGATTCAAGAGCTGAGGGAGTTGAGTTTTCAAACTATCTTATCTGCCTCTCGTTTATCCGACATTTTTTTTGATGCGTCTTTCTGTCGCATCGGTCGTTTTCGTTTCGGGTGCTTGAAAAGGTAGGGATTAGGGAATGCAAGGTTTTTCGGTCAAAATACTACCCGCAGGGCTGGAGATTTTTACCGAAAACAGGAGGCTTGACCTTGCTTTCCCGTCCAATCCCGGAATTACCTTTGCGCCCAGAACGAAAATGACTGACTGATGCGGCTTACTGAAAGGCGCAAAATGGAGGTAAACGAAAACAGAGGCAGATTGTGTAGAAAAAAACTTCAGGGGAAAATCCGTCAAAAAAAGAATCACCAAAAGGAAAAAGACATCACCGGAAGCGTGAAAAGGGCAAACCACAACAAAGGAAGTATGATTGTTTCCGATCCGACGGAACTTGTTCAGCCGGGTGGCAACAATCATTCTTCCCGGTTTGTCCGGCTGTGTGTGGGCGCCTGTTTCATTCATGGGGCAGGCTGACACACTCTGCATTCACTTTCCGCTTCCGGCAAAAGAGACAGCGAAAAAGAAAAATCATTTGAAAACCCGTAAAAGCACCTCTTGGCATAGGCGCAAAAGAAAGGGGCATTGCTTCATCTGTCTAAACATCGTTTAGGCGTGAGGCAATGCCCTTTTCTCCAGCTATGCGGTAGTCGGCACACGTTTGTTCCAAACTCGTTTTGGGCAATGGTGTGCCGACGGACAATACCGCTTTTACGGAAAATTCTTATGAATGAGGGGATAAAAAACGGGAGTTTATATCAAAATCTCGAATTAAATAGCTACTTTTGCATACGAAGAGTTCTTTGAAGGTTACGCAACGCGCAGAAGGATAATGCAGTAGATAACTAACTAAATCGTAACCTATTACTATCAAGAGCAATTAACCTACGCTCATTTCCAATAAATTACACTCTTTTCGTAACTTCAGTTTGCAAATATATTGCTATTTATCCTTAACGGCGAAACATAAACCATGAAAATGGTACTTATGCATGAGAATTGTATACCGCGCCGGCCCTGTCGTGGCATATCTTTGCGACAGAAACAACAACTAACCTCCAAAAGACAGAAAGATATGGACAGAAGAAAATTCTTAAAGTCGGCATCGGGCCTGGCACTCATGGCTGCCGGAGCCTTGACGGGCACGTCGAGAGTGCTTGCCGCCACAGATGCCATGGCTGCCACAGGCAAGGATAAAGGGAGCACGGGGCGGCAGCCTAAGGCCGAGCGCCGCAATCTGGGCGGCATGAGCGTGTCGCCCATAGGGGCTTTGGCTGCCTGCCCAATGGTGGGCTATTATGGCGGCCGTTATGACCGCCGCGACATGGTGGCGCTGATACGCCGCGCCTACGAAAAGGGCGTCACGCTGTTTGACACGGCCGAGGTTTACGGCCCTTACACAAGCGAAGAGTGGGTGGGAGAGGCCCTGCAGCCCATAAGAGACAATGTTAAGATAGCCACAAAGTTCGGATTTGGTGTTGAGGAGGGTCGCCCTACGGCTCTCAACAGCAGCGTGGCCCATATGCGCCGGGCCGTTGAGGGCTCGCTGAGGCGGCTGCGCACAGACCACATCGACCTGCTGTATCAGCACCGCGTAGACCCTGCCACGCCCATAGAGGAGGTGGCCGACGCCGTGGCACAGCTGATAAAGGAGGGCAAGGTGCTGCACTTCGGACAGTCGGAGGCAAGCGCCCGCACCATCAGGCGTGCCCACAGCGTGTGTCCTGTGTCGGCAGTTCAGAGCGAGTATGCCATCTGGTGGCGCGAGCCTGAGCTTAAGATTTTCCCCACGCTCGAAGAACTCGGCATAGGCTTCGTGCCTTATTGTCCGCTCGGCCGCGGCTATCTGACATGCACGATAGGCGAGGACAGCCGCTTCGGCAGTGATGACCGCCGCCACAATCTGCCGCGCTTCACTCCGCAGGCGCTGCGCTACAACAGGCCGCTGACTGAGCTGGTAGGGCGCTGGGCGCGGCGCAAGGGCATCACGCCTGCGCAGTTCTCGCTCGTATGGATGCTGTCGCGCAGGCCATGGATTGTGCCCATACCCGGCACTACGAGTGCTGCCCATCTCGACGACTTTATTGGTGCGGCAGGCGTAAGGCTTACGCCGGACGAGGCCGACGAGTTTGACATGGAATACTCGCGTATCGACCTGATGGGCCATCGTGCCGACCCCTTCACCGAGAGTCAGATAGACAAGTGAGGCATGGTGCGGTCTGTTAGAGTATGGAAGCCGGCAGGGCATGGTGGCGGCACGGGCGGGGCAGAGGCGGCTGTTGCGCCTCATGCAGCTTCAGATAGGGGCATGACAAGCGTGTGATGGCGGCAGATAGATAACATCATGCTGCCTTTATAGACATAAAAAACTCCCGACAGCCATGACGGCTGCCGGGATTTCTTATGATATAGGCTTATGCAAGATTCTTATTTGTTCACCTTTAATATTCTCGGGCACAGGTTGTTGCCGCTTACATACAGCAGTACGACGCCCTTAAGCAGGCTGTTGAGCTGTGTTGTGGCAGATGTTATGCGCATCTGTGCCAGCTGCTTGCCGTCGGTTGTAAACACTCTCAGCGTTGCGCCTATGGCGTTTTCGCTTACGGTCAGTGTGCTGTTGCTGCTGTTGTAGCTTATCTCAGGCTTCTCGGTAACGGCCTGTGTTATACCTGATGTGAAGTCGTCGTCGAGCAGCTCGCCCATGAGTCCGTTGAGGTAAACCTCGAGAGCAGTGTAGCCTTCGGCGTTGCGCAGGTTGCGGTCTGCAGCGTCGTTGGCGTTAAGTCCGTGCTCCTTCTCCCATTCGTCAGGCATTCCGTCGCCGTCAGTGTCGGCAGGAGCCTTCTCGTTGCCGTGGTCGAGGCCGAAGCCCTCAGCGTCGTTCACAGAATCGATGATACCCTTCTTCTTAGATTTAGAGCCTGTATATTTAGGAGTTCCTGTCTTAACGTCGTTGATGACGCGCTGTTCTATCACGTCGCGGTTTATGGTTCCTGCATTCTCGAGTACAGTGTTGTAGGCGTCTTCTGCTGTCTGAATGTCAGTGAGCATGTAGAGTGCAGGGTCGTATTCGCCCTCGTTGCCCAAGAACAGAGTTGTACTTGTAGTAAGGAGTCTCTGTCACGATGCGCTCGTCTGCGCGGATTTCATCGAGAGAATAAGTCTCTGCGTTCATGGCTTTCCAGTTGTCTTCAGTAGCAGCAGAGTTACCTTCCATTATGTTTCCGTTGACATACCATTTGGCAGGAGCCCATGATGTAGCTCCGTCTCTTGCGTAGCTGGCAGCTACAAACACAGAATTGCTTGGCGACTGCGGTCCCGGTTTGTAGTAGTTGTTCATGAAGTTGCACTCGTGAACAGAGATTTTTTGCCGTTATAAGATGTTATGTCGGCAGTGTTCTCGCCTCCGTAGACAGAGTTCCAGCGTCCCCAGTTGAAGTTTACGTTGTTTGCAAACTCCATAAATACAACGTAGTCTTCGCCGCGTGCGCCGTTGAAGCGGGGACTTCTAGAGTCGTTTCCGCTGAGAAGGTTGTGATGATATGTTGCAGGAGATCCGCCCCACTGTGAGCCGTATCCGCGTGCTCCCTTTGCATGTCCTGCATCGTAGAGACCTTCGTGAACGATGCTGTACTGCACTGTCAGGAAGTGGCTGTCGGCTGTATTCATGTTTTCTTCCATAGACCATCCGAATGCGCAGTGGTCGAAGATATAGTTAGAGCAGTTTTCTGTTCCGCAGGCTTGGTCTTGCTTGCCGTCGCCTGAGCGGAAACGGATGTTGCGTATGATAAAGTTCTCAGAACTTCCGAAGTTTACTTTATCGCCTACGATGCTTATGCCGTCGCCGGGTGCTGTCTGTCCGGCCAGTGTCCAGTCAGAGCGTTTTACGCTCAGAACATTGTTGAGATGAATCTCGCCGTTAACGGCAAATACGATAGTTATAGGCTCGTCGGGATACTGTTCGAAAGCCCAGCGCAGAGTTCCTTCTGTGCCGTCGTCGGCAAGAGAAGTTACGGTAACTACCTGTCCGCCGCGGCCTCCTGATGTGTATTTACCGAAGCCTTCTGCTGTCGGGAATGCAAGCATCATGGCGCCTTCCTTGGCTTCAACGGCGTCTGATGTTACGCCGTGGCGTGAGATGCTCTTCACGGTGTATGTAGCGTTGTCGTCAGCGTCCTTTGTGTAAGAAGGCTCTGCCGTCATGTCTACGAATACGCCGTCCTTATAGATGAGGTAGCCGGCAGCCTTGTCGTCGCCGTCCCATGTGAAGCCGGTTGCAGACACGTTGAAGTTTGAAGGCTCTGCAGCGCCGTTCAGGATTGCGTTATAGTCGAAAGAAACGTCAGAGAATTTAGAGAAGATGAACTCAGGGTTCATGTATGCCTCTACCTCAGCATCGGTTGCCTGGTGGCTGAAAGATGCGCGTGATGAGTGTCAATCAGGTTTCCGCTCTTGTCAACGTTTTTGTATTCAAAGTAAGAGCAGTCGTTCTCGGCTCCGCTCCATTCTGTCCATCCCTTGGTGTTGATGTGCTTGTCGAGCGTACACTGTATGAACATTGTTCCGCACTTCTCCTTCCACGGACGTCCCAGATAGTAGTCGCCTGCAGATACGCGCGGAGCCGGCACCACCTGGCAGTTGCGGAAGAACAGTCCGGCATAGAACTTGTCGGTGCTGAGTTCCGGATACAGAGTCTTTGTGAGTGTCAGTCCGGCATCGCCTGCAGCCGTGATGTAGCCGCCGCCCTTGAGACATTTAATCTCGCAGTTCTCAAACCACTCCAGACCGCTGTCGTAGATAAAGTCGGTAGTACCCTCGATGGTACATCTTGTGAAGTATCCGCGTGCGCCGATGTTTGCCTTGTATGTATCCTGGTAGCCGCTTATCAGACAGTTTTTGAAGATGTGTGCGTCGCCTGCCGTAAACAGAGCCTCGGCCTGTCCCACGTTGCCGCTTGTGTTGCGTATGGTGAGGTTCTCGGCGTAGAAGCGTGATGTATACACGTTGAGCGCAGCGCAGTCGTTGTAAGTGTTCTGCGGGTTGTTTGAGCCGCGGTCTACAGATGAAGTCAGGATGGTAGTGGCCTTGTCCTCACCGATAAGACTGATAAACTTGTTCTTGTTAGTCTTGGTGCCCGAGTAGAGGTTTTCCTCATATACGCCCGGACGAATGTATATAATACCGCGTGAGCCGTCGCTTACGGCGTTGATGGCATCCTGGATTTTAGTATAGTCGCCCGTGCCGTCCTGAGCCACGGTGTAGAGCTCTATCGGAGCGTTTGCGTCGGGAGCGTTGTCGTCAGATGTATCGCCGCCGCCCTCGATGTCAGACAGCTCGCCCACGTCGCTCACAGGGTTGTCCTTTGCATACTGAGCCTGCTCGGCAGTTATCTCAGATCCGAAAATTCTGTATCTTGTGTACGCGGGCAGCCTGCTGCTGGCTGTAGGGGTCTCACGAACTCCGAATATAGGATAGCCCTCTTCGTTGGTCTGAGCCGGATCTTTCATGTTTTCTCCGTCCCATACGCGCCAGCGGATAGACACGTCGTGTGCGT
>ENA-OQES01000171-OQES01000171.1-human-gut-metagenome-genome-assembly--contig:-NODE-171-length-27679-cov-2.920187_pt1 | contig 27679 bp, 34 predicted proteins | sample MGYA00242798_ERZ504641 | MGnify/ENA primary metagenome ERZ504641 (study PRJEB26092, sample SAMD00036327) | human gut metagenome | host: Homo sapiens | study: EMG produced TPA metagenomics assembly of...
GAAATGGAAGGTGAAGAATTATGTTTATTATTGCAGGACTTGGGAATCCTACACTTCAGTATGAAGGAACCAGACACAATGTAGGATTTGATGTCATAGATATGCTGGCGGACAGATATAATATTTCTGTAGATGGAAGAAAAGGAAGAGCGCTGGTCGGCAAAAGGGAATCATTGAGGGTCAGAAAGTGCTTCTGGTAAAACCGCAGACTTACATGAATCTCAGCGGGGGAAAGCTTAAGAGAACTGGTCAATTATTATAAGATCGATGAAGAACATGAACTTCTGGTGATCTATGATGATATCAGTTTGGATGTGGGACAGCTAAGGATCCGTTAAAAAAGGAAGTGCCGGAGGGCATAACGGAATCAAGAATATCATTGCCAATCTGGGAACGGATGTATTTCCGAGAATCAAGATCGGGGTAGGTGAGAAGCCGAAGAAATATGACCTGGCGGATTATGTGCTGGGACAATTTTTCAAAAGAAGACCGTGAATTGATGGAAGAAGGTTATGACCGCGCAGACCATGCGGTGGGAATGATCTTAAATGGAGAGATCGAGGCTGCCATGAATCAGTATAACAGGAAAGTAAAGCCTAAGGAGGCATAAAAGATGCAGGGCTTAATCGGGCCGTTAAAAGAACTGGCAGAGTTTGAAGAACTCTGCAAGAATAAGTAAAAAAGATGTGGGAATGATCCGTGTGTGCGGATGTGTGAATTCCCAGAAATCTCATATGATGTATGCACTTGGCGATGGCTGTAAATATAAAGTCATCGCCTGTTCCAGTGAGACAAAAGCAAAACAAATCTATGAAGAATACCGTTTCCTGGACAGTAATACGTATCTGTATCCGGCGAAAGATTTTCTCTTCTATCAGGCAGATATCCGAAGTAAAGAACTGGTAAAGCAGAGAATGGAAGGAATCCAGGCAGTGCTTTCGGGTGAACCGGTAACGGTTGTGACAAGCCTGGACGGCTTCATGGATCATCTGGCACCGAAGGAAAGTATTGCGGAAAAAGTACTTAAGGTACAAAATGACAGCGTTCTCAAATTGGATGAGATGGCAGAGAAGCTTTCGGTTATAGGTTATGACCGGGAAGTGCAGGTGGAAGGACCTGGACAGTTTGCGGTACGTGGAGGAATCCTGGATATCTATCCGCTGACGGAAGAACTTCCGGTGCGTATCGAACTCTGGGGAGATGAGGTGGATTCCATCCGTACGTTTGATGTGGAGAGCCAGCGGTCGATCGAAAATCTGATGGATATTGTAATCTATCCGGCGGTAGAATTCCCACAGAATGGTGAGAAGGGTGTCTCGTTTCTGGATTATTTTCCACCGGAGGATACGATCCTTTTTCTGGATGAACCGGTACGTCTTGTGGAGCGTGGACAGAATATTGAAGATGAATTCATGGAAGCACAGAAGAAACGTCTGGAAAGCGGATATGATTTGGAAGAGGAAGAAGCAAAAATCTTTCCGGTCACTGAGATCCTGAAAAAGATCAATTGTTACAGTAGTATCGGATTCTATGCACTGGGGATGAAATGCAAAGGACTGGAAGTGAGAGAGTCTTATGAGATCCAGGCGAAAAGTGTGAATCCGTATAATAACAGTTTTGAAATGCTGACACAGGATCTGAAACGGTTAAAAAGAAATGGATACAGGGTAATTCTGTTGTCAGGTTCCAGGACCCGTGCGAAGCGTCTGGCGGAAGATTTAAGAGATTATAATCTGAGCAGTTATTACAGTGAAGATCTGGACCGGGAAGTGAAGCCGGGAGAGATCATGACGGCATACGGATATATCGCAGAAGGTTATGAATATCCGATGCTCAAATTCACTGTGATCGCAGAGTCGGACATTTTCGGCAAACGGAAAAAGAAGAAAAAGAGAAAGACATATGAAGGCCGTAAGATCCAGAGCTTTTCGGAACTGAAACCGGGAGACTATGTGGTCCATGAGAATCATGGTGTCGGGGTCTATCAGGGGATCGAGAAGATCGTCGTAGACAAGATTTCGAAGGATTATATGAAGATTTCGTATGCACAGGGCGGAAATCTTTATATCCCGGCAACACAGCTGGATCTGATCCAGAAATATGCAAGTGCCGATGCCAAGAAACCGAAACTGAACAAGTTGGGAACGCAGGAATGGAACCGGACCAAGACAAAGGTGCGCGGTGCGGTAAAAGAGATTGCAAGGGATCTGGTGAAGCTGTATGCGGCGAGACAGGAACAGGATGGTTATGTCTATGGAGAAGATACTGTCTGGCAGCGGGAATTTGAAGAGATGTTCCCGTTTGAAGAGACAGAAGACCAGATGATGGCGATCGAGGCTGTGCAAAAAAGATATGGAAAGCCACAAGATCATGGACCGTCTGGTCTGTGGCGATGTCGGATTCGGAAAAACAGAAGTTGCGATCCGTGCGGCATTCAAAGCAGTACAGGAGAGTAAACAGGTGGTCTATCTGGTTCCGACAACAATCCTTGCACAGCAGCATTACCGGACGTTCGTGCAGCGTATGAAAGACTTTCCGGTGCGGATCGATCTGATGTGCAGATTCCGCACGCCGGCGCAGCAGAAGAAGACAGTCGAGGATGCGAAAAAGGGGCTGGTAGATATTATCATCGGAACACACCGAGTGTTAAGTGAAGATATGAAATTCAAGGATCTCGGGCTTCTGATCATTGATGAAGAGCAGAGATTCGGAGTACAGCACAAAGAGAAGATCAAGAAATTAAAGGAAAATGTAGATGTACTGACGCTTACGGCAACTCCGATCCCGAGAACCCTTCATATGAGCCTGATCGGAATCCGTGACATGAGTGTGCTGGAAGAAGCGCCGAACGACCGTATGCCGATCCAGACGTATGTCATGGAATATAACGATGAGATGGTACGTGAGGCAATTGAACGGGAATGCGCAAGACAGGGACAGGTATATTATGTCTACAACCGCGTGGAAGATATTGATGAAGTGGCAGGACATGTGCAGAAACTGGTGCCGGATCTTACGGTTGCCTATGCACACGGACAGATGCGGGAACACGAACTGGAACGGATTATGTATGATTTCATTAATGGTGAGATTGATGTACTGGTATCTACAACGATCATAGAGACCGGACTGGATATTTCCAATGCGAATACGATGATCATCCACGATGCGGATCGTCTCGGCCTTTCACAGCTTTATCAGCTGCGTGGGCGTGTCGGACGCTCTAACCGCATGGCATATGCATTCCTTCTATACCGGAGAGACAAGATGTTAAAAGAAGTGGCTGAAAAGAGACTGGCGGCCATCCGCGAGTTTACGGATCTTGGTTCGGGATTCAAGATCGCAATGCGGGATCTTGAGATCCGCGGAGCAGGCAATCTTCTAGGAGCAGAACAGCATGGACATATGGAAGCAGTCGGATATGACCTTTACTGTAAGATGCTGAACGAGGCGGTGAAGCAGCTGAAAGGCGAGATGGAAGAAGAGGAGACATTTACAACGACGATGGATCTGAATGTGGATGCATTTATTCCGGCTTCGTATATTCCGAATGAATATCAGAAACTGGATGTTTATAAACGGATCGCTGCAATCGAGAACAGAGAAGAGATGGAAGATATGACAGAAGAACTGATCGACCGTTTCGGAGATATTCCGAAGAAAGTAGAAAAGCTTCTGGAAGTAGCGGCTCTGAAGGCGCAGGCACATCAGTTGTATGTAACGGCGGTCGAGCAGAAAGGCGAGGTTTACACATTTACCATGTATGGAAAAAGCAAAAGTACATCCGGAGCGGATTCCGAAGCTGATTGAAGATTTTCGTGGCGAGCTGACGTTCAAAGCGGATGGGGTGCAGCCATGCTTTATCTATGAGAAGAAGAGAAGGAATCTGAAAGAGAAGCAGACAGACGCATTGGAAAGTACAAAAAATGTGTTAAATGGGTTGAAAAGATTGATAGGCGAAGAAAAAAGCGGTATAATTGACCCATTAAGCAAATAAAGGCAGGTTAGGATAAATGGAAAAAAAAGAGCATTAATATTAGCACTGGCAGGAATTATGGCAGCATCACTTATCGGATGTGGATCACTGAAGGACGATGCAGTAGTCGTAAAAGCAGGGGATGAAGAGATCACGGCAGGTGTTGCAAATTTCTATGCAAGATATACACAGGCTCAGTATGAAACATACTTTGCAAGCTATCTCGGCGGTGATGATATGTGGAGCAGAAATGCATCAGATGGCAAGACATATGAAGAGTCTATCAAGAAGACACTTCTGGATGATCTGAAGAATATGGCTCTTCTGGAAGAACATATGAAAGATTATGATGTGAAGCTTACAAAGGCCGATAAAAAAGCAATCAATGATGCAGCAAAAGAATTTGACAAAGCCAATTCACAGAAGAAAAAAGACAAGGTGTCCGGTTCTAAGGAAAATGTAAAACGTGTCATGACACTGATGGCGATCGAACAGAAAATGCGTGCGGCAATTGTAGCAGATGCGAATGTGAAAGTAACGGATGAAGAAGCGACACAGAAGCATATGCAGTATGTAGAATTTGATTATAGTACAACATCTGATTCTTCAAGCTCATCAGATACTACAGTATCCGAAGCGGAAAAGAAAAAAACCAAAGAGACGGCAGAGGCATTTGCCAAAGGTGCAAAGACAGCAGAAGATTTTGCTGCGTATGCAACGGAACAGGGAACAGAAGCCAAAGATGCCACGTTTGATTCGGATTCAGTAAGTCCGTCTAAGGAAGTCGTAAAAGCAGCAGACAAATTAGGAGAAGGCGAGACGACGGATGTGATCGAAGGTGACACTGCATGCTATGTGGCAAAAGTTACAAGCCTCAATGATAAAACGGCTACAGAGACTAAGAAACAGTCCATGATCACAGATAAACAGGATAAATACTATAAAAAAGTATTAAAGAAATGGAAAAAGAAGAAAAGATTACAGTCCATAAAGGTAGCTGGAATAAGATTAGCTTTACAAAACTGAGTGTGAAAGCCAAAGACACAAGTACAACCGGAACAAACAGTACTTCTGGTAACTAAGAGGATTAAAATAATGGGCAGCATCCATCGGGTGCTGCCCATTATTTTGTGATCACTATGTGTTCGGAAGAAGCAGCAGGTGGCGGTTCTGTAGATACCATAGTATACAAGAAGAGCTGCCAGCGGCAGCTCTTGAAGATTTTATTTCATGAAAGTAGATACGATCTCGTTGACGAGCTTGCCGTCAGCTTTCCCTTTACTTTAGGCATCAGGTTCTTCATGATCTTGCCTTTATCCTTTGCGGTAGGAGCATCCAGTCCCATCTCTGCAAGAACAGAAGCAACGACTTCTTTGATCTCTGCTTCATCCATCATCTTAGGAGCATACTGTTCCAGAACAGCCAGACGCTTGTTGCATTCTTCGATGATCTCTGTACGATCTGCAGGAGTCATATCCAGGGTCTCTTTTGTCTGCTTGATCTCTTTTAAGATTACCTGAGTCTCTTCTTCCGGTGTCAGGTCTTCGCGTTTGTCGATTGCTTTATTCTTAAGAGCTGCAAGCAGCATGGATAAAGTTTCCTTTGTGTCTTTGTCTTTGGCTTTCATGGCTTTGACCATATCAGCACGTACTTCATCAATTTTACTCATGATTCATTCCTCCTAATATTTTCTTCCAACTATTATACAAAACTATTGAAAAAATATCCAGTCTAATATCTGCATGAATAATTCCTTGCTGTTTTCAGCATACTAGCCATATGTTAGAAAATATGGAAAAAACAGAAAAATCAGGAGGAAGATAAATGCTATGAAGGCAACAGGAATCGTAAGAAGAATCGATGATCTGGGGCGTGTGGTCGTGCCAAAAGAGATCAGAAGGACACTGAGGATCAGGGAAGGCGATCCGCTGGAGATATTTACAGACAGAGAAGGTGAGATTATTCTGAAGAAATATTCACCGATCGGGGAACTGTCTGCATTTGCAAAGCAGTATGCGGAAAGTCTGTCGCAGGTTCTGGAATGCCTGGTGGGGATCTGTGATATGGATCAGGTAGTGGCAGCAGCGGGAAATGGAAAGAAAGAGATTCAGGATGAAGATATTACGGGAGAGCTTGGAGAATTTCTGAAAGAACGAAAACCACGGAATGCCAAAGCCGGGGAAAAAAGGATATGTACCGATCGTGAGTGTATCAGAACCTTATAAACAGGAGGTGATCAGTCCGATTCTGTGTGCAGGTGATGTGATCGGTGCGGTTTTTCTGCTGAATCAGGAACGTACGGACAGATTCAAAGATACAGAGCTTTGTCTTGCGGAATATACGGCAAAGGGTTCTGGGCAAACAGATGGAACAATAGGACGATTGTAAACAAAAATAAGCGCATAAATCAGATGCTTCCTTCATAATCTGTGATAGATGAGGAGGGAAAGCATGGGAAAAAATGGGACAAATGAAGTGTGGATCATGTGGATACTGAAATCTCTTCTGGCAGCATATGTAGTGACCGGAATTCTTTTGATGATACTGGCAATGGCGCTGTATAAATTCGAACTTACGGAAGAAGCTGTGACAGCAGGGATCACAGCGGTCTATCTGCTCTCTACATTTGCCGGTGGACTTGTGGCGGGTAAACTTGCAAAGATCAGACGTTTCTTTTGGGGGAATTGTACTTGGGATTCTGTACTTCGCATTTCTGTTACTGATTACATGGGGAATCTATCGTACATTTCACGGAAGTGGAACAGAGATTCTGATGACATTTGCGCTGTGTGCGGGAGGTGGTATGGCAGGCGGAATGATATCCTAAGAAAAAGGATTGCGAAACCTATGTCGAAATGTTATAATAACGTAAGTTAAGCAATAGTAAGGAGGGATACGAACATGAAACATGTAAAATCATTGAATGAAACCTATGAACAGCAATCTGCAAAAAAGCGGATGCGGCGAATGCCAGACATCATGCCAGTCAGCATGTAAGACATCCTGTACAGTAGGAAACCAGACTTGCGAACAGAGCAAATGAATTTAAAAAGATATGGGATACTTTGGGACAGCGGTCTTTAGGGTCCGCTGTTTCTTGTTGCCATGCATGTGACGAAAAGGTCCGGTGGACCTTTTTTAGTTGTCTGCGGAATTGATTTTTTGATTATTTGACAACATATGGTTTTTGACGGGTAGAAAGATAACGGGAAATTCCCGATATGAAATAAGAAAAATGAGAAAGGGGTACCAAAGGATATGATTCATCAGTACCGTAATAATGGATATAATATCGTTATGGACGTGTACAGCGGATCTGTACATGTGGTAGATGATGTCTGTTATGACGTGATCGCGGAAGTGAACAAGTCAGAAACAGAACCAACTGCCGAATCGTTAAAAGAAGCGGATGTAAAAGAAAAGCTTTTACAGACACTTGGAAACAAATATGAAACATCCGACATTGAAGATGCATTATCAGACGTGATCGAACTGACAGAAGGCGGTCAGTTATTTGTAAAAGATACATATGAATGCATGATCGAAGAAGTAAAGAAGAGAAAGACAGTTGTAAAGGCACTGTGCCTGCATATTGCACACGACTGTAACCTTGCTTGCAAATACTGTTTTGCAGAAGAAGGGGAATATCATGGAAGACGAGCACTTATGAGCTATGAAGTCGGTAAGAAAGCGCTGGACTTCCTGATCAAGAATTCTGGCAACCGCCGTAATCTGGAAGTAGATTTCTTCGGCGGGGAGCCTCTGATGAACTGGCAGGTGGTAAAAGATCTGGTAGCTTACGGAAGAGAGCAGGAGAAGATACATAATAAGCATTTCCGTTTTACAATCACAACGAACGGAGTGCTGTTAAATGATGAAATTCAGGAATTTGTAAATAAAGAAATGGACAATGTAGTGTTGAGCCTGGATGGACGTAAAGAGATCAATGATCAGATGCGTCCGTTTAGAAATGGAAAAGGAAGTTATGATCTGATCGTTCCGAAGTTCCAGAAACTTGCAGAAAGCAGAAATCAGGAAAAATATTACATTCGTGGCACATTTACAAGAAATAATCTGGATTTCTCCAATGATATCATGCATTTTGCAGACCTCGGATTCAAACAGATGTCGATTGAACCGGTTGTTGGAGATGAAAGTGATCCGTATGCGATCAGGGAGGAAGATCTTCCTAAGATCAGGGAAGAATATGATAAGCTCGCCAAGATGATGATCGAACGCGAGAAAGAAGGAAAAGGCTTCAATTTCTTCCATTTTATGATAGATTTAAATGGTGGACCATGTGTGGCAAAACGTTTATCCGGTTGTGGATCCGGAACAGAGTATCTGGCTGTTACACCATGGGGAGACCTCTATCCATGCCATCAGTTTGTCGGACAGGATGATTTCCTGATGGGTAATGTGGATGATGGAATCGTGAAGCCGGAGATTGCTGACGACTTCAGAAGCTGCAATGTGTATTCCAAAGATAAATGCAGAAACTGCTTTGCAAAATTCTACTGTAGCGGCGGATGCATGGCAAACTCTTATAATTTCCATGGTACGATCCATGATACTTATGAGATCGGCTGTGAGATGCAAAGAAAACGTGTAGAGTGTGCGATCATGATGAAGGCAGCACTTGCAGATGAAGAATAATATTTCGAGAGGATGTGTAAGAGAACGATGAAGAAGTCAAAAAGCATACTGAGTCTGCTTCTGGCTGTAATTCTCATCGTCGGACTTGGATTTACTGTGATCACAGGAATTGGCAAATCTAAGTCCGGTGCGATGAAAAACATCAAACTTGGTCTGGATCTTGCCGGTGGTGTAAGTATTACCTATCAGGTAAAAGATAAGAATCCGACCAAAGAAGAGATGAGCGATACGATCTACAAACTGCAAAAGCGTGTAGAACAGTACAGTACAGAAGCAAGTGTATACCAGGAAGGAAATGACCGTATTAACATTGAGATCCCTGGTGTTACAGATGCCAATAAGATTCTGGATGAACTTGGAAAACCAGGTTCCCTTTCATTCCAGACAGCGGATGGAGAAACAGTTCTTACGGGAACAGATGTTAAGAGTGCGTCTGCGAAAACCGGTCAGGATAACATGGGGAATAAAGAATATTCTGTAGAGTTGAATCTGACCAAATCAGGTACCAGCAAATTTGCAACGGCAACGAAAGAAAATATCGGAAAACAGATTGCGATCATCTATGATGGTGAGACAATCTCAAGTCCGGTCGTACGGTCTGAGATCACAGGTGGACAGGCCTATATTACAGGCGACTTCACTTATGAAGAAGCAGATAATCTGGCATCTACGATCCGTATCGGTGGACTGAAACTTCAGCTTGAAGAGCTGCGTTCCAATGTAGTAGGAGCACAGCTTGGAGAACAGGCATTGAATACAAGTTTAAAAGCCGGTATTATTGGTCTGATCCTTGTATTCCTGTTCATGATCTTTGTATACAGACTTCCGGGACTGGCATCAAGCCTTGCGCTGGTCATCTATACAGAGATCGTACTTGTAATATTGAATGCGTTTGATGTAACGCTGACCCTTCCGGGTATTGCCGGTATCATTTTAAGTATTGGTATGGCAGTAGATGCGAATGTTATCATCTTTGCCCGTGTACGTGAAGAGATGGCAAGAGGAAGAAGTGTAAAAGTATCCTTAAAATCAGGATTCCAGAAAGCTATGTCAGCAATTGTTGACGGTAATGTGACAACACTGATCGCGGCTGCGGTTCTGTGGTTTAAAGGTTCCGGAACAGTCAAAGGATTTGCGCAGACTCTGGCAATCGGTATTGTGGTATCAATGTTTACAGCACTGGTGATTACACGTATGATCGTGTTTGCGTTCTATGGAATCGGAATTCGAAAAGAGAGTCTGTATTACCATAAGATGAAAGAAAGAAAGCCAATCAACTTCCTTGGCAAGAAGAAAGTGTTCTTCAGTATTTCTATTGCAATGATCCTTGCAGGATTCGTGGTTATGGGAGTACATTCTGCCCAGGGTAACGGGGCATTGGCTTACAGTCTGGATTTCAAGGGCGGAACATCTATGAATGTGAAGTTTGACAAAGATTATTCAATCGATGAGATTGATAAAGAGATCGTTCCTGTTGTAGAAAAAGTGACAGGAGATCATAATATCCAGACACAGAAAGTATCCGGAACAAAACAGGTAGTCATCAAGACAGTAACTTTAAGTTTGTCTGAACGTGAGAAGGTAAATAAGGCACTGGAAGATAATTTTGGTGTAAAAGAATCTGATATCACAGCGGAAAATATCAGTTCAACGATCAGTAATGAGATGCGTCAGGATGCAGTGATCGCAGTGATCGTAGCAACAATTTTCATGTTGCTTTATATCTGGTTCCGTTTCAAAGATGTACGTTTTGCTACAAGTGCGGTGCTGGCATTATTACATGATGTACTGGTTGTACTGGCATTCTATGCAGTATCCAGAATCTCAGTCGGAGGTACATTTATTGCTTGTATGCTGACGATTGTAGGTTATTCGATCAACGCGACGATCGTAATCTTTGACCGTATCCGTGAGGAACTTCCGCTTATGAAGAGAAATACAGATCTGTCAGAACTTGTAAATAAGTGTATTACACAGACACTGACAAGAAGTATTTATACTTCACTGACAACATTTATCATGGTTGCGGTACTGTTTATTATGGGTGTAAGTTCTATTCGTGAGTTTGCAGCACCTCTGATGGTAGGTATCGTCTGCGGTGGATATTCTTCTGTATGTGTTACAGGAGCACTGTGGTATGTAATGAAGACGAAAAGTCGGCAAAAAAAGCAACAGCCAAAGTAAAAAATAGATCATAAAATGATCCGGAAGCAGTTATGCCTATTGACAGGGCATAACTGCATTTTTTTTAAAATAGAAACATAATATTCTGACGGACAGATACAAAGGGGATAAAGATAAATGGAACGATGGGTTCTGCTGCGCAAAGGTGCAGATTTTGAAGCGATAGGAAAGAAATATCAGATTAGTCCGAGACTGGCATGCCTGATCCGCAACAGGGATGTGATCGGAGAAGAGGCAATCGAACGTTATCTGAATGGAACGATCAGTGATCTGTATGATGGGATGCTGATGAAAGATGCGGATAAGGCGATTGACATTTTGAAAGAAAAGATTGCAGAGGAGAAGAAAATCCGGGTGATCGGAGATTATGATATTGATGGTGTGAATGCGACGTATATTTTGCTGGAGGGGCTGGAACGTCTCGGGGCATATGTGGACAGTGATATTCCGGACCGCATAGGTGACGGATATGGTCTGAATCGGCATCTGATCGACCGGGCTTACGATGCCGGAATCGATACGATCATTACCTGTGATAATGGAATCGCAGCAGCAAATGAGATTGCATATGGCAAAGAACTGGGCATGACGATCATCGTAACGGATCATCATGAGATCCCGTTCGATGAAATAGACGGAGAAAAGATATACAGACTTCCACCAGCGGATGCAGTGATCGATCCGAAGCAGAAGGACTGTGTATATCCGTTCAAGGGACTCTGTGGCGCGGCGGTTGCATATAAACTGATGGAGGCGTTGTGGGAAAGCATGGGGAAAGATTCCACTGATCTGGATGATCTGATTGAAAATGTTGCAATCGCAACGGTCGGTGACGTGATGGATCTGGAGGATGAGAACCGGATCTTTGTCAAAGAAGGACTGCAGATGCTTAAGCGAACGAAGAATCCGGGACTGAAAGCACTGATAGAATGTACAGGAATTGATAAAGAAAGTCTGAATTCTTATCATATAGGGTTTGTTCTGGGCCCCTGTATCAACGCAAGCGGGAGGCTGGATACAGCAAAGCGGGCACTGAAACTTCTGCGGGTGCGTACACAGAAAGAAGCGGATATTCTTGCGGGTGATTTAAAAGCATTAAATGACAGCAGAAAGGATATGACCGAAGAAGCAGTAAAGCTTGCGAAAGAACAGGTGGAGACGACAGATTTATCCGACGACAGGGTACTGGTCATCTATCTGCCGGATTGTCATGAAAGTCTTGCGGGGATTGTTGCGGGAAGAATAAGGGAATGCTATTACAAACCGGTATTCGTACTGACGGATGCAGAGGATGGTGCGAAAGGATCCGGACGGTCGATCGACGGATATCATATGTATGAGGAACTGAATAAATGCAAAGATATCCTGACGAAGTTTGGCGGACACCGGCTGGCAGCAGGACTTTCTCTGGAAAAAGAGAATATCGCAGAATTCCGGAGAAGACTGAATGAGAACTGCACCCTGACGGAAGAAGAAATGAAAGAAAAAGTCACGATTGATATGGAGATGCCGTTCCTTTGTGTGACGGAAGAACTGGTGAAAGAGCTGGAACTTCTGGAACCATTCGGAAAAGGGAATACAAAGCCGATATTTGCCGCACGCGGAGTGACGCTTCTGGGAGCGAGAATACTTGGAAAGAACAGAAATGTACTGAAGATAAAGGCACAGGATGCAAACGGAAGTGTCATAGAAGCCATGCTGTTCCAGAATATGGAAGGATTCTTAAAGAATATGGAAGAGACCTACGGGCGCATGGAGGTGGATGCTCTTTTACAAGGCAGAGGCGGTCATATAAAAATTGCGGTGACTTATTATCCTGATATCAATGAATATATGGGAAAGAGAACAGCGCAGATTGTGATCACACATTACCGTTAAGCTGGTTTCTCTCGTTGCAGGGTGAAAACCATAGATTGAAAATCAGAACGAGTAATGGTATACTTAAAGTTGTATTTTAGACAGAAATGGAGAGAGTATCATGAAACCGATAGAAGAGTATGTAAGAAGTATTCCGGATTTTCCGGAACCGGGAATTATATTCAGAGACGTAACAAGCATCCTTCAGGATGCAGATGGATTACATCTGGCGATAGACCTGATGCAGGAAAAATTAAAAGACGTGGATTTTGATGTGGTTGTAGGACCGGAATCAAGAGGATTTATCTTTGGTGTACCGATCGCATATAATCTGCACAAGCCATTTATCCCAATCAGAAAAAAAGGAAAACTCCCATGCGAGACGGTTTCTGTTGAATATGAACTGGAGTATGGCACAGCCACGATCGAGATGCACAAAGATGCAATCAAGCCGGGGCAGAAAGTGGTTATTATTGATGACCTGATTGCTACAGGCGGAACCAACGAGGCTATGGTGAAGATGATCGAAAGCCTCGGCGGAGAAGTGGTAAAAGCAGTATTTCTGATGGAACTTGCCGGGTTAAAAGGAAGAGAAAGATTAGAAGGATATGATGTGGACGCTGTGATCACATATCCTGGAAAATAAAAAGAGAGAAATCAAGGGAAGGAGGCGTTAATATGTCTGATAAGACAACCTATGAATCACTGGACAACCGGATCGCACCGGAAGCACTGACAGAAGATCACACGAAAGGGCTTGCAGTTGTAGACGGGCATGCGGTAAAATCTCAGGAAGATTATGAGGACCCGAACCGGTTATATGACATGTTAATTGCCCGTATCCGAAAGTATCATCCGTCCACAGATGTTTCTATGATTGAAAAGGCTTATAAGCTGGCGGTAAAGGCGCATGGAGATCAGCGCAGGAAATCCGGAGAACCATATATCATCCATCCTTTGTGGGTAGCGATCATTCTGGCTGATCTGGAGATGGATAAAGAGACGATTGCGGCAGGTATGCTGCATGATGTGGTAGAAGATACAAAGTTTACGGAAGAAGATATCCGGAGGGAATTTGGAGATGAGGTAGCACTTCTGGTAGATGGAGTTACCAAACTGGGAAGACTCTCTTATTCATCGGATAAACTGGAGGTACAGGCAGAAAACCTGCGTAAGATGTTCCTTGCCATGGCGAAGGATATCCGTGTGATCATTATCAAACTGGCAGACCGTCTGCATAATATGCGTACCTTGCAGTTCATGACGCCGGCAAAGCAGAAAGAAAAAGCGAAAGAGACGATGGACATCTATGCGCCGATCGCACAGCGTCCTGGTATATCTAAGATCAAGACGGAACTGGATGACCTGGCACTTAAGTATTCCCAGCCGGAGGTGTTCTATGACCTGGTGAACCAGATCAATGCAAGAAAGACAGAGAGGGAAGAATTCGTAGAGCAGATCGTAGAAGAAGTATCGACACATATGAAGAATGCGAATATCAAAGCAGAGGTCAACGGACGTGTCAAACATTTCTTCAGTATTTATAAGAAGATGGTGAATCAGGATAAGACGGTTGACCAGATCTATGATCTGTTTGCTGTGCGTATCATAGTAGAATCTGTAAAAGACTGTTATGCGGCGCTGGGTGTGATCCATGAGATGTATACGCCGATTCCGGGACGTTTTAAAGACTATATTGCTATGCCGAAGCCGAATATGTACCAGTCACTGCATACGACACTGATGAGTTCGGTCGGACAGCCGTTCGAGATCCAGATCCGTACAGAAGAGATGCATAAGACAGCTGAATATGGTATCGCTGCACACTGGAAGTATAAAGAATCCAATGACGGTAAGAAGAGTGTGGAGGCACAGGAGGAAGAGAAGTTAAGCTGGCTGCGTCAGATCCTGGAATGGCAGAGAGACATGTCGGATAACAGAGAATTCCTGAACCTGATCAAAGGAGATCTGGATCTGTTTGCAGAGGATGTCTATTGCTTTACTCCGCAGGGAGATGTAAAGAACCTGCCGAATGGTTCAACTCCGATCGATTTTGCTTATGCGATCCACAGTGCGGTCGGTAACAAGATGGTAGGAGCCAGAGTCAACGGAAAACTTGTTAACATTGATTATAAGATTCAGAATGGCGACAGAATCGAGATCCTGACATCCCAGAATTCCAAGGGACCAAGCCGTGACTGGCTGAATATTGTAAAGAGTACCCAGGCAAAGAATAAGATCAACCAGTGGTTCAAGAAAGAGTTCAAGGAAAGCAATATCATCCGCGGTAAGGATATGATTGCGACGTACTGCAGAGCGAAAAGTATCAATGTTGCAAATATCATCCAGCCGAAATATCAGGAGATTGTTCAGAAAAAATACGGATTCAAAGACTGGGATTCTGTATTGGCGGCAATCGGACATGGCGGCTTAAAAGAAGGCCAGGTCGTGAATCGTCTTGCTGAAGAATAGTGGAAAAGATCACAGACAGGCAATTACCGATGAAGTTGTTCTGGAGAGAGTGGCAGAAGCAGCGAAGAATAAAGTACACATTGCCAAGTCAAAGAGTGGCATTGTTGTCAAGGGGAATTGATGATATGGCGGTCCGTTTTTCCAGATGCTGTAATCCGGTACCGGGAGATGAGATCGTCGGATTTGTTACACGTGGAAGAGGACTTTCCATTCACCGAACGGACTGTATCAATATGATCCACCTGTCCGAATCGGAACGTGCAAGACTGATTCCTGCAGAGTGGGAGACCGAAGTGACGGGAAAAATCCGGCGGTCAGTATCTTGCAGAGATCAAGATGTATGCGAATGACCAGCAGGGACTTCTGATGGAGATATCCCGAATCTTCACTGAGGGAAACGTAGATGTCAAATCTATGAATGTCCGTACCAGTAAGAAGGGAACGGCAACGATCGAGATGGGATTCATCGTTCACGGCCGTGAAGAATTGGAGCGCATTGTGAAGAAGCTGCAGCAGCTTTCCGGAATCATAGATATAGAAAGGGCAACAGGCTAAAAGTATGAAGATAGTAAAAAATACGTAGTGGGAATGATCGGTACCAATTGTTATCTGGTGATCAATGAAGAGACAAAGGATACGGTCATGGTTGACCCGGGAGCATATCCGGCAAAATTAAAGAATGCCGTGAAAGAGCAGGGACTGAAGCTGAAGGCTGTACTTCTGACACATGCACATTTTGACCATATTATGGGACTTTCCGATGTGATGGAAGATATAAAAGTTCCAGTATATGTGGAAGAAGCAGATCTACCGATGATGATGGACGGTGAAAGCAATCTGTCTTCTGGTTATATGCGCGGAGGATATCAGTTCGCGGATGCGTTCCGGTCAGAGACGGACAGCAGCTTTCAAATTGCAGGCTTTCAGTTCCGTGTGATCCATACACCGGGACATACACCGGGCGGATGCTGCTATTATATGGAACAGGAAGATGTTCTTTTTAGCGGTGATACATTGTTTCCGTACATCCGTCGGACGTTCGGACTTCCCAGGTGGAAGTGCATCAGCACTGGTCCGTTCTGTAAAAGAAAAGCTTTTTGATATTACCGGAAGAGACGCATGTATATCCGGGGCATATGGAAGAGACGACGATTGGTTATGAAAAGCGTCATAATCCATTTGTATAATGAACGATAAGAAAAGACAGTGAAAGAAAACGGAATGGAGAAATAGAATGATTCAGATTATATGTAAAAGCGAGTCTTATACTTATAATGCGTATCATATATTAAAGGCTTTATTCTCGTCACAGGAAGTATCCTGTAAGACGGATGAAAAGCCTCTAATTATGTAATGGTACATTTGCCGGATGATCGTGAAATTTCCGTGGGATTTGAGAACACCGTGGAAATTACTGACACAGCAGGTCGGGATGAAAGCACAGGGAAGATACAGGAAGATTCAGAGAAGGAGAGCCAGCAAAAAAGAAAGAAAACGGCAGATTGATCTGAGCCTGTATGATCAGCTGGAAAGGATTACAGGAGAGCCGCTTGCGTGGGGAGTGCTTACGGGAGTGCGCCCGACCAAGCTTGCTATGCAGAAACTGGAAGCCGGATGGAAAAAAGAAGATTATATTAACTGGGCATGGAAAAGTGCGAGAGTGAGAGGAGAAAAAGCAGCTCTTGCATGGGAGATTGCCGAAAGAGAACAGAAAATTTTAAAAGAACTGGATTACGAGAACGGATATAGCCTGTATGTTGGAATCCCGTTCTGTCCATCGGTCTGTTCTTACTGTTCTTTCAGTTCCGGACCACTGGATCGCTGGAAAGAAAAAGTGGATGCATATGTGGATGCACTTTGCAAAGAGCTGGAATTTATCGCAGAACGCTCGCAAAAACCAAAAAATTAAATACGATCTACATCGGCGGAGGTACGCCGACAACGCTGACGGCAGAGCAGCTGGAACGGCTGATGAGCTGGATCGATGAGAAGTTTTCGAGAGAATACCTGCTGGAATATACAGTGGAAGCCGGAAGACCGGACAGCATTACAGAAGAGAAGTTGAAAGTCATAAAGAATCATGACATTACAAGAATTTCCATTAATCCACAGAGTATGCAGCAGAAGACGCTGGATGTGATTGGAAGAAAACATACCGTAGAAGAGATAAAAGAAGCCTATGCACTGGCCAGAAAGACTGGATTCGATAATATCAATATGGATATCATCGCAGGACTTCCGGGAGAAGATATTTCTGACATGGAAGATACATTGGCACAGATCGCACAGATGCATCCGGACAGTCTGACAGTGCATTCACTGGCGATCAAAAGAGCAGCCAGAATGGAGATGGAGGATTTGAACCGGGATGCGAAAGAGACGCATGAGATCCTTTCCGGCATGATCGAGAGGGCTGCAAAGGCAGCAAAAGAGATGGATCTTTTCCCGTATTATCTGTACAGACAGAAGAATATGAAGGGAAATTTTGAAAATGTTGGCTATGCAAAGGTTGACAAAGCCGGAATATACAATATACTTATTATGGAAGAAAAACAATCTATTATTGCCGCAGGAGCCGGAGCATCGACAAAGATTGTATTGAAGGATCCGATTCCTATGCCGGGCAGTAAAAAGAAGAAAATGACGCGTCTGATCCGTCAGGAGAATGTCAAGGCGGTAGATGCCTACATCGACAGGATCGACGAAATGATAGAACGCAAAGGAGAATGGTTATGGCATTAAAGAAGAAACCGGTTACCGGTATGAAAGACATGCTCCCACGTGAGATGGAGATCCGTGATTACCTGATCGGACTGATCAAAGAGACGTATAAGACATACGGATTCTGTTCCATCGAGACACCATGTGTGGAACATATCGAGAACCTGTGCAGCAAACAGGGCGGAGACAACGAGAAACTGATCTTCAAGATCTTGAAAAAGAGGAGCAAAAACTGAAGATCGATACAGCAAAAGAAGAAAACGATCTGGTAGACGGAGGATTGCGTTATGATCTTACCGTACCGCTTGCCAGATATTATGCAAACCATTCGAATGAATTGCCGGCACCCTTTTAAGGCATTGCAGATTGGTAATGTATGGAGAGCAGACCGTCCGCAGAAAGGACGTTTCAGACAGTTCATGCAGTGTGATATTGATATCTTAGGAGAGCCAGGAAATCTCGCAGAGATCGAACTGATCCTTGCAACGACAGCTATGCTTGGCAAATTAAGCTTCCAGAACTTTACGGTATGTATCAATGACCGTAATATCCTGAAAGCAATGGCTGCTTACAGTGGTTTCCGTGAGGATGATTATGATGAAGTCTTCATCATTCTGGATAAGATGGACAAGATCGGTGCAGAAGGTGTTGCAAAAGAATTAGAAGAGATGGGATATGTAAAGGAAAATGTAGAGACTTATCTTCAGTTATTTAAGGATGTAGCACCAGATGTAACAGGTATCCGTTTCTTGAAAGAAAAACTGGGCGACTGCTTAAGTGAAGAGACAGCAGACAGTATGGAAATGATCATTTCCAGTGTTGAGACCGCAAAAGAATGCGAATTCAATATCAAATTCGATCCGACACTTGTAAGAGGACAGTCTTACTATACAGGAACGATCTTTGAAGTGACGATGGATGATTTCGGCGGATCTGTAGCCGGAGGCGGCCGTTATGATAAGATGATCGGTAAATTCACCGGGCAGGATACACCTGCATGTGGATTCTCAATCGGATTCGAACGAATCGTCATGCTGCTTCTGGAAAATGGATATGAAGTTCCGACTGTAAAAGAGAAGAAAGCATATCTGTTAGAGAAGAAGATGACAAAAGAAGGCTTTTAAAGGTTATGTCACTTGCAAAGGCAGACCGTCAGGCAGGAAAACAGGTCCTGATCGTCAACATGAAGAAGAATAAAAAGTTCCAGAAAGAACAGCTTACTGAAGACGGTTATACAGAAATCGTGGACTGTTATGCAGATTCCGTGGAAAATTTATAAGATATATAGGAAACAATAAATTACGGCGTAAGGACGTCGGAAAAGGAGATAAAGAAACATGGCAGAATCAATGAAAGGGTTAAAAAGAACCCACAGATGTGCAGAATTATCTGCAGCCAATGTAGGAGAGAAAGTTACCATTATGGGATGGGTACAGAAGAACCGTAATAAGGGCGGTCTGGTATTCGTAGATGTCAGAGACCGTTCAGGTATTATCCAGGTGGTATTCGAAGAAGGAAAATGCGAAGCGGCACTGATCGAAAAGGCAGCTAAGCTTCGTGCAGAATATGTAGTAGCAATCGTAGGAACAGTAGCAAAACGTTCCGGTGCAGTGAATGATCATCTTGCAACAGGAGAGATAGAGGTGATTCCGGAAGAACTTCGTATTCTTTCTGAATCAGAGACACCGCCGTTCCACATCGAAGAGAATTCTAAAACAAAAGAAGAAGTACGTCTGAAATACAGATACCTGGATCTTAGAAGACCGGATCTGCAGCGCAATCTGATGATGAGAAGCAAGGTTGCAACTCTGACACGTCAGTTCCTTGCGGAAGAAGGATTTCTTGAGATTGAGACACCGGTTCTGATCAAAAGTACACCGGAAGGAGCAAGAGATTACCTCGTACCTAGCCGTATCCAGCAGGGACAGTTCTATGCGCTGCCACAGTCACCACAGTTATTCAAACAGTTATTGATGTGTTCAGGATATGACAGATATTTCCAGATCGCAAAATGCTTCCGTGACGAAGATTTACGTGCAGACCGTCAACCGGAATTCACACAGATCGATATGGAGTTATCTTTCGTGGATGTCGATGATGTAATCGAAGTAAATGAAAGACTGCTTGCCAAATTATTCAAAGAAGTACTGGGCGTGGAAGTATCTCTTCCAATCCAGAGAATGACATGGCAGGAAGCAATGGACCGCTTTGGTTCAGATAAGCCGGATATCCGTTTTGGTATGGAACTGACAAACGTAACAGATGTTGTAAAAGACTGTGAATTTGTAGTGTTCAAAAATGCGATCGAAAATGGTGGAACAGTTCGTGGTATCAACGCCAAAGGACAGGGCGGAATGGCTCGTAAGAAGATTGATAAACTGGTTGATTTTGCAAAAGATTATGGTGCAAAGGGACTTGCGTATATTGCAATTCATGAAGACGGAACAGTGAAATCCTCATTTGCCAAATTCATGACAGATGATGAAATGAAAGCTCTGATCGAAGCGATGGGCGGAGAGAACGGAGACTTGTTATTATTTGCTGCAGATAAGAATAAAGTTGTATGGGATACGCTGGGAGCACTTCGTCTGGAACTCGCACGTCAGATGGAACTTCTTGACAAGAATGAATACAAATTCTTGTGGGTAACAGAATTCCCACTTCTTGAGTGGAGCGAAGAGCAGAACCGTTATACAGCTATGCACCATCCATTTACAATGCCAATGGAAGAAGATCTTCAGTATATTGACAGTGATCCGGGAAGAGTCCGTGCAAAAGCATACGATATCGTATTGAATGGTAACGAGATTGGTGGAGGAAGTGTCAGAATCTTTGATCAGAATATCCAGAGCAAGATGTTTGAAGTGCTTGGATTTACAGAAGAGCAGGCACAGGAGCAGTTTGGATTCCTTCTGACAGCATTCAAGTATGGAGTGCCGCCGCACGCAGGACTTGCATATGGTCTGGATCGTCTGGTTATGCTGATGGCAAAACAGGACAGCATCCGTGATGTAATTGCATTCCCTAAAGTAAAAGATGCATCTGATCTTATGACAGAAGCACCGGGACATGTAGATGCAAAACAGCTGGAGGAACTCGGAATTGCGGTTATAGCAAAAGAAGAGAAAAAGGCAGAAGACAAGAATAAGATAAAAGCTATATAAGTAAAAGATGCGGGAAACCAAAGAGAAGGTTGCTCCCGCACCATTTTTTATCACTATGCGTTCGTAAGGAGCTGCCACTTGCCAAAGCATGCAGGAAAAGTTGTCGAGTTTTCAATTAAAAGAAAAATTCGAAAAAAATTCAAAAAAAGCAGTTGACAATACCATATATATACGTTATACTGAATATCGTTCTGATGAACACAAAATAATAAAACATACTTGATGTGCGATAGTAGTACAGTTGGTAGTACGCCACCTTGCCAAGGTGGAGGTCGCGGGTTCGAGTCCCGTCTGTCGCTCTGAAAAGACGTTGCAAGTAGTTGCTATGCGATAGTAGTACAGTTGGTAGTACGCCACCTTGCCAAGGTGGAGGTCGCGGGTTCGAGTCCCGTCTGTCGCTCTGAATTGACTATTTGTAACGTCCTTTTTTGTGCTGATCAATTATGAGGGTGCGGATTTGTTACTGTGCAGAAAGGAGATTAAACTGTACTAATTTCCGAGCATGGGAAGAATCGGATTGAAATTATATGTAGCACTATGCTATACTAAAGTCTGTATAAATAAAGCTGCAGAATCTGTCGCTGGCAGAATATCTGTAGATACGAAAACGAAAAGAGAGTGAACAAAAAACGAGGATGTGAGAAGATGAATCAGGAAAGAGTAGTAAAAGCAGGTCTTCTGGGACTTGGAACGGTCGGCAGTGGGGTGTATAAACTTGTGGAACGCCAGAAGAATGAAATGGCATTGAAAGCCGGTGCAGGTCTTGAAATTCAGAAGATACTGGTACATAACATAAATAAGAAGAGAGAGGGTGTAGACCAGTCTCTTTTAACCGATAAGTGGGAAGATATCATGAATGATGATGAGATAGAAATCGTAATCGAAGTGATGGGTGGTATCGAACCTGCAAGAACTATGATTCTGGAAGCACTGCATGCAGGAAAGAATGTCGTGACAGCGAACAAAGATCTGGTAGCGACACATGGACACGAACTTTTGGAGGCGGCAGAAGAAAGTGGAGTGGATTTCTTATTTGAGGCAGCTGTGGCAGGAGCAATCCCGATTATCCGTCCGCTGAAGCAGTGTCTGGCGGCGAATGAGATTCAGGAAGTTATCGGTATTGTCAATGGTACGACGAACTTTATTCTGACCAAGATGATCGAAGAAGGGATGGATTTTGACGATGCACTGGCACTGGCAACAGAGCTTGGTTATGCAGAGGCAGATCCGACGGCCGATATTGAAGGACTGGATGCAGGACGTAAGGTAGCGATCATGGCATCGATTGCATTTCATTCCAGAGTTACATTCGATGATGTATATACAGAAGGAATTACAAAAATTTACTGCGAAAGATGTGGAATACGCAGAAGAATTCGGTGATGTGATTAAATTACTCGGTGTTGCACATAATACGGAAGAAGGAATTGAGGTTGCTGTTCATCCGATGATGATTCCGAAGGAACATCCGCTTGCATCCGTGAGAGATTCGTTTAATGCAGTATTTGTCCGCTCTGATGCTGCCGGTGATACGATGTTCTACGGAAGAGGAGCAGGGGAACTCCCGACGGCCAGTGCGATCATGGGTGATGTGATCGATGTAATCCGTGATATACAATACCATTGTACAGGAAGAATCAGTTGTACCTGTTATCGTGAGACACCGGTAAAGAACTTTAAAGAAGTAAAGAACAAGTTCTATATCCGTATGCTGGTGGATAATAAACCAGGTGTACTTGCTGCAATTGCAAGTGTATTCGGAGTGCATAAAGTAAGTATTGCAAGAGTGATTCAGAAGACAAAAGAAAATGATGCAGCAGAGCTTGTTATCGTTACAGAAGCAGTAAAAGAAAAGCATCTGGAAGATGCACTGGCTCATCTGGTGGATATGGATACGACACGGGAGATTGGAACCGTGATCCGTGAATATTAAATAATAAATAGCAGAATATTTTCAGAGGACGGAGGCCGTAACAAGCTCCGTCTTTTATAATCGCCGTATGGTGAAAATTAAATAAGAATCCATGAATAATTGGTGAGAAAATAAGGAGTGAAAGAAAGTTGAAAGAACAGAAAAAAAGTGAATCCTCTGGCAACAGAAAGCGAGGGAAAACTGATCGCGAAATTCGCAATTCCGGCAATTATCAGTATGTTGGTGAGCTCATTATATAATATTGTAGATCAGATCTTTATCGGACAGGGAGTCGGACTTCTGGGAAATGCAGCGACTAATATTGCATTTCCTGTGTCGATTATCTGTACGGCAACAGCACTTCTTCTTGGAATCGGAAGTGCGTCGAATTTTAATCTGTGTTCCGGAGCGGGAGATCATGAGAAAGCAAGCAGGATTGCGGGGACCGGGCTTTCCATGCTGGTGATCTGTGGTGTGATCATTGCAGCAGTGGTACTGGTGTTCCTGGATCCTCTGCTGCATCTTTTCGGTGTGACGGCAAAGATCCTGCCATATGCACAGGATTATACAGGAATTACGGCATTTGGAATTCCGTTCCTGATTTTGACAACCGGAGGGAATCATCTGATCCGCGCGGACAGAAGTCCTACGTACTCTATGACTTGTATGCTGACAGGGGCAATTATTAATACGGTGTTAGATCCGCTGTTTATCTTTGGATTCCACTGGGGGATCAAAGGCGCTGCGTGGGCGACCGTGATCGGACAGATCGTATCCGGAATTATGGTAATTGTATATTTTGGAAGATTTCGTAAAATGGGGCTGAAAAAAGAGATGTTCCGTCCGAGAGGCCATCTCCTGAAAATGATCCTGTCATTGGGAATGGCTTCCTGTATCAATCAGATTGCCATGGCTGTGGTACAGATTACAATGAATAATACACTGCGCTATTATGGTGCGGCTTCTGTATATGGAACAGATATTCCACTGGCGTGTGTGGGCGTTATCTCAAAGGTAAATATGGTGTTCATGGCTATTGCGATCGGGATTTCCCAGGGATGTCAGCCAATCTGGGGATATAATTATGGAGCGGGATCGTATGACAGAGTTAAAACGCACTTATTGGAAAGCATTCCGCGTTGCTATGACGGTTGGAATTGTGTTCTTCTTGTGTTTCCAGATTTTTCCCGACGCAGCTTGTGAGTATCTTTGGTACGGGAAGCAAAGAATATTATGAATTTGCGGCAAGATATTTCAGGATTTTTATGTTTATGACATTTGTTAATGGAATCCAGCCAATGTCATCCGGATTCTTTACATCAATTGGTAAAGCGAAGCTGGGTATTGTAGTGTCGCTTACAAGACAGGTAATCTTTTTACTTCCGCTGATACTTATATTCCCGATTTTTATGGGAATTGACGGGGTGATGTATGCGGGACCGATCGCAGATGCGGCAGCGGGAATTGTCGCAATTGGATTCGCTGTAAAAGAGATTCGCGCGATGGATAAGATTGCATAGCCTGTTGGAATATGGTAAAATAAATTGAAATAGTCCGGGTATTTATGAATACCGGACTGATGACGGTGATTACAGGGAAATGGGAGAATACAAGGGATGAAAGAACGATTACCCGTTGGATTTATGTTCAAACAGATCAATAATATTTATGAAAAGGAATTCAATAACCTGCTTCGGGGGATAGGGATCACATCATCGCAGTGCGCAGTGCTGGATTATCTTCTTGGCAGCAGTAAGGAGTTTGTGAATCAGAAAGACATTGAAAAGGCGTTAAGTCTTAAGAATCCGACGGTAACGGGAATCTTAAAAGGTTAGATGAAAAAGGATTCATTCTAGGCAGTTCCAAGTAATCAGGACAAAAGATGCAAGAACATTTACCCGACGGAAAAAGCATATGATATTCAGAAAAGATGGACAATTACCGGAAGAAGATAGATCGGAGGCTGACGATCGGGATGAGTCAAAAAGGGAAATCGCGGCATTGGAAAAGATGCTGGACCGGGTTCTTTATAATATCAGTGATCCGTAAAGAGAACAGGAAAGGACAGGAGAAACGAAAAAAATGAGTTATGCAGACAAAGTATTTATCAATATGTGCCGTGACATTATCGATAACGGTACCGATACCAGAGGCGAAAAAGTAAGACCGGTATGGGAAGATGGAACACCGGCATATACGATCAAGAAATTCGGAGTTGTGAACAGGTATGATCTGTCGAAAGAATTTCCGGCACTGACACTTCGAAGAACAGCAATCAAAAGCTGTACGGATGAGCTTTTGTGGATCTGGCAGCAGAAATCGAATAATATCAATGATCTTCACAGTCATATCTGGGACAGTTGGGCAGATGAAGATGGTTCGATCGGAAAGGCTTATGGATATCAGATGGGCGTAAAGCACCAGTATAAAGAAGGCATGTTTGATCAGGTGGACCGTGTAATCTATGACCTTAAGAATAATCCATACAGCAGAAGAATCATGACGAATATTTATGTGCATGAAGATCTGCATGAGATGAATCTCTATCCGTGTGCATACAGTATGACATTTAATGTAACCAAGAAACCGGGACATGATAAACTGACATTGAATGCAATCCTGAATCAGAGATCGAATGATGTTCTTGCGGCAAATAACTGGAATGTATGTCAGTATGCCGTATTGATCCATATGCTGGCGCAGGTATGTGATATGGAAGTCGGAGAGTTCGTACATGTGATCGCAGATGCACATATTTACGACAGACATGTGCCGATGATAGAGGAACTGATCAGCCGCAAGCCGCTTCCGGCACCGAAGTTCTGGCTGAATCCGGAGGTCAAAGACTTTTATCAGTTTACAAGAGATGATGTAAAATTGATCGATTATCAGACACATGATCAGATTAAGAATATTCCGGTGGCAGTGTAGAAGAAATATTATTAGCCGGTGGCAGTCAGAGATAAGAATATATCATACGTAAAGAGGAGATGTAGATTATGAATTTGATCGTTGCAGTAGATTCAAACTGGGCAATAGGAAAAGAAAATAAGTTACTGGTGAGTATTCCGCAGGATATGAAGTTTTTCAGAGAGACAACGAAAGGGAAAGTTGTAGCGATGGGAAGAAAGACACTGGAAAGCTTTCCGGGAGGACAGCCTCTGAAGAACCGAGTCAATGTGGTACTTACGACAGATAAGAATTATAAAGTAAAAGATACCGTGATCGTACATTCCGTAGAAGAGATGGTAGAAGAATTAAAAAAACTACAATTCAGAAGATATCTATGTGATCGGTGGAGAGAGTATTTACCGCCAACTTCTTCCGTATTGTACAAAGGCTTATGTTACAAAGATCGATCATGCATATGATGCAGATACATACTTCCCGGATCTGGATGCAGATCCAGAGTGGGAAATGACAAAAATCAGTGATGAGCAAGACATATTTTGATCTGGAATATGTATTCGTGATATATGAGAGGAGATAAGAAAGCGGGATGAGAATACTTAAGTGTCACGGCACAGAAACCATGCAGTACCGGGAGCGGAGTCTATCTGACAGAGGTTGTGAAAGCACTTGCAAAAGAGGGACATACGCAGACTGTGCTGGCAGGCATTGCAAGAGGGGAACAGATGGATATGCCGGATGGCGTGAAGGCATATCCGGTATATTTTGAATCGGAAGGATTACCATATCCGGTTGTGGGTATGTCAGATGATATGCCATATATCAGTACAAGATACAAGGATATGACAGAAGAGATGACAGTACAGTTCAGAAATGCATTCCTTGCAGTATTGGATGAAGTAATAGAAAGAGAAGATCCGGAACTGATCTTATGCCATCATCTGTATTATCTGACAGCACTGGTGCGGGAGCGCTATCCGGAAAAGAAAGTATATGGATTCTGTCACAATACGGATTTGAGACAGATGAAAAATACGTCATTTCAACGGGAATTTATACGCAGTCAGATTCCGCGTCTTGACCGGATCTTTGCACTTCAGGAAGCACAGAAAGAAAAGATCAGACAGATATATCCGGTGAAAAGTGAGAGTATGACGGTAATCGGTACGGGGTACAATAGTCATGTGTTCCGGATAACCGGTGAGAAGCCGGGAAAAAAGGATGAAGTGGTGCGGCTGGATTTTTTGCCGGGAAAATCACGCAGAAGAAAGGCGTAAAAAGTCTTTTGCGTGCAATGAACCTGCTGGATGAAGAAAGCGGACAGATAAAACTTGTGCTTGCGGGTGGAGCTGGAAATCAGAAAGAATATGAAGAAATAAAAGAACTGGCTGCACACTGCAGATATCCGGTCAGATTTGCCGGTTGTGTGTCGCAGGTGGAACTGGCAAAACTGTATAACGACGGAGATATCTTTGTCTTGCCGTCTATGTATGAAGGACTGCCGCTTACAGTGATCGAAAGCCTGGCGTGTGGTGACCGCGTAGTGATGACGAGGCTGGATGGAGTGGCAGACTGGCTTGAGGATATGATACCGGATGCTGATATCCGTTATGTGGATCTGCCAAAGATGAAAGGTGCGGATGAAGCAGTGGAAGAAGAACTTCCGGTATTTGAAAAAAGACTGGCACAGACACTGGAAGATGCAATTAGGACAGTAAAACAGGAAAATAGAGGACTTGTGAAAAACAGGGCATGTGATGTGAGCAGAATATCCTGGCAGAAGATTGCGCAGGAAGTCATCCGGTAAAAGGTAGATAAAAGAGAGCG
>ENA-OQES01000173-OQES01000173.1-human-gut-metagenome-genome-assembly--contig:-NODE-173-length-27597-cov-4.497452_pt1 | contig 27597 bp, 29 predicted proteins | sample MGYA00242798_ERZ504641 | MGnify/ENA primary metagenome ERZ504641 (study PRJEB26092, sample SAMD00036327) | human gut metagenome | host: Homo sapiens | study: EMG produced TPA metagenomics assembly of...
GATTGTGGTTATTGCTTTTTGCTGTAGGAGCTGTTTTTTCATTTATTTATCTGTGCGTTTCACACGGAAGGTGTTTGAAATATAAAAATATCAGTTTTTTTAAGTTCGCTGATAGAATACAATGCCTTGCGGAAAATGTCTGCGGTCATTTCCGCCGCTTATTATATCCGCTTTGTTGCCGTTTGCGTTCGATTATCGTTCTACTTGGTTTACTGTCAGTGAAAAAATCACTTGGATTTATTTCTTTATCGCTTTGTTGTTTTCGGTCAATGCCGTGTTAAACTCGGTAGGTAATGTGCTGATGAACAAGGAGCAGTTACAGAATCGTCCGATGAAAGGTTTCATACAGATCTTTCAAAGTGATTTTTTCGTGTGTTGCCATCATTGTCATCATTTCCATATTGATTAATAAGTCGCCTCTCAACCTGATTACCGGACTGGGTGCTTTTGCTGCCGTACTGATGTTGATTTTCAAAGATACCATCCTTGGCTTTGTGGCGGGGGTACTGCTTTCCGAGAATGATATGGTGCATATCGGCGATTGGATTGAGATGCCGCAGAATAATGTGAATGGGGTGGTGATGGATATCACTCTGAACATTGTGAAGGTTCAGAATTTCGATAATACGATTGTTACTATACCTCCTTATTCATTAGTTTCCGGTTCATTTATCAATTGGCGTGGAATGACTGAATCGGGCGGGCGGCGTATTATGCGCGAGTATGCGTTGAAACTGGATTACATACAACCCTGTACTCCTGAATTTTTGGAGAAAATGAAGAAGTTGATGCTGATTTGGCCGACTTTATCACAGAAAAGCAGAAACAGGCGGCTGAAGGAAAAGTAGCGAATACTGACAATCCGGCCGGATTGGTAAATGGAACCATCGATACGAATGTAGGGCTGCTTCGTGCTTATATGACTCTCTATCTGAAGCGCCATCCTTTTATCAGTAAGGACCTGTTGCTGATGGTGCGCACGTTGGCTCCTACGGAGAATGGTCTGCCCGTACAAATTTATTGTTTCTCGTCCAATAAGAACTGGCCTAGTTATGAATCTATCCAGGCGGAAATCATGGAACATTTTGTTTCTGTTCTTCCCGAGTTTGGATTGTATCCGTTCCAGAATCCTACTGCCAGAGATTATGTAATCAGTGGTTTGATAGAGTCTGGCAAGGACCTTTCTACTGTAGACGGAATTCCTTGGCATTCGGTCTTGCCAAAGGAAGAAAAGGTATAGTTAGGGATTTAAACATTTATTAATGACTTGCGGTTGAACAATTCTTGTTGCCGCCGTGTTATATAAATGTGTTTTTCATAGTATTAGATTAAAGGTTGAAGATTGCAATCGGCTTGAGAGAAGTAGTTGCATCTGAAGTAGAAGCGTCTACTATAAAAAAATATAGAAAGGTTGTTCCTTACGGGACAGCCTTTTTGTTTTGTTAAAAGAAACCATTCACTTTAACTTGAAATGTTAAAGGAGTTGTTGCTTTTATTAAACAATACTATAATTTCTTCTTAACGCTTCCTTAAATTTGCAGATAGCAGGAAAGTGTATATATTTGTATGTGTGTTTTTCATAGTATTAGATTTAAGGTTAACAAAAGGTTGGAGCAAGGCGTTGCTCCTTTTTTTATGGAGTAACGTGAGGAGTACATCTGCTGTCCGGTTCCGATATCCGATACAGAACCACAGAGAAGAATCCGTGCAATGTATTCCTCTCCGTGACTGTGTAACTTAATTCTGCATTTTTAATGCAAGAGGCAGGCTGAATTAAATAATCTCGATGCCTTGCTTCCGGCATAACTCCAATCCTACATCCTTTAACTTGAATTTCTGTATCTTTCCGCTGCCCGTCATGGGGAACTCATCAACAAAGAAGATATATTTAGGAATTTTGTAACGGGCTATCTTGCCGTCGCAAAAGTCACGTATATCGAATTCGTTCATTTCCACCCCTTCGTGCAAGATAATGAATGCGCCTACCGCTTCTCCGTATTTCTTGGAGGGGATACCGGCTACCTGTACATCTTTTATTCCTTCCATCTGATACAGGAACTCTTCTATTTCCCGTGGATAGATATTCTCTCCGCCACGGATAATCATGTCTTTTATCCGTCCTGTGATACGATAATTACCTTCTTCGTCTTTCACTCCCAGATCTCCTGAGTGGAGAAAGCCGTTCCGGTCTATCACTTCGGCGGTTGCTTCGGGGTTTTTCGTAATACCCCTTCATGGTGTTATACCCTTTGTTGCACATCTCGCCTTGTACGCCTATGGGACATTCTTCGCCTGTTTCCGGATCGATCACTTTTACTTCCGTAAACTCGAAATCACGGCCCACTGTGTTGCAGCGTACATCAAACGAATCGTTGATGCGGGAGGCTGTCATGCCGGGAGAAGCTTCTGTAAGCCCGTATACACTGGTGACCTTCATAAACATTTTCTCTTCCACACGTTTCATCAGTTCCACCGGACAGAGTGAGCCTGCCATAATGCCGGTGCGCAGACTGGACATATCGAACATATCAAACATGGGATGGTTCAGCTCGGCAATGAACATGGTAGGAACCCCGTACAAGGCCGTGCAGCGTTCCTTGTGGACGGAGGCAAGTACCAGCAGCGGGTCAAAACGTTCCACCATCACCTGCGTGCATCCGTGTGTAAGGCAGTTCATGGTGCTAATACTACTCCGAAGCAATGGAACAGGGGTACACAGACACATAGTTTGTCATCGGAAGTGAATTTCATGTGCTCGCCCGTCAGGAAACCGTTGTTGCTGATGTTGTAATGGGTGAGCATGACTCCTTTGGGGTAAACCGGTCGTGCCCGAAGTGTACTGCATGTTCACCGTGTCGTGGCAGTTCACCTTCGCTTTTGCTTCCAGCAGCTCGTCATCGTCTATGTTGCATCCCAGAAGCAGAATCTCGGCGGTGTTGTACATACCCCGGTATTTCTCGGGGCCGATGTAAATCACGTTCTTCATGCAGGGGAAGCGTTTGCTCTTCAGATATCCGCGCTGGCTGGTCTTTAGTTCGGGCAGCATGGCGTAGACCATATTTACATAGTCGTCATTGCCACGGTCTCCGTTTACGATACACAGCGTGTGCATGTCCGAGTTCTGGCAGAGGTATTCCAGTTCTGCCTGTTTGTAGTTGGTATTTACTGTTACGGCCACGGCGCCGATTTTGGCGCAAGCGTACAGAAAGGTCAGCCAGTCGGGCACATTACCCGCCCAGATTCCTACATGGGTTCCCCGTTTCACGCCGATGGCGAGCAGTCCTTTGGCCTATGTGGTCTACACGCTCGTTAAATTGTTTCCAGGTGAAGCGCAGATTGCGGTCAGAATATACGATATATTCTTTATCGGGAGTGGTGAGGGCCCAATGTTCAAGCCAGTCACCCAAGGTTCTCGTGCTTAATTCCATCATAAATCAAATAGGAGTATAGATAACAGCCAATATTTTGGCGGCTTGTCCTTGATATCCGTGTACGTGGTGCGGAACGATAGAATCATAATAAATACTGTCTCCGGCTTTAATCAGATGGCATTTTTTACCGTGGCATACTTCGACGGCGCCTTCCATGACATAGATAAACTCTTCACCTTCATGCGAGGAGAGTGAGAAGTGGGTTTCCTCCGTCGGTTCCACGTCTACGATGAATGGTTCCATATGCTGTCCGCTTTTGATTTTGACAGTGAGTGGTAGCGCATATGTGTACGCAGGTCCATTGCATTGTTCGAGAAACTGATGGTATCCTCACTCTCTTGTTTCCGGCAGATTACTGCTCCTTGTTCTTCCTGGTCGTCCAGAAAAGTGCCCAGACGTACCCCTAACGCGCGGGCTATCTTGATGAGGGGAGCCAATGAAGGAAGATCTACATTATTCTCTATTCGTTCTATTTGTTCTTCGGCAAGGCCAGAGCGTACGGCCAGTTCGGCCACACTGATTTCTTTTGTTTCACGTAGTGATTTTATTTTTTCACCAACAATCTTTGTGCTGTCCATGGTTTGTTTTTAATAAGTTTGCAAAGTATAAAGTGCAAATATATAATAAAAAGAATTGGGCACTCTGTTTTTGTTCTGAATATGTAAAAAAAGGGCAGGTTAGCGACGAATTGCCGGTCATTTGTCATTAACCGTCGGTAAGTTTCGAATATTTGTGCTTTTTTGTTCTATCTTTGTTCTCGAAACTTAAATTAAAGACTAAAACTTATGTTCTCAGGGATTGTAGAAGAATATGCGGAGGTGGTGCGTATTGTAAAGGAGCAGGAAAATCTGCACCTCACCTTGAAATGTTCGTTTGTGGACGAACTGAAAATAGACCAGAGTATCTCTCATAACGGTGTGTGCCTGACTGTAGTCAGTTTACAGGATGGAACGTACACGGTTACCGCCATGAAAGAAACGATAGAGCGTTCCAACATCGGCTTGCTGAAAGTGGGAGATAAAGTGAATGTGGAACGCAGCATGATGATGAACGGGCGGCTGGACGGTCATATTGTGCAAGGACATGTGGATCAGACTGCCGAATGTATGGATATAAAGGATGCTGAAGGGAGCTGGTATTTTACTTTCAGATATGCGTTTGACAAGGAAATGGCAAAGCGCGGCTACATCACGGTGGACAAAGGCTCGGTTACGGTGAATGGTGTGAGTCTGACCGTTTGTAACCCTACGGAGGATACTTTTCAGGTTGCCATCATTCCTTATACTTACGAACATACCAATTTCCATACTTTTAAAGTGGGTAAGCATTGTGAATATAGAGTTTGATATCATCGGCAAATATTTAAGCCGCATGATGCAGTTCTCCTGATTCTTTTACCGCAGGTTACACAGATGATTGTTGAAGATGAAAGAAACTTCTTTGTGGAAATCCTGGAATTATCCGCAATCGGCTTTTGAGCTAAAAAAGAATCTGTGCAACCTGTGGTAAATCGATATCAGAATTATTAAATCTTTCAGCAATATCTTGCTGGTGCTTTTATAATATTCTTCACGGGCATTTGCCAGCGCCTCCCAAGAACTGCTGTATCGCTTTTTGTCTATTTTGAAGGCTTCCGTTCCGGCTATGTCCAGTCTGTTCAGCAGCATAGCCACGTTCATCCGGTTAATATCTACTGACGGCAAATAGCCTATGCTTTCATCGTCACCGTCCATAGCAGTTTCATAAAATCATGTGCATGTCCTGTAGTTCATACAGGATTTTCTTGGTGAGCCTTATCGGGATTTTATGTTCGTCGCTGAGTGTCTCGGCGGTATAAGGAGCCTCTTCCGTCTCAAAGCGCTTGCATATCAGAGACATGATGAGGATACACAGAAAGTCGTGATAACGGCGGCTGATATTTGCCGTTTCTTTGCTGAAACTGTAGTTGCGAAGATTCTGTGCCACATAGCAAAGTTCTGCGCCATACAGGCAGATTCCCCATGAAATTTGCGCCCATAACAAGAACATAGGAATGGCGGCGAAGCTACCATAGATTGCATTGTACCTTGATACCCATATCTGACTGCCGATATACAAGTATTGAAAAGCCTGAAAGGCTGTGCCTGCGATGATACCCGGAATGATGGCATACTTCAGTTTCACTTTAGTATTGGGCATAAAGACGAACAGTCCCGTAAACATGGCCCAAGTCAGGATGAAGGGGATCAGGCGTACCAGAAATTTCATCAGGGGTGCCAGTAATACGAAGTCCTCCATGTTTTTCACCATGGTGGACATAAAGATGGTAAGACCGCTGGAAAGTACGATAAGTAGGGGCAGTAAGAGCAGGATGGAGAAATAATCCGTCATTTTGCGATACAGTGTACGGGGCTTCTTCACTTGCCATATATAATTGAAGGTACGTTCTATGTTATAGGTCAGGCTCAGAATGGTCCAGAACAACATCACCAGACCCACTCCGATAAAAATTCCGCTTTTGGCGTGCACCAGATAGGAGTCAATCAGGCCAAGAATGGTTTCGGCAGCCGCACTCTGTCCTTCAAGACCGCTACGGAACTGGGTTTCCAGCAGGTTGGAGAAGCCGAAACCGCGTGCGATGGCGAATAAAATGGCCAGAATGGGAATAATAGAAAGCAGGGTGCTGTATGTCAGTGCGGATGCTTTATTCAAAATACGTCCCTGAGTGAATTCACGAACAGAAAGAGTAGCGATTTTTATTGCATTATAGAGTATTCCTCGGGATTTGCTAACCTCGTCTTCTGTCACCCGCCATATATCATCTTTGAGAAACGATTGCAGACCTTTCAGTTTTTCCTTGTTCATGGTACTCATAAGCTCTTCATTAGGATATATGAAAAAAAAGCAGCCGGCCTGTAAGCCGGGTTCTGTTCTTCGCCTTGCGGCGAAGTGCCTGCCATTTATCTACGCCTGTTGTCACCAACAGGCTCTAGCGGTCTACCCTCCGACGTGGGGCGAGCAACCCTCATAATGTCGGTTTACATGACCTTACAACTCCTAAGACGTACAGCCCGTCATGTCACCATGCGGCTGGTAGGCTCTTACCCCACCTTCTCACCCTTACCCCGTTTCCCGTAGGAATTGTGGCGGTTGTTTTCTTCTACGTTACTCCACCTTCGCAGATGGCTTTCTGTTAGGAAGTAGGATGCTCTGCGTTGCCCGGACTTTCCTCTTTCGCCTTACGGCGTCAGCGGCAGACCGGCCGGCTGCGTTTTAAGTCTACAAAAGATAGTGACTTTTTAGGTTAAACGTAGGATAATAAAGCGGCAAAAAAGTAAGAAAATAAATGGAAAAACGAAGAAAGAGCGGAACAGCCCATTACCTTTTTTTTGGTATATATAATAATGAGAAGAGAATCGGTGATGATCGGTTCGGCACTCCTGCTTATCGTATAGAAACAACGGTGAAAAACAGAAATATAAAAGTAAATGAACAGTGCCGGAAAGAGAAGTGGGTGCAGTTTTCGCTTTCCCTCTCCGGACACGGATTTTAGCGGTAGAATTCCAGTTCGTTTCTTAATGAACGCACTTCCTGTTGCAGAAGTTCTATACGTTCCAGCATGTGGTGAATGGCGTCGATTCCTGCAATATTGATGGACAAGTCATAATATAAATGCGTGTAACGCTCCAGTTCCGCTAGTTGGGATGTGGGGAGGTAGCGTTCCTCGTCAATCACCCGGACTTCGATCAGTCCGTCTTCTTCCAGTTCCATAATGAACGACGGGTCCACATGGCAACGGTCGCAAAAATCGTTGATAATAATTAAATCGGTCTGCATAATCCTTCTCTTTTTTTTCAATTGCTACTATCTTTTAATTGGCGGAACAGCTCTTTCTGATGTTCGGTCAGGTTGCTAGGAATGGTGACATTATAAGTTACTATCAGATCGCCAAATTTGCCTTCTTCCTTGTAAACAGGAAAGCCTTTGCCTTTCAAACGGACTTTGGTTCCGTTCTGGGTTTCAGGTTTTGACTTTCAGTTTTACCTTGCCGTTCAGTGTGTCCACGGTTTCTTCACCACCCAGTACGGCGGTGTAGAGGCTAAGCGGAGCATGGATATATAAATCATTTCCCAGACGTTTGAATACAGGATCGTCTGGAATGACAAAGGTGATGTACAGATCGCCTGCAGGACCACCGTTTACCCCCGGTGCACCATGACCACGCAATTTGATAGTCTGTCCGTTGGCTATACCTGCCGGAACAGTGATACGTATGTTCTTTCCGTTTACATTAAGCACTTGTTTGTGTGTTTCGGCGGCTTCACGCAATGAAAGTTGTAATTCAGCATTATAGTCCTGTCCACGGAATCCGGCGCTTCGTCCGCCGTTTGCACCGCCACGATGCCCGAACAGTTCTTCAAAGAAATCAGAGAAACCACCTGCGCTGCCACCGAAATGTGCACCGCTGAATTCTTCTCCTCCATTGCCGGAATACCAGTAACTGCCGTTACCGTCCGTACCGAATCCGCTTCCGGCTCCGCCAAACCCTCCGAATCCACCGGCACCTCCATATTGTTGCTTTTGTTTTTCAAATTCGTCGGCATGTTTCCAGTGTTCCCCGTATTCGTCGTATTTCTTACGCTTTTTCCGGGTCACTCAGTACTTCGTTGGCTTCATTTATCTCCTGAAACTTATCTTTGGCTCCAGGATCATTCGGATTCAAGTCAGGATGGTATTTGCGGGCGAGCTTGCGGTACGCCTTCTTGATGTCGTCGTCCGAAGCGTCCTTGGAGACACCAAGGACTTTGTAGAAGTCTTTGCTGAGCCATTCGTTTTCAGCCATTCATGTCTCCTTTCTAGAAAAGTCTTTATGTAATTGCACCTCCCTCTGATGAGGGAGGTGGCATCGCGCAGCGATGACGGAGGGAGTTATTTACAGCTTCTGTTTCAGTTTGGTTTTTGCCAGCCGGGCTGCCAGATTGATGGCAAGCACCAGCACCAGCAGCACTGCACCGATGGCCCAGGCGGAGTCGAAATCGCCGTCCTCAAAGGCACGGAGGTAGAGCAGCACCGACAGGGTGGCACCGTTGGAGGTGTAGGCCTTGAGCACGCCGTTGGCAATGACCTCGGCAGCACCGGCGGTGAAGAGCAGCGCGGCGCTTTCGCCCACGATGCGGCCCACTGCCAGGATGCAGCCGGTCACGATGCCGTCGATGCTGCAGGGCAGCACGATGGTGCGGATGATGTGCCATTTGCCCGCACCCAGACCCAGCGCACCCTCACGGTAGCCCTGGGGCACCGTTTTCAGGGATTCCTGGGTGGTGCGGATGATGGTGGGCAGGTTCATGATCACCAGCGTCAGGCTGCCGGAGAGCAGGCAGGTCTGGAAGCCCAGTGTCTGGGCGAACACCAGCATCCCCACCAGACCGTAAATGATACTGGGGATGCCCGCCAGCGTCTCGTTGGTGAACTCGATCACCGAAATGACCTTGCGGTTCCGGGCGTACTCGGTCAGGTAAACGGCCGCGCCCACACCCAGCGGCAGTACGATCAGAAGCGTCAGCAGGATGACATACAGCGTGTTGAGGATCGCAGGCAGGATGCCGTCCGTGCCCTTCAGCACACTGGCGGTGGTGGTCAGGAATTTCCAGCTGATGTGCGGGATGCCCCGCACCAGCACCATGCCCAGAATGCCTGCCACCAGTACGATGACCAGCACAGCCGAGACCCAGACCAGAGCGTTCATCACGCGGTTCCAGGTGCGGCGGGAGGCAGAAGCACTGTTATTCATCGCGCTTTCCTCCCTTCAGCACCACATTGAGCAGGATATTGATGCCCATGATAAAGACGAACAGCACCAGCGCAATGCTGAACAGCGCCTGTTTCTGCAGGCCGCTGGCGTAGCTCATCTCCTTGGCAATGGCAGTGGTCAGGAAGGTGACGCTGCGGAACAGGCTGTCCGGCATGTTGGGGCTGTTGCCAGCCACCATCATCACGGCCATGGCCTCGCCGATGGCGCGGCCGATGCCCAGCACGATACCGGCGGCAATGCCGCTCCTGGCAGCGGGGACGCTGACCTTGAACCAGGTCTCGGCATCCGTTGCGCCCAGAGCCAGGCTGCCCTGCTCATACTCCGGCGGCACAGCGTTGAGCGCTGTGACCGACACCGACACGATGCCGGGCAGGATCATCACCGCCAGCACCACGATGGCGCTCAGCAGGCAGGCACCGGAGGCCTTGCCAAAGATCCTGGCCACGGCGGGCACCAGCACCTGCATCCCCAGCAGGCCGAACACAACGCTGGGGATGCCGCTCAGCAGCTCAATGGCGGTCACGACCACGGTGCGCACCTTCGGGCCTGCGGCCTTGGAGAGGAACACCGCCGTCAGCAGGCCGATGGGCACACCGATCACGGTGGCACCCAGCGTGCCGTAAACGCTGGACAGGATGAAGGGCAGGATGCCGTAGGCCGGGTCGGCAGCGGTGGAAGCCCACCGGGTACCGAACAGGAACCGGAACAGCCCGATCTCCTGGATGGCAGGCACACCGGAGAGGACCATGTACACCGAGATCAGGAGCACACAGCCCACCGCCAGAATGCCGCAGAGGAAGAAGATGAAGTTCATCACCGCTTCCAGCCACGCAGCAGGGGTTCTGGGGAGAGAAATCTTTTTCGTTGTTCATAGCATCATTGCTTTCCGCAATTACTCATTCACAGGAACAGCACCGGCAGTGCGGATCAGGTCAGCAGCATCGGCACTGGTGGCAAAGTCGAAGAAGGCCTGTGCCTGCTCAGACAGAGCGACAGACTTGTTGGTGACGAACACGAAGGGACGCTGCACCTCGTAGCTGCCGTCCTTGACGGTCTCCTCGCTGCACTCCACACCGCCAACGGTGACCATCTTCACGGTGTCGCCCACAGCAGACAGGGAAGCGTAGCCGATGGCCAGAGGGTTGGCCTCAACCGCGCTGATGACAGCGCCGGTAGCGGTCAGCTCCTGCGCGTACTTGCAGCTGTCCTTGACATCCACGATGCTCTCAAAGCCATCACGGGTGCCGGAGCCAGCCTCACGGCCGATCAGAACGATCTCGCCGTCGTCGCCGCCCACCTCAGACCAGTTGGTAATCTCTCCGGTAAACATCTGCTTGAGCTGGTCAACGGTCAGATCCTCGACCTTGCTTGCATTGTTGACGATGATGGCGATGCCGTCCAGAGCGATGGTGGTGCCCTCCACGTCAGCCTTCTCGTCGTCCTTCAGGGCACGAGAGGACAGGCCGATGTCCAGGGTCTTATCGGCAGCACCGGTGATGCCTGCGCCGGAACCGGTGGGGTCGTAGCTGACGGTGACACCCGGCTCAACCTCAGCAAAGCCTTCGGTCAGGGCAGCGATAACGTTCTTCATGGAGGTGGAACCACCGGCAGCAACATTGCCGGACAGGGCAGCGTTGGAAGCAGCAGCAGAGCTTGCAGCGGTAGAGGCAGAAGAAGAAGCAGAGCCGCCGCAGGCGGTCAGGGCAGCAGCGGCAGCAGCAGCACCACAGACAGTAAGAAACGAACGACGCGTGATCTTTTTCATAATATTTGTCCTCCAAACATCCGGGCTTTCCGTTCCCGGCTCTTGTTTTCGTATTTTCCTTGGGTACGGCACTATTGTATCCCAGTCGGAGAACCGCTTCGACCACAAGTGGGAAAAATCGAGGTAAATTGTTTGGACGTGTTTTGGCCCCAATGTAAAAATTTTGGGCGCAAAAAAAGCCCGGGGTGCGGGTGCACCTCGGGCTTTTGGGGGGATATTAGGATTTTTTGATGGACACAGTTTTGTTGCCATTACGCAGATAGAAACACGATGCTCTGATCAAAGAACGAAACTCTCATCTTTAAGGGTTCGCCCTTTTCAAAAGTCGTATACGACGCATCATCCGAAGGAGCCTTAAAGCTCACCTGCACTGTCTTAGTATTCATTAACGGCACATCGGTGCTCGACAGATTTCCAGTAGGTTTATCAAGTTTCCATGGTGTTTCGCCAACAGCAGCAGAGAAAACCCGGGAATACTGCACAGAATTAAAACCTTTTCCTGTGTATACGATTTTAACCGTAGCGTCTACCCAATGTTCACTCTTCGATTCGCCTCCAGAAGTCACATAAGTTCCTCTCGTCTGTGCACTCGAAATTTGAATCTTAAAATCTCCCAAAATCGCTTCGTTTTCTGCCAGCTGTTCACCGCCCCCATCGCAGCCGGTGAGGACACCAGCGGCAGAAGCGGCCAGCACAGCGGCGGCAGATGCTTTCAGAAAATCACGGCGGGAAAAAACATTACGCATCAGAAATTCCTCCCATCTCAGATCTGGTTTGTTCCTATCACCATAGTACCATATTTACCCAGACTGTCAAGGGACAGAATTCAACCTCTCAGAACTGCACCTCCACGCCATCAGGGCGGTAGAAGGTGACGTTCCTGCGCCACTGGGGCTCGCCCATGGTGCGGCGGTAGCAGTCTGCCAGCTGCCGCACGGCTTCCTCGGGGCTGCGCACCTTTCCGCCGCAGCAGGGGAGCACCAGCACCCGGAACCAGGCATCAAAGAGATGCTCTGTCCAGCCGGTGTCCTTGGCCCCGCACCGGGCGTAAAGCCTAGGCGGCGCACAGCCATGGCCTCGTCCTCGGCTTTTTCAGGGCACTCCGCTTCAATGAGGATGGCCTGCGCGCCCTTCTCGTGGTCAGGCAGGGCGGCCAGCAGAGCGGCTCCGATGCCGCCGGCCCGATACTGGGGCAGAACGGCAAAGTAATCCAGCTGGCTCACCTCACAGCCCACGGGCCGCACCATCAACAGATACGCCGCCAGCGCGTCGTCCTCATACACGCCCCAGGTGTGGGCGGTACCGGCGGCCTCGCTGTTCAGGATCATGCTCAGGGGCTTCAGCTCTCCGGCAGGAAAATCCCGGCGCATCTCGTTCAGGTAAACGTTCGTCAGCTCTTCGGCGGTCAGCAGCCGCCAGGTCAGGTTCTCGGGGTTCATACGATACGGGTTCCTTTCTGGTAGACAGCCTGGATGTTCAACTCCTTGTCTGCCAGGATCACATTGCCGTAGCGGCCTGCAGCCAGACTGCCGTAATCATTGTCGATGCCAATGCTCTTGGCGGGGTTTTCGCTGGCGGCGCGGACAGCGCTTTCCAGCGGGACGTTCATCTCCAGTACGGCACGCTTCATGCAGTCGTACAGGCAGGTGGCACTGCCCGCAATGGTGCCGGGGTGCTCGGTCAGGGTAGCACGGGGGCCGCTGACCGTGACCGCCTGACCGCCCAGGCTGTACTGGCCATCGGGCAGGCCGCAGGCCATCATGCTGTCGGCGATCAGGATGACATGGTCATCCCCGAAGGTGTTGAAAGTGAACCGCACCATGGCCGGGTGGATGTGGACATTGTCGGTGATGAGCTCCACCTCCGCGCCCCGTTCCAGCGCCGCAATGATGGGGCCGGGCTCCCGGTGGGTGATGCCGGGCATGGCGTTGTACAGGTGGGTCATGTGGGTCGCGCCTGCGTCAAAGGCGGCGTTGGCGGTGTCGTAGCTGGTGCAGGTGTGGGCAATGGAGATGCGCACCTCGTCATGGCAGGCGGCAATGAACTCCAGCGCACCCGGCTCCTCCGGGGCGATATCCACCAGCTTGATCAGGCCGTTTGCCCGCTTCTGCAGGCGGCGGAACATTGCAACATCCGCCTTGTGGAGATACTCCGGGTTCTGGGCACCCACCTTGTTGGGGCTGATGAAGGGCCCCTCCATGTTGATACCCACAAGGTCTGCGCCTCTGCCGTTTTGATGGGCGGCGGCAGCATCCATCACACCATTCAGGATCTCTTCTGAGAAAGTCATGGTGGCAGGGCAGATGGCCAGCACGCCCTTACCGGCCTCAAAATCGGCCAGGGTCTGGATGGCTTCTTCATTGCCGTCACAGAAATCCTTGCCCATAGCACCGTGGAAGTGGATGTCCACCAGGCCCGGCAGAGCGTAAGCACCCTTGGCATCCACGATCTCCTCGCCTTCCTCCGGCTGTGCAAAGGGCACGATGCGCCCCTCCCGGATGGTCAGGCTCCCCTCCTCAAAGGTGTGGCGGGGGGTATAAATCAGAGCATTTTTGATGATCATATTCTTATTCTCACGCTTTCCTTCGTGCAACTCTCAGTCGGGCTTGCGCCCGCCAGCTCCCCTTGTAGGGGAGCCTTTGGCAAAAAGATTCACTGAAATCGGCTGCCAAGGCCTCCCCTCGTTAGGGGAGGTGGCATTGCGCAGCAATGACGGAGAGGTTCTGCAATTACAGCAGGCTCAGTGCTTCCTCATCGGCCACAAGGATGCAGTCAGGGTGCATCTGCAGGATGGAGCCCGGGCACTCGGGAGTCACAGGGCCGGAGACGACTGCCTTGACTGCCTTGGCCTTTGCCAGACCGTTGGCCACCACCAGCACCTTGCGGGCCTGCATGATGGTCTTGATGCCCATGGTGTAGGCCTGCTTGGGCACCAGATCCTCGTTGCCGTCAAAGAAGCGCTTGTTGGCCTCGATGGTGGCAGGGGTCAGATTCACGCAGTGGGTCTCCAGCTCAAAGGCCTCGCCCGGCTCGTTGAAGCCGATGTGGCCGTTGGGGCCAAGGCCCAGCAGCTGCAGGTCGATGCCGCCCACGCTGTGGATGATCTCATTGTACTTTTTGCAGGCATCCGCAGCATCGGGGTTGGTGCCGTCGGGCAGATGGATGGCCTCGGGGCGGATGTTGACCTTGTCAAACAGGTTCTTGTGCATAAAGCTCCAATAGCTTTCGGGGTGCTCCTTGGGCAGGCCGCGGTACTCGTCCAGATTGACGGTGGTGACCTCAGAGAAATCCAGGTCGCCCTTGTTGTACCAGTCCACCAGCTGAGCGTATGCGCCAACAGGGGTGCCGCCGGTCGCCAGACCCAGCACGCAGTTGGGCTTCATAATGACCTGTGCGGAGATGATGTTGGCAGCCTTGCGGGACATGTCCTTGTAATCTTTTGCACGAATGATCTTCATAATGGGGAACCTCCTGTTATTTTGCTTTGTCGTTGTCAGTATAGCATATTTTCCAGCCAAAAGGGTAGCCGGTTTGTGAACAAAACAAAATGCCGCTGAAAGCGGGGCGTAAACGCCCGCCCTCAGCGGCATTTTTTACAGTTTGGGAATGGATGCGGAAGCAACCAGCCTTCCGCACGGAAACGTGCTCAGAAGGATGCTTACAGCATCTTCTTCAGCTCATCATACACGAACTGCACCTTGGTGCCGATGATGACCTGGCAAGTGGTCTTGTCGGGGCGGATAACGCCGGCAGCACCGGCAGCCTTCACAGCCTTCTCATCCACAGCGGTGTAGTCCTTAATGGTGAAGCGCAGGCGGGTAGCGCAGTAGTCCACGCTGGAGACGTTCTCCTTGCCGCCGATGGCCTTCAGCACGCCAGCAGCAACCTCAGTGTAGTTGTTGTTGGCCAGAACGACCTTCTTCTCAGCCTCTTCGGCATCCTCGTCCTCACGGCCGGGGGTCTTCAGGTCGAACTTGGTGATGGCGAAGTAGAACACGAAGTAGAACACCACGAATGCAGCGATGCCCAGAGGAATGATCATCCAAGTCTTAGCAGCTGCAGGCAGAGAAGCGGAGAACACCAGGTCGGTAGCACCTGCGGAGAAGCAGAAGCCAGCACGGAAACCGGAGTAGTAGGTGATGATGGTGAAGATGCCGTACAGAGCGGAGTACACAACGTACAGCGGGAAGCACAGGAACATGAAGCCGAACTCAAAGGGCTCGGTAACGCCGCAGACGAAGGCGCAGATGGCAGCGGACAGAACCAGACCGATGGCGGCCTTCTTGTTCTTGGCGGTACGGACCATGGCCAGTGCAGCACCGGCAATACCGAACATCATGCAGGGGAAGAAGCCGGACATGTACATACCCAGGCTCCAGCCCACATCAGCAGAGGTCTCGCCTGCCCAGAAGTGGGACAGGTCGCCCAGGCCGATGGTGTCGAACCAGAACACGTTGTTCAGAGCGTGGTGCAGGCCGGTGGGGATCAGCAGACGGTTCAGGAAGGCGTAGATGCCAGCGCCGATGCCGTCCATGCCTGCGATGCCTCTGCCAATGGCGACCAGTGCATCGAAGATGACGGGCCAGACGAACAGCAGAACGACAGAAACAACGATGGAGATCAGGCCGGTGGCGATTGCAACGAAGCGCTTGCCGGAGAAGAATGCCAGCCAGTCAGGCATCTGAGTGCTCTTGAACTTGTTGTAGCAGGCTGCACCCACCACAGCGGCCAGGATGCCGATGAAAGAGTTGCCGGCCACCTTCTGGAAAGCGATGTAGGTAGCGGTGCCCTCTTCCAGGGTGCGCACCATGCTGACCACGCCGGGGCTCAGCAGCTGCTGCATCATCAGGTAGCTGACCAGGCCAGCCAGACCAGCGGTACCGTCGTGGTCATCAGCCAGGCCAACAGCGGCACCAATGGCGAACAGCCATGCCATGTTATCGATCAGAGCGCCGCCTGCCTTGACCAGCAGGAAGCCAACAGTGTAAGCTGCGCCGGAGGTTGCAGCACCGGGAACACCCATGACACCCGGGGCCAGGGCATAGCCAAGGCCCATCAGGATGCCGCAGATCGGCAGCACAGCGACGGGAAGCATCAGAGCTTTGCCCAGTTTCTGGAGATACTTCATCATAAGACACATTCCTCCTTAAAGAATGTTGTTGTTATGGAGGCCTCTGGTTGCAGGCTGTCCATAATTGCGTAACAATATTTTAACACATCCTCCGAAAAAAAGAAATAAGGGTCTGCGCCTGTTTTCGCAATTTTGCACCAAAAATCCTTGAATTCGCATCTTTCGTGAAAAACCTTTTTGGAATTATTGCGCATTTCAGAGCAGGATTTTGAAAAAACTTTTCTTTTGCCCTTTCTTCCCCAAACCGCTTGCATCCCGCGCCGGAATCGGGTACTATACTTATAAATAGAAAACACAAGACCCAGGGAGGTTCATTTTTTATGGAATGGACAGATATCCGCCTGACCGTGGCCAAGGCCGATGCCGACAATGCCGAGGCTGTTGCCACCATGATCGCCGAGGGCGGCATCTATATCGAGGATTACAGCGACATCGAGCAGCAGGTGGCCGAGATCGCCCATGTGGATCTGATCGAACAGGAGCTGCTGGACAAGCCCCGTGATACCGTGATCATCCACATGTATCTGGAGCCGGGTGCTTCCCCCGTGGAGACGCTGGCTCTCATCCAGGCACGGATGGAAGCGGCAGGCATTGCCTACACCGTGGAGACCGAGGGCGTGGAGCAGGAGGACTGGCAGAACGGCTGGCGCAAATACTACCACCCCATGGACATTGGCAGCCGGCTGGCCATCGTGCCCTCCTGGCAGGAGTACGACACCGACCGCGTCAAGCTGATCCTTGACCCCGGCCTTGCCTTTGGCACCGGCGGCCACGAGACCACCAGCCTCTGCCTGGAAGCGCTGGACGAGGGGGTCAGGGGCGGTGAGCGGGTGCTGGACATCGGCACCGGCAGCGGCATCCTTGCCATTGCCGCCCTCAAGCTGGGCGCAGGCAGTGCCGAGGGTGTGGACATCGACCCCGTGGCTGTGCGCACCGCAGGCGAGAATGCCGCCCTGAACGGCGTGGCCGACAAGCTGACCGTTCTGGTGGGCGACCTGTCCGACAAGGCCAGCGGCAGGTACGATATCATCACCGCCAACATCGTGGCAAACGCCATCATCAGCCTTGCCCCCGCCGTGCCCGGCCTGATGGCCGAAAACGCCGCCTTTATTGCCAGCGGCATCATCGACAGCCGCAAGGACGAGGTGATCGCCGCTCTGGAAGCCGCCGGCCTGACCGTGCAGGAAGTGAAGGAGAAGCGCGGCTGGGAGTGCATTATTTGTAAAAAGTCGAATTAAACCTCTCAGGCGCTTCGCGCCAGCTCCCCTAATAGGGGAGCCCTTGGCATACCGGCCAGTTTTGCCGGTAATGAGGGAAACAGGAGTTTATTTTTATGCCGCATCGCTACTTTACAACCGAAATCTCCAATGGCACCGCCACCCTGCGGGGGGCCGATGCCCATCATCTTTCCCGCGTGATGCGGGGCAAACTGGGGGACACTGTCATCTTATGTGACGGCAACGCCGTGGAATACACCGCCACCATCACCGGCTTCGGGCCGGAGACGGTGGAGTTCAGCGTGGAGCCGGGCTATCCCAGCGCCGCCGAACCCAGCGTGGAAGTGACCCTGTTCGTGGGTTACCCCAAGCAGGACAAGCTGGAACAGGTCATCCGCCACGGCGTGGAGCTGGGCTGCACCCACTTCGTGCCCTTCTTCAGCCGGTACTGCGTGGCCGCCCCCAAAAATGGAGGAGCAGAAAAAACGAGCGCTACAACCGCATCGCTTTTGAAGCCGCCAAGCAGTGCGGCCGGGGCGTGCTGCCGGATGTCGCCCTGCCCCTGCCCAACTTCGGGGCCCTCTGCCGCAGTCTGGAAGGGTACGACCTCGTGCTCTTCTGCTACGAGCTGGGCGGCGCGCCCCTGCGCCAGCTGCTGGCAGACGCACAGCCTGCCGACGGCCAGCGGCTGAAGATTGCCCTCATCACCGGTGCCGAGGGCGGCTTTGCCGTGGAAGAGGCTGAAATGGCCGCCAATGCCGGTGTGAAAACGGTCGGCCTCGGCCCCCGCATCCTCCGGTGCGAGACCGCCCCGCTGGCGGTGCTCTCCGCCGTGATGACCCTGACGGGCAACTTGGAGTAATTTTTATTTCCACATAAACAAAAAGGACGGCGCATGCCGTCCTTTTTGTTTACTTTATTTTCGCGTTCATCAGCGCTTTTTTCACCTCAATGAGGTTTTGCGGGCTGACCGAGAAGCTCCGCAGGCCCAGCTGCAGATATTGCAGGGTGTTGGCCGGATTGCCCACCGCGCTGCCGCAGATGGTCACGGGGATCCCGCCCTCCCGGGCAGCCTCCACCACCATGCGGATGAGCTTTTTCATTGCGTGGCTGGCCGGGCGGTAGTAGCGCTCGGCAATGGAGATATCCCGATCCACTGCATGGGTGTACTGGGTCAGATCGTTTGTCTCAATGAGGAAGAAATTGCACCCATGCTCCACGAATTCCTCTGCCGTCAGGCAGGCCGAGGGCACCCCGAACATCACACCAAAGGGCGTGTCCGGGTCAAACTCCTCCCCGCGCTCCCGCAGCAATTGGCGGCAGTGCGCTACCAGCCGCATGGCCTCATCCCAATCCTCGAGGTTGGTCACCATGGGGAACATGACCCGCAGGGGGCCGTGGGCTGCCGCCCGGAGCAGGGCGCAGATCTGCGTTTCAAACTGATGGGTCTGGCGCAGGCTGCTGCGGATGCCCCGCAGACCCAGCTTGGAGGATTCCAGCCCCCTATGGATATCGGCCATGGCGCGGTCCACACCAAAATCAAAGGTGCGCACCGTTACCACACCGCCCTTTGCGGCGGCAATGCAGGATTGATAGAACACGAACTGCTCCTGCTCGTCCACCGGGCGGCCCGGCAGCATCATATAGCCGCTGCGCAGCAGGCCCACGCCGGAAGCGCCTGCCTGCAGCGCCGATTCAATATCCTCCTGCCCGTAGCAGTTGGCCAGGAGCTCAAACGGCACATCATCCTTTGTCCGGTTGGGCAGGGCGCTGATGCGGGCGGCCTCCTCGCTCTCCCACTGCAGCTCGCAGATGCGGCTGACCGCCTGCTGGCGGGTGTTGGCATCCGGGTCCAGGATGCACTCGCCGTTGTTGGCATCCAGCACCACAGTGCGGCCATCACAGTCGTTCAGGAACGCCTGCCCCACCTGCACCACGCAGGGAATGTGCATGGCCCGCGCAATGATCGCCGCGTGGCTCTGCTTATTGCCCTCCGAAGTGATGATGCCCAGGATCATCCCCGCCGGAACGCTGAACAGATCGCTGGGCATCAGCATCTCTGCCGCCAGGATCACCGGGTGATCCAGCGCCAGCCAGACCCGGGGACGGTTGGTCAGCACGTTCACCACGCGGCGGGCGGCATCCAGAATATCCGCACTGCGCAGCTGCATGTAGGCGTTGTCCTCCATGGCCGCAAGCTGCTCCGCATAGCGGTTGCCCGCACGGTACATGGCTTCGGCAGCGCTGATGCCCGCCTTGATCTGGAATTTGACCTCGTTCATAAAGCCTTCATCTTCCAGCATCATGCTCTGGAACAGGAAGATGGCCTGCTCCGTGGGGCCGCTGCGGTCTGCCATGCCGTCCAGCTCACGCTGGGCTGTCCGGACAGCGTTTTCCAGCAGACGCTGTTCCCGTTCCGCGTTGAACGGCCCAGTGGCAAAATTTTCGTGCCAGCGCTCCAACCGGCTCACCTGTCCCATCACAAGGCCCGGCGAGGCGCTGTGTCCCTGATAGACCTTCATTCCTCGATCACCTCCGGCAGTACCGGCCCGGTAAGGGCACGGCAGACCAATGCCTGTAAGAACGTATTGGGCAGCAGAGCAGCCCGTGCGGCCTGTGCCGCATTGCCGCTGCCCTCAAACAGGGGCGCAAAGCTCTCAATGCGCTCCCGGTCGCAGTTTTTTCAAAAAGGCTTCCGCCAGTGTCCGGGTGGTATAGAACACGGTGGGGTCCACGCCCGCATCCTCGGCGGCAGCTTCCAGCGGGGCCAGCTGGGCATCCTTCATGTTGGCCAGCAGCAGGGCCGCATCCGCTGTCAGGGTCACGGGGTATTTTTCCCGTACCGCCTTCTGCACCTGCTGGAATTTCCACGCAAAGGCGGCGGCATCCTCACAGCTCTCGGCGCTGGTGGAAACGGCATAGGCGCAGCCCCGCAGATATCCCATGGCGCGGCGGGTATCGTAGTAGCCCAGCTCCATGTTCCGTCTGGCGGTATCGGGGTCAAAGTGGAGGATGTCCCCCAGCTCCCAGTAGCTGCGGATCATGGTGGTGGGCAGGCCGGTGCGGTTGGGCAGGGTGATGCCCACCCCTTCCAGATCAACACAGACCAGCTCCTCCGCGCCCATCTTCTGGGCCAGCGCGGTGGGCATATTGTCCCGGTAGCCGCCATCCAGAAACTGCACCCCGTCGATTTGCTTTGCCCGCAGGGCGGGGAAACAGGCGGCCGAGGCCAACAGGTAATCCTTCACCCTGCCCGCCGGGATATCCTCCAGCGTCAGCTCCCGGGGCTTCAGTCCCCGCTTTTCCACGGTGACAAGGCCGAACCGGATGGGCGAAGCCCGCAGGGCATCCTCATCCAGCACCCGCTCCACGATCTCTTCCAGCGGGGTCACGTCCATGCCGCCGTCCCGCACCACTTCCCGCAGGAAGGCGTGCAGCTCAGAGAGGTCGGCGTTTTCCTCCGGCAGCTCCATCACGTCCTGGCTGCGGATGCTCATCCACATATCCCGGGCCGTTTCGTACAGGTCCAGCGCAAACATGGCACCGTTCAGGCTGCCCACACTGGTGCCGGTGATGATCTGGGGCCGCCAGCCCAGCTCGGTCAGGGCACGCCACACACCCACCTGATAGCTGCCGCGCGCACCGCCGCCTGCCAGCACCAGTGCCTTGACCGGGGTATCATTCTGTGCCATCTGGAACGCCTCCTAGTCATTCTTTGGAAATCTGTCAGAAGTATACCATATTTTCCGGAAAAATTCTCCCTGTTTTTGGGAACAAAATCCATGGTATAATTTTGTTAACTTGTGTGAAACGATGGTGGAGGTAAAACAATGCACTGCAACAACTGGATCTTTGATATGGACGGCACCCTGACCGACAGCATGACCGTGGTATGGGAGGGTGCGCCCGATGCCCTGCTGGCCCGCTATGGCCGCAGCCCCAAAATCTGACCTCCACAAAACGCTCCTGGCCATGGGCATGGCCGATGGCGCGGCCTACCTCATCCGGGAGTATGACCTGCCCCTGAAAATGGAGGACTACAACGATGTGATGTGGGATGTTATCACAAAGCTCTACGAGACCGTGGAGCTCAAGCCCGGCGTGCAGGAGCTGCTGGCCCGCCTGAAGGCCGAGGGTGCCCGCATGTGTATCTGCTCCAACACCTGGAGCGCCCAGTGCCGCACCGTGCTCACCCGTTTGGGCATCGATGAATATTTCGACTTCTACGTGGAGGCACAGGGGGCGCTCCACAAGAGCAGGCCGGATGTATTTTTCCAGACCCTTACACGCCTGGGCGGCACTGACCCCGACCGGTGCGTTGTCTGTGAGGATTCCCTCTACGCCGCCCGCACCGCCCACGACGCAGGCTTCCGCGTCATCGGCATCGCCGATGCCGCCAGCAAGTCCGATGAGCCCGTCCTGCGGGAGGTCAGCGACCAGTTCCTGACCGACTGGACGGAGCTGGACTGGGACAAAGTATGAACCTGCACCATGCAGAAAGCGGCCCGCAGATGCAGGCCGCTTTCTTTTTTGGTGTGATAGACCTTACCCTTCCAAAAATCGCCCGGAACGCCGCCCTTACGGCGGGTTCGCGCCCCCGGGGGATGGGCACCCGGGCACCGCTGCGCATCCAGAGCTCCCCGGAGGAGAGCTGGGCGGCGGCGGCAAGGTTGACCACATAGGAGCGGTGGGGCTGCAGAAAACGGGCATCGGCCAGCAGGGGCTTTGCCACCTCGGAAAAGGGCACCCGCAGAGAAAGGGAGGCCACGTCCTCGCCGCTGGCAAGGTGGTAGTGCACCACATGGTGGGTGCATTCCAGATACTCGATGTCAGCAAAGGGCAGGGCCCGCAGGCCCATGGCCGTGGCGACCGGGATGACCGGGCCGTATTCCGGCTCGGTGGCCCGGTCCAGCAGGGCTGTCAGCTGCTCCGGACGGAACGGGATATGCAGGTACTGCATCGCGTCCACCCGGAACGCTTCGTAGGCATAGGCCGTGGTGTGGGCCAGAAAGGCCAGCGGGGCCCGCACGCCCCGGCGGCGCAGCTCTGCAGCTGCCTGCAGACCGCTGCACGGGTTGGCGGCAGGCAGCTCAATGAGGTAGAGCTCGTACCGGGAGCCCGCTTTCTCCTGTTGCAGCAGGGCCGCCGTGCTTTCCAGCTGCTCCACGATGCAGGCATCGGCCCGGCGGGCATAATATTCCATGCAGTGGCGCTGCACCCGGCCCCGCAGCACAGGGTCCGGGCTGCACACCGCAATGTGAAAGATCATATCCGCTCCTCCTTTCCCTCTGCACAGCGCTTGATTTTTGCGCCATGAGGGAGTATTATGGACGAAAAAACGAAATGGGGGAACACCGCCATGGATCAGCCGCTCGTCAGCATCATCCTGCCCGTATACAACGCTCAGAATCATCTGGCCCGCTGCATCGGCAGCATCCTGAACCAGACCTATAAAAACATTGAACTCATCATCCTGAACGATGGCTCCAAGGATCACAGCCTGCCCGTGTGTGAGGAGTTCCGCGCCAGGGACAGCCGCATCGTGCTGGTGGACAAGGAGAACTCCGGCGTGTCCGACACCCGCAACCTGGGCCTGAAGCTGGCCGGGGGCGAGTATGTCCAGTTCGTGGACAGCGATGACTACATCGACCCGGATTTCACCCAGCATCTGGTGGAAGCCGCCGAGACGCACCACGCAGACCTTGTGATCGCGCCATACAAGATGGTGATCCCCGCCGGGGCCACAAAGCCCGAGCAGGTGCTGGAAAAGCTGGAGGACAATCTGGGCGTGATGAGTGTTGCCCGGCCCCCTGAGGTGCGGGAATACGGTTTCCTGCCCGCCGGGGTCTACGACAAGGACACCTTTGCCCTGCGGCTGATGGACAAGCCCGCCTCCTACTTTTACAGTGTGCTCTGGAACAAGCTCTACCGCCGCATCCTGCTCACCGGCAATGACATCCAGTTCACCAGCGAGCTGAAATGGGCCGAGGATCTGGTGTTCAACATGCAGTATATCCAGTATGCCGAGACCTTCGTCTCCATTGACAAAGCCGGTTACTACTACGTCCAGAATCCCCAGAGCATCTGCCACACCCAGATCAACCCGGCCTCCATCGTGCAGAACAAGATCCAGACGTTCCGGTATTATAAAGACCTCTACACCCGCCTTGGGATGTACGAGGAGGTGCGGCCCCAGCTGTATAAGTTCCTGGTGGATATCGCCGAGAGCACCTACCCCTCCGGCCCCTTCAAAAAGATCATTGAGGAAGCCAAGGAATACTGGAAAAACCGGAAAGAATAAACCAAAATCGGGAGACCCCCTGCGGGGTCTCCCTTTTTTGTGGTTATGCTCCGATGGCAGCGCACTTCTTTGCCAGCCAATCCCGCTCTTCTTCATTCAGGCGGGGAGCCAGCTTCTCAAACACTTCGCGGTGGTAGGCGTTCAGCCAGTCCAGCTCGTCCCGGGTCAGGACACCGGGCACCACAGGAGAGGTGGCAATGGGCACAAAGGTCAGCGGACGGAAGGCCAGGAAGGTGCCGTACTGGTTGTCGGCCTTGTGGTAGCACTCCAGCACGTTCTCAATCCGGATACCCACCTGACCGGCCTCGTACACGCCCGGCTCATCGGTGACGATCATGCCCGGCTGGAACACCGTGGTGTTGCGGCCGTTCAGGGAGTGGGGACCCTCGTGGACATTGCCCACAAAGCTGACGCTGTGGCCGGTGCCGCAGCGGTAGTTGATGAGGTGCTGCCACAGCGGCTCACGGGCGATGGTATCCAGCATATGGCCGTCGCAGTAGTTCAGCCAGACAGCCTTTGCAATGTCGATGTGGCACTGCAGGGTCCAGGTGTAGAACAGCTTTTCGTCCTCGGTCAGCTCACCCAGCGGGTAGGTGCGGGTGATATCGGTGGTGCCGTCCAGATAGGTGGCACCGCTGTCCACCAGCAGGAAGCCCTTGCGCTCCAGCTTGGCATGGTCCTCCTCGGTGGCGTGGTAGTGCATCATGGCAGCATTTCCACCGTAGGCGGCAATGGTGCCAAAGCTCTCCACGATGAACTTGTCCTGTGCAGAGCGGTACTTGTGGAGGATCTCGTCCACGGTCAGCTCGGTCAGCTCTTCCCCGGCAGCCAGACGCTCTTCCAGCTCCTTCTGGAACCGCACCATGGCAACCGCATCCCGCAGATGGGCTTCGCGGTCGTGAGCCAGCTCGACCTCGTTCTTCACGCCCTTCATGGGCAGCAGGGGGTCGGCCTCATCCTTCACGGTCAGGGCGGCGTTGTTCTGCAGGGTCTCGTAAACGGCAAAGTTCACGGATGCAGGGTCGGCCAGCACGGTCTGGGGCTCGGTCTCAGCGGCCAGGAACTTGAGCACGTCATCGTACTCCTGGATCTCCACGCCGTTGGCCTTGAGCTCTGCGGCAGCTTCCGCACCCAGACGTGCGGTGTTGATGAAGAGCACCGCGCGCTCCGGGGTCACATAGCAGTAGGACATGGCATAGGGGGTGCACTGGATATCCATGGCGCGCAGGTTCAGCAGCCAGGCCAGATTATCTAGCTTGCCCACCAGCTGTGCAGTGCAGCCCAGCTCCTTGAGCCTGCCGCGCAGGCGCTCCAGCTTTTCGGCAGGGGAGAAGCCCGCATACTCCTTGGGCAGGATCCATGCCGGGGTGGCAGGCCGGGCGGGGCGGCCCTCGGTCCACAGCTCATCCTCAAGGTTCAGGGTCTTGATGGTGCCCTTCTTGGCATCCAGCTCCTTCTGCACACCGCGCACCAGCCCGCAGGAAGCGGTCAGGCCGCACAGGCCCAGCACGCCGTTCTCAGGCAGCACCTTGCCGCAGTATTCCTCCACGGTGGGCACACCCGGCTCACCCATCCGCATCAGCTGGATCTCGGTACCGGCGATCTCCTTCTCGGCCTGCACAAAGTAGCGGCCGTCTGCCCAGACAGCGCTCTCGGTGGGGGTGACGACGAAGTTGGAGTTTTCGCCGTGGAAGCCGGAGAAATAGGTCAGGGAGGTGTAATGGTCGGGCAGGTACTCGCTGGAATGCGGGTCACCCACCGGGATCAGATAAACGTCCACGTCGTTGGCCTTCATGGCAGCCCGCAGGGCAGCCAGACGCTCAGGAACCGTGTTCATGCTCATAATAAAAAGCCTTCTTTCTTCCATCTATCTGCCGGAAAAACGTCCGGCGGCGGGGGTCACTGTGTCTTATTGTACCATCACTCCGGGCAGAATGCAATTCACCGGCAGCGAAAAGCCCCCGCCGGGGCATCAGCACTCAGGCGGGGGCAGAGAGCACGGTCACTGCACATTCTTTTTTCGCAAGATCTTTGGTGTACAGGGCACGGGTGGCGTTCAGCACGGCCAGCACCATCACGCCCACATCGGCGAAGATGGCGGTCCACATGCTGGCCAGACCCAGCGCACCCAGCACCAGGCAGGCGAACTTGATCGCCAGTGCAAACACGATGTTCTGATACACGATGCGCAGGGTGCGGCGGGCAATGCGCATGGCCAGCGCGATCTTGGCCGGGTCATCGTCCATCAGGACAACGTCAGCGGCCTCGATGGCAGCATCGGAGCCCAGAGCACCCATGGCGATGCCCACATCGGCACGGGACAAAACCGGGGCATCGTTGATGCCGTCGCCCACAAAGGCGAGGTTTTCTTTGGGCTGCTTTGCGGCGAGGAGCGTTTCGATCTGGTCCACCTTGTCGCCGGGCAGCAGGCCTGCATGGTATTCATCCAGACCCAGCTCGGCGGAAACGGCCTTTGCCACAGGCTCCGCGTCGCCGGTCAGCATGACCGTCTTGCGGACACCGGCCTGTTTCAGGCCCTTGATGGCAGCAGCACTGTGGGGTTTGACCACATCAGCGATGAGCAGATAGCCTGCGTATCTGCCCTCCATGGCAACATGGACGATGGTGCCCGGCTCGGTGATCTCGGGAGCTGTCAGGCCCAGCTTTGCCATCAGGCGGGCGTTGCCGGCGGCGACGGTTTTGCCGTCCACCTTTGCGGTCACGCCGTGGCCGCCCAGCTCCTGCACATCGGTCACACGGCTGGGGTCGATGTCCTTGCCGTAAGCGTTCTTGATGCTCAGGGAGATGGGGTGCCTGGACCAACTCTCGGCCAGAGCGGCGGCTTCCACAAGGGCATCCCCGGTCACGCCGTTTTCGGGGTGGATGCCCACCACCTTGAAGGTCCCCTGGGTCAGGGTGCCGGTCTTATCAAACACCACGATGCCGGTGCGGGCCAGCTCCTCCAGATAGGTGGAACCCTTGACCAGGATGCCGCAGGCAGACGCACCGCCGATGCCGCCGAAGAAGCTCAGCGGGATAGAGATGACCAGTGCGCAGGGGCAGCTGATGACCAGGAAGGTCAGGGCGCGGTAGACCCAGTCACCGAAGCGGGCGGGCTGGCCCATCAGCAGCAGAACGATGGGGGGAACAAAGGCCAGCGCCAGTGCGCCGTAGCAGACAGCGGGGGTGTAGACCCGGGCAAAGCGGGTGATGAAGTTCTCGGTGCGGGCCTTCTTCATGCTGGAATTTTCCACCAGGTCGAGGATCTTGGAGACGGTGGATTCGCCGAACTCCTTGGTGGTCCGGACCTTCAGCAGGCCGGTCATGTTCACACAGCCGCTGATGACCTCATCGCCGGAGCGGACATCCCGGGGCAGGCTCTCGCCGGTCAGGGCGGCGGTGTTCAGGGCAGAAGTTCCCTCCACGATGATGCCATCAATGGGCACCCGCTCGCCGGGCTGGACCACGATCACAGTGCCCACCTCCACATCATCGGGGTCCACCTGCTCCAGTTTGCCGTCCTCGTCCTCAACGTTGGCGTAATCGGGGCGGATATCCATCAGGCTGGAAATGCTCTGGCGGCTCTTGCCCACGGCCACGCTCTGGAACAGCTCGCCGATCTGGTAGAAGATGATAACGGCACAGCCCTCCACATAATCGCCCAGCGCAAACGCGCCCACGGTGGCAACAGCCATCAGGAAGCACTCGTCAAAGGGCTGGCGGTTCCTGATGCCCAGCAGTGCCTTGCGGAGCACATCCCAGCCGACCACCAGATAGGGGCATGCAGTAGAGCAGAAGCTCCACCGGCGTGGGGAACTGAGGCAGCAATTTGAGGATGAGCACCAGCACCAGAGCAGCAATGATCCGGTACAGGTTCTTCTTTTGCTTTTATTCATATCTGTACTCTCCTTTTTTGCTGGGTTCTGGGCCGCAATGCGCCGCGGCGGGCGGGTGGATTCAA
>ENA-OQES01000174-OQES01000174.1-human-gut-metagenome-genome-assembly--contig:-NODE-174-length-27442-cov-3.966502_pt1 | contig 27442 bp, 27 predicted proteins | sample MGYA00242798_ERZ504641 | MGnify/ENA primary metagenome ERZ504641 (study PRJEB26092, sample SAMD00036327) | human gut metagenome | host: Homo sapiens | study: EMG produced TPA metagenomics assembly of...
GTTCACGGGCAGCAACCGCAAGCACTGCCCTCATCAGTCAGCGGTCGGGGCCGTGACAGCTTCCCCCAAGGGGGAAGCCGCTCGACGGCAAAAAATCTGCAAAAACCATATTGACATGCACGTGCTTTTGTGGTAAACTAATCGTTGTCAAAAAAAGCAGCAACCGGCAGTAGGCCGTCGGCTCACCTTGAGGGTTTGCAAAAGCCCCGGGTCATACCATGATTACGCACAACAGGTGCGCAACTTCGTATGTTCGGCGGCTGCTTTCAATGGCAGCCGCTTTTGTCATTATCATACACTTGTGGGAGGTGTGTTACAATCGCCAGCAACAGCAAATCCAACGAACTGGAGATCAATGAGCAGATCCGCGACAAAGAAATCCGCCTGATCGGGGCAGATGGCGCGCAGATGGGCATTATGAGCCCGCGCGACGCACTGAAGATGGCCATCGACAAGGACCTTGACCTCGTCAAGGTCGCGCCGCAGGCCAAGCCGCCGGTGTGCAAAATTCTTGATTACGGTAAATACCGGTTCGAGATGCAGAAAAAGGAAAAGGAAGCCAAGAAGAACCAGAAAGTGGTTGAACTCAAGGAGATCCGCCTTTCCCTGAACATCGACACCAACGACTTCAACACCAAGGTGAACCAGGCTGCCAAGTTCCTGCAGCAGGGTCACAAGCTCAAGGTGAGCATCCGGTTCCGCGGCCGTGAGATGGCACATACCAGCCTGGGTCTGGATGTCCACAAGCGTTTTGCCGAGGCGTTGGAGGGCAAGGCCGTCATCGACAAGCAGCCCAAGCTTGAGGGCCGCAGCATGATGATGTTCATGTCCCCCGTTCCCAACAAGTAAGAAAGTAAACTCTCTAGGAGGAAACAACAATGGCTAAAATGAAGCTCAAGACCCTTTCCGGCGCCAAGAAGCGCTTCAAGATGACTGCTTCCGGCAAGATCAAGCGCAATGCGTCCAAGCGCCGTCACATCCTGACCAAAAAGACCACCAAGCTCACCCGCGGCCTGCGTATGCCCAAGTACGTCGACAAGACCAACGAGGCTGCCGTCAAGAAAATGATGCCCTACGGTGGCTAATCACTAAGACATTTAAAGGTCAGTTACTACCAGTTACAGACAAAGGAGATATAAAACATGGCTCGTATTAAAGGCGCTACCATGACGCACAAGCGTCGTGCTAAGACTCTCAAGCTCGCAAAGGGTTACTACGGTGCTAAGTCCAAGCACTTCCGCATGGCCAAGCAGGCCGTTATGAAGAGCGGCAACTACGCTTTCGTCGGCCGTAAGCAGAAGAAGCGCCAGTTCCGCAACCTGTGGATCACCCGCATCAACAACGCTGTTCGTGCTCAGGGTATGAACTACTCCACCTTCATGAACGGCCTGAAGAAGGCCGGCGTCGAGCTGAACCGCAAGATGCTGTCTGAGATGGCCATCCACGATCCCGCCAGCTTCAACGCTCTGGTCGAGACCGCCAAGAAGGCTCTGTAATAGCTTGCATAAAAGACTCGCGCACACGCGCGAGTCCTTTTGTGTTTAAAGGGGGGAAATGGCAAAGAAGCGGGCAACCAAGGAAAGCTCTGCCCCTCATCCGGCCTGCGGGCCACCTTCTCCCCCAAGGGGAGAAGGCTTGAGGCTGTGGAGCCTTTCCCCTTCTGGGGGAAGGTGTCGGCGGCCCCGACCGCCGACGGATGAGGGATGGCCTTCCGGCAGACTGCCGTTTCCCTTTATTCATATAAATCAGTTGATTTTATTCCCAAAAAGGGGCGCTACAATGGAAACGATCACAAGCCGCGAAAACGCTAAGATCAAATACGCCTGCGCGGTGCGCGACTCAGAAAAGCAGCGCGCCGCCGACGGGCTTTTCTTTGCCGAGGGGCCGAAGCTCTGCCTGGAGCTGGCCAAAAGCTGCACGCCGCGTGCGATGTACGCCACGGCGGCGGCGCTGGCAAAAACGCCCGAGCTGGCCCAATTCGACCCCGCCGAGATCGCGCCCCATGTGGCCGGAAAAATTAGCGGCACCAAATCCAATCAGGGCGTGTTTGCCCTGTTTGAAACGCCCGTGCCGCCCGCGGACACGCTGGACACGGCCCGCCGCATTTTGATGCTGGAGGGCGTGCAGGACCCCCGGCAACGTGGGTACGCTGCTGCGCAGCGCTGCCGCGTTCGGCTTTGATGCCGTCGTGCTGGGGCCGGGCTGCGCGTCGCCGCTGTCGCCCAAGACGCTGCGGTCCTCGATGGGCGCGGCGGGGCGGCTGCCGACGCTGCACAGCGACGATCTGCCCGCCGCGCTGGCCGCGTTGCGTGCCCGCGGCGTGACGACGCTGGCGACGGCGCTCTACCGCTCCCGTCCGCTGGACGAGGCCGGGAACGATTTCCCGGGCGGGCTGTGCGTCGTCATCGGCAGCGAGGGGCAGGGCCTGACGGACAGGACCGTCGAGGCCTGCGACATGGCCGTCCGCATCCCGATGACAGACCGCGTCGAGAGTTTGAACGCGGCAGTGGCGGGCAGCGTCCTGCTGTGGCATTTCAGGGGTGTGTGAAAACGCAGATACAGGCGTACGGGGGGAGGCGTCGGCAACCATGGACAAAACACTTGCCTGGCTCTGGCTGGCGGATGCCGTCGGCTCGGGCTGCCAATATGCGCAGGAACTGCTGACGCTCTACCCCGACCCGGCGGAGCTGTACGACGCCCTGCGTGCCGGGACCGAGGCCCCGCCCGCCTGCCTGACGCCCCACGCGCTGGCACAGCTGCGGGACACGACGCCCTTTGATTATGAGGAACGGCTCGACCACTGCCTGCTGTCGGGCATCGACGTGCTGACGCCCGACGAGGGCGTATACCCGGACCGCTTGCGGGACCTGCCCGACCTGCCGCTTGCGCTCTACGTGACCGGCGACATTGCCTGCCTGAACGGGCGGCGGTACGCGGGCATGGTGGGCACGCGGCGGCCCAGCACCTACGGGCGGCAGGCCGCGTTTGACCTGTCACTGGCGATGGCGCGGGCGGGCGTCGTGCTCGTCAGCGGCCTGGCCGACGGGCTGGACAGCGAGGCACACCGCGCCGCCGTGCAGGCTGATATGCCGACGGTTGCCTTTCTGGGCACGGCCATCGACAAGACCTACCCGGCGTCCAACGCGAAGCTGCGCACCGCCATTGAGAAGGGCGGCGGCGCGGTCTGCAGCGAGTATCCGCCCGGCTACAGCGGGCGCACGACGGGCACTTTTCTGGCCCGCAACCGGCTCATTGCCGCGCAGAGCGAGGCGCTCTGCGTCGCCGAGGCCCGCACCCGCAGCGGCACGCTGAACACCGTCGGCCACGCCGAACGGCTGGGCCGCCCTGTGCTGGCCGTGCCGGGCAGCATCTACAGCGCTTTGAGCGAGGGCACAAACGAGCTGCTGCGCACCCACCGCGCCGAGCCGCTCTGCAAAGCCGCGGACGCGCTGGATATACTGGGTATTGGCGCGGAGACCGCCGCCCCGGCGCAGCAACGGTTTGACCCCGCCACGGTCAGCGCCGATGCGCAGGCCGTCTACGCCGTGTTAAAGCCCACGCCCCAAAGCATCGACGCCCTGTGCGCCGCCGCAAGCCTGCCCGCCGGACGGGTGCTGGCGGCGTGTACCGAGCTGGAGCTGATGGGCGGAGCCCAGGCGCAGCCGGGGAGAAGATATATTGCAGTATAATAGATGAAGGCAGTGGCAAGGTGCCCGGGCGGATATGGAATCCGTCCCTACGGCTGTAGGGGTCGGCGTCCTCGACGACCCGGGGCGTTTGTGGCGGCGATAAGCTGGCGGGCGAACAATGTTCGCCCCTACAGGCAACGCTCGGAAGTATGCGTGTCATCTAAAATTTAAACATTGAGGAACTTATGCCGAAAAATTAGTCATCGTGGAATCCCCTGCCAAGGCCAAGACCATTGGCAAGTATCTGGGCCGCGGCTACAAGGTCACGGCCAGTATGGGCCATGTGCGCGACCTGCCCGCCAGCACGCTGGGCATTGATGTCGAAAATGGCTATACACCGAAATATATCACCATCAAGGGCAAGCAGAAGCTCGTCAAGGAGCTGAAGGCCGAGGCCAAAAAGTGCGACGGCGTCCTGCTGGCAACCGACCCGGACCGCGAGGGTGAGGCCATCAGCTGGCATCTGGCGAACATTCTGGGGCTGGACCCCAGCGCACCCAACCGCGTGACCTTTGACGAGATCACGAAGAAGGGCGTCAAGGAGGGCATGGCCCACCCGCGCGCCATCAATATCGACCTGTTCAACGCCCAGCAGGCCCGGCGTGAGCTGGACCGTCTGGTCGGCTACAAATTGAGCCCGTTCCTGTGGAAGAAGATCCGCCGCGGCCTGTCCGCGGGCCGCGTGCAGAGCGTGGCCGTGCGGCTGATCCGGGACCGTGAGCTGGAAATTGAAAACTTCAAGCCCGACGAATACTGGAACATCGACGCGCTGCTGAACCCGCAGGGCGAGAAGGGCGAGTTCACGGCCCGCCTGGCCGCCACCGCCGACGGCAAAAAGCTGACCGTCACCAATAAGCAGCAGGCCGACGGCATCCTGGCCGCGCTGGACGGCAAGGACTATACCATCACGAAGATCGAAAAGGGCAAGCGCCGCCGCCAGCCCTCGCCGCCCTTCATCACGTCCACCTTGCAGCAGGACGCGAGCCGCGCGTTCGGCTTCTCGGCCACCCGCACGATGCGCGCCGCCCAGACGCTGTATGAAGGCATGGACATTGCGGGCCACGGCACGGTGGGTCTTATCACCTATATGCGTACCGACTCGCTGCGCATTGCCGCCGAGGCTCAGGCCGCGGCCAAGACCTTTATTGCGGAGCGCTGGGGCGATAACTACGTCTGCAAGACCGCCCGCAAGTGGAAAAGCCGCTCCGCTACCGCCGCGCAGGACGCCCACGAGGCCATCCGCCCGTCTATGCCCGAGCTGACCCCCGACGAGGTCGAGCAGAGCATCAGCGGCGACACCGCAAAGCTCTACCGCCTGATCTGGAGCCGCTTTATGGCCAGCCAGATGGCCGACTGCATTCAGGACACCGTCTCCGCGTCCATCACGGCAGGGGACTACCTGTTCCGTGCGTCGGGCTTCCGCGTCTCGTTCGACGGCTTCACCGCGCTGTACGAGGAATCCACCGACGACGCCAAAAAGAAGGAGACCGCCCTGCCCCCGCTGGAGGAGGGCCAGACCCTCAAACTCGAAAAAGCTGACGGCGGACCAGAAGTTCACCCAGCCGCCGCCGCTTTACACCGAGGCCACGCTGATCCACGCGCTGGAGGAAAACGGCATCGGACGCCCGTCCACCTATGCGCCCATCATCACGACCATCGTGGACCGCGGCTATGTGGAGAAGGACCAGAAGAAGCTGAAAACCACCCCGCTCGGCCAGGCCGTCAACACGGTCATGATGGAGCAGTTCCCCGACATCGTCAACGTGAAATTCAGCGCTGACATGGAGAAAAAGCTCGACGTTGTCGAAGCCGGCCAGGCGGACTGGGTCAAGACCATCGACGACTTTTACCAGGGCTTTGAAAAGAGCCTGGAGCAGGCCGAGAAGAATATGGAGGGCAAGCGCATCAAGGTCGAGGACATCCCCACGGATGAGATCTGCGAAAAATGCGGGCGGCCCATGGTCATCAAATCTGGCCGCTACGGCAAGTTTGTGGCGTGCTCGGGCTTCCCGGAGTGCCGCAACGCCCACCCGCTGGTCAAGGACACGGGCGGCCTCTGCCCGCTGGACGGCGGCCACATGCTGGTGCGCAAGAGCGCCAAGGGCCGCGTCTACTACGGCTGCAGCAACTACCCCAAGTGCAACTATATGACCTGGGACGAGCCGGTGCCCGAAAAGTGCCCCCAGTGCGGCAGCACCCTCTTTAAAAAGAAGGGCCAGCTGTACTGCGCCAAAGAGGGGTGCGGGTTTGTGAAGGCGATTGAGAAGAAATGACCGCTTTCGGCACTTCTGTAGGGGTCGATGCCTGCATCGACCCGCGGACAGGCTGCCGACTTGCGGGCGGATGCGCGTATCCGCCCCTACAACCTGCGGAAAACAGAGACGTTACGGAGAAACTATGCAAGTGAAAATCATCGGTGCCGGTCTGGCCGGCTGCGAGGCGGCGCTTTGGCTGGCGGACCGCGGCGTGCAGGTCGAGCTGTACGAGCAGAAGCCCGCAAAATATTCCCCGGCCCATAAAAGCGCGGGCTTCGCGGAGTTGATCTGCTCCAACTCGCTCAAGGCCGAGCGCCCCGACTCCGCGTCGGGCCTTTTGAAAATTGAGATGAAGATGATGGGCAGCCATCTGTTGGACGCCGCCGAGACCGCCCGCGTGGCGGCGGGCGGTGCGCTGGCCGTGGACCGCGATGTGTTTTCCACCGCCGTGACCGAAATGGTGGAAAACCACCCCAACATCACGGTCCGGCGCGAGGAGGTCACGGCGCTGGACGAGAGCGCACCCGTGCTCGTCGCCAGCGGCCCGCTGACCGAGGGCGCACTGGCACAGGCCGTCGCCGCGCTGACCGGCGACCATCGGCTGAGCTTTTATGACGCTGTTGCGCCCATCGTGACCGCCGAGAGCCTTGACTATGACAAGGTTTTTTGCCGCGTCCCGCTATGGCCGCGGCGAGGCGGACTACCTGAACTGCCCGTTCAATAAAGAGGAATACGAGGCGTTCCACGCGGCGCTCATTGCCGCCGAGCGCGCACCGCTCCACGACTTTGACGGCGACCTGACCGTCTACGAGGGCTGTATGCCGATTGAGGTCATGGCCGCCCGCGGCGCGGATACGATCCGGTTCGGCCCCCTGCGCCCCGTCGGTCTGCGCGACCCGCGCACCGGCCACCGCCCCTGGGCCGCCGTCCAGCTGCGTGCCGAGAACACGGCCCGCACGCTCTATAACCTCGTCGGCTTCCAGACCAACCTGAAATGGGGCGAACAGAAACGGGTGTTCAGCATGATCCCCGGCCTGGAGCACGCCGAATTTGTGCGGTACGGCGTCATGCACCGCAACACCTTTTTGGAGAGCCCGAAAGTTTTGACGAAGCAGCAATTCTTGAAAGAACATCCCAACGTGTTTTTTGCAGGGCAGATCACCGGCTTTGAGGGCTATATGGAGAGCGCGGCGTCCGGCCTGCTGGCGGCGCACCAGATGCTTGCACGGCTCAATGGCCGCGAGCTGCCGCCGCCCCCGGCGGCAACGATGTGCGGCGCGCTGCTGGACTACATCACGACGCCGAACAAGGACTTCCAGCCGATGGGTGCGAACATGGGCATCCTGCCCCGCACCGAGGAGATCAACAGCATCCGCGACAAGCGGGAGCGCTACATGGCGCTTTCGCAGGCCGCGCAGGACGCCATGCAGGCGTGGGTAAAGGAGTACGAAGCATGAAAATTTTAGTGGATGCCATGGGCGGCGACAACGCCCCGCTGTGCGTTTTGCAGGGCGTGAGCCAGGCCGCGGCGGAGTTCGGCGACGGCATGGAGCTGGTGCTGCTGGGTGAGGAAAAAGCCATCCGCGACTGCGCAAAAGAGAATAAAATCGACCTTGCACCGTTTGAGATCCTCAACTGCACCGAGACCATCGACATGCACGATGACCCGGTCAAGGCCGTGCGCCACAAAAAGGATTCCAGCCTTGTGAAGGGTCTGACCATGCTGAAGAACGGCGAGGCCGATGCCTTTGTCAGTGCCGGCTCCACCGGTGCGCTGCACGTCGGCACCAGTCTCATCGTGCGCACGGTCAAGGGTGTCAAGCGCCCGGCGCTGGCCACCCCGATGCCCGGCGCTAAGCAGAATTTCCTGCTGCTGGACTGCGGTGCGAACGTCGAGTGCCGCCCCGAAATGCTGAACGCCTTCGGCACGATGGGCAGCGTCTACGCCGAGAAGGTCATGGGCCGCGAAACGCCGAAGGTCGCGCTTGTCAACAACGGCGCGGAGGACACGAAGGGCACGCCGACCTACCGCGAGGCCCACAAGCTGCTGAAGGCAAACCCCTGCATCCACTTTGCGGGCAACATCGAGCCGCGCTACATCATGGACGGTGATGTGGACGTCGTCGTCTGCGACGGCTTTGTCGGCAACGTCGTGCTGAAATTAACCGAGGGCGTCGCCAAAACGCTGCTGGGGATGCTGAAAAAAATCTTCTTGCAGAACCTGATCACCAAGCTCAGCTATCTGGGCATCAAGGGCGGTCTGGGCGAGCTGAAGCGTATGATGGACTCCGAGGAGGTCGGCGGCGCACCGCTGCTGGGCGCCGCGAAGCCGGTCATCAAGGCGCACGGTTCCAGCCACGCCAAGGGCATCAAGAACGCCATCCGTCAGGCCAAGCTCTGCGTCGCCAACGACCTGTGCGGCACGATGGAGAAGGCGCTGGCAGAGGTGGCTGCACAGAAGGAAGAAGCAGACGCTTAAAAGGAAAGCTGCCCTGTAGGGGCCGGACATGTCTGGCCCGCGGCATAAAAAATACCGCCCGTAAAAGGGCAATCGAGATAAGGTTGAGGGCCGGGTATACCCGGCCCCTACGGACTAGCCGGAAAGGTGAAAGAATATGGCTCACAAACCGGAAGAACTGCAGGAGGTCCTGCACTATACATTCAAAAATCCTGCGCTGCTGCGCATTGCGCTGACCCATACCAGCTATGCCAACGAGAGCAAGGTCGCCACGACCCACAACGAGCGGCTGGAATTTCTGGGCGACAGCGTGCTGTCCGTCGTTGTAGCGGACTACCTGTTCCACCAGTCGGGCCGCCCCGAGGGCGAGCTGACCCGTATGCGCGCCAGCCTCGTCAGCGAGGATGCACTGTTCCAGTTCGCACAGGAAATTCAGCTGGGTGAGTATCTGCGCCTTGGCCACGGCGAGGACCTTGGCGGCGGACGCAGCCGCCCGAGCGTTGTTTCCGATGCGTTCGAGGCGGTTATTGCCGCACTGTATTTGGACGGCGGCATGGAGGCCGCGCGCAATTTCATCCTGTCCTTCATCACCGAGGGCAAGACTGCCGAGGACGACTACAAGACCCGTCTGCAGGAGGTCGTCCAGCAGGACCCGTCCGCCGTGCTGAAATATGAGGTCACCGGCGAGACCGGCCCCGACCACAACAAGCAGTTTACGGTCTGCGTCTGGCGCAACGGCGAGCTGCTGGCCGAGGGCCGTGGCCGCAGCAAAAAAGCCGCCGAGCAGCACGCAGCAAAGGTGGCGCTGGAAAAATTGCAATGAAATTGTAGGGCGGCATGCCCCCAGGCCGCCGCGGCGGGGTGAGGGCACCCCGCCCTACGATCACCCATAAAGGGGGGCAATTTCACGCAGACAGAATCGAAAGGTAACACCACTTCATGCGCCTGAAAGAACTGGAAATCCAAGGCTTCAAATCCTTCCCCGATAAGACAAAGATCGAGATCGGTGAGGGCATTACCGGCGTTGTCGGGCCGAACGGCTCGGGCAAGTCGAACATCTCCGACTCCATCCGCTGGGTTCTGGGCGAGACCAGCTCCAAGCAGCTGCGCGGCAGCGGCAAGATGGAGGACGTCATCTTCGGCGGAACCCAGTCCCGCGGTGCCATGGGCTATGCCTCCGTCGCACTGACCATCGACAACAGCGACCACGGTCTGGACATGGACGCCGACGAGGTCACGATCGGCCGCCGGTACTACCGCAGCGGCGAGAGTGAATACTCCATCAACGGCCAGAACGTCCGCTTAAAGGACGTGTACGAGCTGCTGCTCGACACCGGCATTGGCCGCGACGGCTATGCCATCGTCGGGCAGGGCCGCATTGCCGAGATCGTCGGTGCAAAATCAGCGGAGCGACGCGAAATTTTTGAGGAAGCGTCCGGCATCGCCAAGTACCGCTACCGCAAAAACGAGGCCGAGCGCCGCTTGGACGCCGCCGAGGGCAACTTAGAGCGCCTGCGGGACATTCTGGGTGAGCTGGAAAAGCGCGTCGGCCCCCTGAAACGCGACAGCGAGAAGGCCCAGCAGTTTCTGGAATTGAGCGAGAGGCGCAAGACGCTGGAGATCACACTCTGGGTCGATGCCATCCGCCGCGCCAACGACTCGCTGCGCGACCAGCAGCGCAAGTACGAGGCCGCCCAGGCCGACTATGACCGCCTGAGCCGCCAGCTGGACGAGTTTGACGAAAAAAGCGCGTCCCTGCGTGCCGAGGCCCAGCAGCTGATGCTGGCCGTCGAGCAGGCCAACGCCGACATCCGCGCCATCACCGAGGCAAACGCCGGCAGCGAGAGCGAGATCGCCGTCCTGAAAAACGAGAGCGAGCACAGCCGGTTCCGCATCGACGAGGCTGCGTCCGAATTGGAGCGCGCCGGGCAGGGCCGCGAGAGCATCGAGCGCGAGGCCGCGGACCACCGCGCCGCCATCGAGACGCTGAAAAGCGGCATGGCCGGGCTGGACGCCCGCGTGGCCGAGCTGCGCGAGGCCCTGCGTGCCCTTGAGGAAAAGGCCGCTGCCAGCGGCGAGCGCCGCGACGTCATTGACGCCGCCATGGCCCGCCTGCAGGACACCGCCACCGCCGCCAGGGTCAGCGCCGCGTCGGCGCAGTCGGCAGGGGAGGCTGCGGCCAACCGCCTGGCCGAGGCGCAGCGCCAGGCCGAGGAGCTGAAAGCCGGCGCCGCCGCCACCGACGAGGAACGCCGCCGCGCCGAGCGCCGCTTTAAGGACGCCGAGGAGGCCGTGACCCGCAACGACAACATCAAGGCGGGCCTGAAGCTGAAATTGGACAGCCGCCGCCGTCAGCAGGCCGAGGCTGCCGACAACCTGCAGAAGGCGGACCGAGAAAGGTCCGCCGCCGCCCAGCGCATCCACATTCTGGAAGATCTGGAGCGCAACATGGACGGCTACCAGCAGAGCGTCAAGGCCGTCATGCGCGCGGCGGGCGGCGGGCGGCTGCGGGGCATCATCGGCCCCGCGGCGGGCATCATCACCGTCGAAAAGGGCTACGAGACCGCCATTGAGACAGCGCTCGGCTTTGCGCTGCAGAACATTGTCGTCGAGGACCAGGGCTGTGCCCGCGCCGCCATCGGCTTTTTGAAGGACGAGCGCGCAGGTCGCGCTACGTTTTTGCCGCTGGACACCGTGCAGGGCTCCCGCTTCACGGGCCGCCTGACCGGCACGGCGGAGGTCGCCGCCGACCTGGTCAGGACAGACCCGAAATATCAGCATATCATCGACAATCTGCTGGGCCGCATCATCGTGGTCGAGGACCTGACCGAGGCGTCCGCCGTGGCGCGGAACCTCGGCTACCGGAACCGCATCGTCACGCTGGACGGCCAGGTCATCAACGCGGGCGGCTCGTTCACCGGCGGCTCCACCGCCCGCAGCGTCGGTGTGTTCAGCCGCAAGCAGGAGCTGGACGAGCTGCGCAGCAAGCTGACGAAGCTCGAGCAGAAACGCACCGAGGCGGAAAAGGAATTGGCCGCCCGCAAGGCCGAGGTGGACAACCTCTCGGCCCAGCTGGCCGGTGCCGAGGGCGAGGGCATGAACGCCGCAACGGAGCACGTCCGCGCGAACCTCGAGCTCGAGCGCCTGACGAAGGCCGCCGCCCAGTACGACGAGACGGCCCGGAGCATCGAGGCTGAGATCGCCGCCCAGCAGGCCGCCGTGACCCGGAACGAGACCGCGCGCACCGAGGCCGAGAAGGCCCGGACCGACGCCGAGGCCGAGCTGGCGCAGTACACCGCCGAGCTGGCCGCCTTGGGCGAAAGCACGGGCAGCCTGACGGCAGAACGCGAAAAAATCACCGGTGAGCTGTCCGAAAAGCAGCTGCAGCGCCTGGCGGACGAGAAGGACGTCGGCCTGCATGAGGCCGCGCTGGAGGGCTTGCGGAGCCGTACCGGCGAGGCCGATGCCCGCGCCCGCGAGCTGCAGACGGCGATTGAGGCCGCCAAGGCAAAAATCGAGGCCAACGCGCTGAAAATCGCCGAGATGGAGCGCGTGCGCGGCGACAACCAGCAGAAAATTGCCGCCGCAGAGGAAACGATTCGATCTGCCAACGCGGCCCGCCTCGAAAAGGAGGCTGCGATCTCGAAGCTGGGGCAGGACAACCGCGCCCTGACCGACGAGCGCGAGCGGATGAGCGGCGAGATGGCCCGCCTGGCCGAGCGCCGCACCGCCGCCGAGACCGAGCTGAACGACACCAACAGCAAGCTGTGGGGAGGAATACCAGCTGACCGAGAGCGAGGCCCGCAGCCAGTGTGTGCCGTTTGAGAGCCTGACCGAGCTGCGCCGCAGCGTGACCGAGGTCCGCGGCAAGATCCGCGCCTTGGGCAACGTCAACGTCGGCGCGATCGACGAATATAAAGAGGTCAGGGAGCGCTATGACTTCATGAAGGCGCAGGTCACCGACGTCGAAAAGGCGAAGGCCGAGCTGACGAAGATGATCGCCGAGCTGTGCAGCGAGATGCAGGAGCTGTTCACGGCGAGCTTTAAGCAGATCAACGCGAACTTCCAGCAGATCTTCAAGGAGCTGTTCGGCGGCGGTCATGCGCGGCTGTACCTGTCGGATGAAGCGAACGTGCTGGAATCCGGCATTGAAATTGAAGTCTCGCCCCCGGGCAAGGTCATCAAGAACCTGTCCGCGCTTTCCGGCGGCGAGCAGGCGCTGGTCGCTATCTCGATCTATTTCGCCATCCTGCGCGTCAACCCCGCGCCGTTCTGCTTCCTCGATGAGATCGAGGCCGCGCTGGACGACGTAAACGTCGCGCGCTATGCGCAGTATCTGCGCCGCATGACGGACCGCACCCAGTTCATTGTCATCACCCACCGCCGCGGCACGATGGAGGCCGCCGACGTCCTCTACGGCGTCACGATGCAGGAGGACGGCGTGTCGAAGATTTTGCGCTTGGATCTGGATAATGTGAGCGCGGACCTTATTACCTGATGGCATGTAGGGGCCGGGCATGCCCGGCCCGCCACATAAATACGACCACCCGCCAATGGGAAGCCACACAAACCCGCGGGGCGGCAAATCAAAAGTAAGGAGGGCCACGATGGGCTTTTTCAACTTTTTCAAACGCGATATTTCCGAGGAGGAATTTCAGGAGCAGCAAAAGGTCAAGCGCGGGCTGGAAAAGACCCGCACGGGCTTTTTCCAGAGCATCGTCAATACGCTGACCAACGCGCAGATCGACGATGATCTGTACGACCAGCTCGAGGAACAGCTCATTCTGGCCGACGTCGGCCCCGCCTGCGCCGTGCGTCTGGTGGACGAGCTGCACGACGAGGTCAAGGAAAAACACCTGAAAACCGGTCAGGAGGCGCTGGACGCGCTGCGCGGCATCATCTGCCAGGAGCTGACCCCCCGCTACCCGATGGATCTGGACGGCAAACCCGCCGTCATTCTGGTCATCGGCGTCAACGGCGTCGGCAAGACCACGACGATTGCCAAGCTGGCCGGCCTGTACAAAAAGCAGGGCCGCCGCGTCATGCTGGCAGCGGGCGATACCTTCCGCGCCGCCGCCAGTGAGCAGCTGGAGCTCTGGGCCGAGCGCGCCGGCGTGCCGCTGGTCCAGGCCGGCATGGGCGCGGACCCGGCGGCGGTCATCTTCGACGCCGTCAAGAGCGCCAACGCCCGCGGCTACGACATGGTCATTGCCGACACCGCCGGACGTCTGCACAACAAGAAGGGCCTGATGGACGAGCTGTCCAAAATCTCCCGCAGCGTCAAGAAGGCCAGCCCCGAGGCGAGCCTTGAGGTGCTGCTGGTGCTCGACGCCATCACGGGCCAGAACGCCATCAGCCAGGCCGAGGAGTTCTGCAAGGCCGCCAACGCCACCGGCGTGGTGCTGACCAAGCTCGACGGCACGCCCCGCGGCGGCTGCGCGGTCTCTGTGTGGGAGAACCTCGGTCTGCCCATCCGCTTCATCGGCGTCGGCGAGAAGATCGACGACCTGATGGAATTTGACGCACAGACCTTCGTCGAAAGCCTGCTGCCGGAATCCGCCCTGCAGAAGGACGAAAAAAAATGAGGAAGGGGAGAGCGAAGCATGATCGTTTGCGCTGCCAGCAACAACGCGGGCAAGCTGAAGGAATTGCGCCGCATTCTGGAACGCATGGGCCATGAGGTCAAGAGCCTGCGGGAGCTGGGGATAAACCTTGACCCCGAGGAAACCGGCACGACATTTGCCGAGAACGCCCGCATCAAGGCCGAGGCGTTCTGCAAGGCCAGCGGTCTGCCCACCGTGGCCGATGACTCGGGCCTCTGCACCGACGCGCTGCACGGTGCGCCCGGCGTCTACAGCGCCCGCTATGCCGGGCATCACGGCGACGACGACGCGAACAACGCAAAGCTGCTGCGGGAGCTGGCCGACGTGCCGGAGGAACAGCGCGGCGCAAAGTTCGTGTCGGCGGTCTGCTTCATGCTGCCGGACGGACGCGCACTGGAGGTCGAGGGCGAGTGCCCGGGCCGCATTGCGTTTACATTGCAGAACGGCGACTACGGCTTCGGCTATGACCCGCTGTTCATCCCCGATGAGTACGGCGCACCCGACGGCAAGCACCCGAACACCGAACGCCGCAGCTACGCCCAGCTCACCCCCCGACGAGAAGGACGCCATCAGCCACCGCGGCCGGGCAATGGAGAAGCTGGAAGCGCAATTGCCGACGTTTTTTGGGATGATATTTTAAATGCCTTCCCCCATTTTGGGGGGAAGGTGGCCGAGGCCCCGCCCGAGGCCGGATGAGGGACAGCCTTGCGGCGGGTACCCGTGAACGGGAGGCTACCGCGAACTCCGCCCTCATCAGTCGCCTGCGGGCGACAGCTTCCCCCGAGGGGGAAGCCTTTGTAGGGGCCGGGCATGCCCGGCCCGCAGCATAAAAGCAGCAACCCGTTTAAAAGGAAACCACACAGACTAGAGGGCCGGGCATGCCCGGCCCCTACCGAGATATATACAATAAAAAGGAGATAATTTATGGCACTTACCAGCAAACAGCGCGCGGCTCTGCGCAGCGCGGCGAACACGATGGACCCCGTTTACCAGATCGGCAAAGGGCGAGATCGACGACACCCTCAAGCAGGGCATCGCCGACTGCATCGCCGCACGCGAGCTTATCAAAGTAAAGGTGCTGGAAAACAGCGAATATTCCGCCCGCGAGGCCGCCGACATCCTGTGCGAGGCGCTGGACTGCGAGTGCGTGCAGGTCATTGGCCGCAAATTCGTGCTGTTCAAGCAGGAAAAAAAAGGAAAGCGCCTACACCGCCGTGCTGGCAAAATGAGAACACTGCTCTACGGCGGGACGTTCGACCCGCCCCACAACGGCCACATGAACAACCTGCGCGCCGCGCTGGCACTGGTACAGCCGGACCGCGCCCTTGTTATGCCCGCGGGCACGCCGCCCCACAAGCACGCCAGCGCCACCCCGGCAGAGCTGCGCCTGCAGATGTGTGCCTGCTTCACAGCGCTGTCCCCGGCGGTGCAGGTCAGCGATTGGGAGATACGCCGGGGCGGGCGCAGCTACACCGTGCACACGCTGGAATGGCTGCACGGCCAAGACCCGGACGGCGCGCTGTACCTCTGCGTCGGCAGCGACATGCTGCTGACGTTTCAGGAATGGTACCGCTGGCAGGATATGCTGAAAATGGCTGCCCTCGTCGTCGAGAGCCGCACCGGCACCGATGAGGCCGCCCTGCACGCCGCCGCCGCAGAACTGAAAAAAGGCCGGGGGCCGCGTCCTTTTTGCCCGCGCCGAGAGCTACCCCTGCGCGTCGAGCGACATCCGCAGCGGGAAGATCCCGCGGGAGCAGTGGCCGGAGGTGCTGCCGCCGGAGGTGCTGGCAGTGATAAAGGAGCATCGGCTGTACGGGAGCCTGTAGGGCGGCCTGCCCCCAGGCCGCCGCGGCGGGGTGAGGGCACCCCGCCCTACGCATGACCCGAAAAGGGGCGATAAAGCCGCCCCTGCAAGAGCTGCCCAAAAGACTGCTCTGTAGGGGCCGGGCATGCCCGGCCCGCAGCATAAAAAGTACACCACCCGTTCAAGGGCAATCACGGCAAAGTTGAGGGCCGGACATGTCCGGCCCCTACAGCCAGTCAGGAGAAGGAAAACGCCATGGAGTACTCCGAAGCCAAGAAGTTGGTCAAGGCCCGCCTGAGCGAAAAGCGCTGGACGCACACGAAAAATGTAAAAAAATTGGCTGTAAAACTTGCCAGACGCTGGGGCACAGACCCGGAAAAGGCCGCTATGGCGGCAATTTTGCACGATTCCGCCAAGGAACTGCCCAAGCAGGAGTTGTTGCAGATTTTTGCCGATAATGCTATAATAGCAGAAAATGCCCCCGCGCGTCCGTCGCCGGTCTGGCACGGCATCGCCGCCGCCATCCTGGCCGAAACGCAATGGGCATCACCGACCCGGAAATTTTGTCTGCCATCCGCTGCCATACTACCGGCAAGCCGGGAATGTCCAAGCTCGATAAGATCATCTATTTGGCCGATATGACCAGCGCCGAGCGCGACTGGCCCGGCGTAGACGACCTGCGCGCGCTGGAAATGCAGGATCTGGACCGGGCCCTTTGCGACGCACTCAAGCGCAGCATTGACTTTTGTGGAAGAAAAGGGCGGCTCGCTGGACCCTGCAAAGCGTTGCCGCTTATGAGTATGCAAAAGCACACCTTGAATAAAAACACTCCACAGAGCAGGGAGGAAATGTAATGAGCGAACCGCGTAAGCTGTATACCGGCAGTGCATCGGGCGGGCTGGATCAGGAGCAGTATGAAGCTGCCCGCCGCCGCGCCCAACAACTGGCCGAGCAGAATGCCCGCCGCCGCACCGTGCAGCAGCCCATGCGCACGGCCCAGGGGCGGCATATCAGCCAGCGTCCCGTTGTGACCGGGCAGTCGGCCCCCGCACCCGAGCCGCCGGTACAGGAGCCTGCCCAGCAGGCTGCGCCCGCACCGGAAAGACCCCGTGAGCTGACCTACGCCCAGCGGCAGGCCATGGCCTACCGCGCCGCTGCCGAGCGCAAATACGGCGATACCTTGCAGTTTCAGGTGCAGCGCCCCCGCCGCACCGTGAACCGCCCGCCGGAGCCGGAGCAGCGCGCCCGGCAGGCCGCCGCTCAGCTGTATGAGCAGCCCGCGGCCCCGCGGCAGGGGCAGCAGCCCGCCCCGCGCCCCCAGGCGCAGGCCCCCGGTGCCTCGGCCCCGGCCCCCGTCGGCGGCATCCGGCTGGAGGAAGCTGCCGCGCAGCCCCGCCGCGCAAAGCATGCGGATGCCCCGCAGCCCGCAGCCCATAAGCCCCGCACCGCCGCAGGCGGCAATGGCGGCAGCCGCAAGCCCCCGCGCGATGACGACGACGCCCCGCGCAAGGCAAAGGGCAGAAAGTCCGGCAAAAAGGGCAGCAGCGGCAAGGGCGGAAACGGGAAAAAGAAGAAAAAGATCCGCTGGTGGCAGATCCTGCTCATCACGCTGCTGGTCATCGCGCTGATCTTCGGCGGTGCGTTCGCGCTCATCATGGGGGCCATCACCCCGGCGGGCGGCAACATCAAGCTGAACCAGCTCATCAACACGCCCAAGGAATTCCAGGGCAAGGAGTTCAACATCCTTGTCACCGGCGTTGACCGTTCGTCCACCGGCGATCTGTCCGCAGGTGCGGCCAATGACTCCAACGTCAACGACGGCATGACCGATATGATTTTGTACGTCCATTTCAACAATGAGACGGGCGAGATGAAGATGCTGCAGATCCCGCGTGATACAATGGTCACGACGGACGCGAGCGTCTCCGGCAACTACCGCATCAACGGCGTGGCCAAGACCCAGGGCAGCGACGGCAACAACAACATGGCCGCCCTGTGTGAGCTGGTCGCAGACCAGTACAAGCTGCCCATCGACGGATTTATGACGATCCGCCTGGAAATGCTGACCGAGCTGGTAGACCTGTTCGGCGGCGTGGAGATCAACGTCCCCATGGATGTAGACTACGCCGCGCTGGGGCTGGGAGACAGCGTCATTCACGCCGGCTACCAGACGTTGAACGGTGCGTCGATGGAGTTCCTGCTGCGTGCGCGTAAAATTTACCCCGACGGCGACATTGGCCGCCTGAACATGCAGCGCCAGTTCTACGCGGCGCTGTTCCGCAAGCTCAAGAGCATCGGCAACATCTGGGACGTTGCCAAGCTGACCCCCGCCGTGCTGAACTATATGGAGACGAACCTCAGCGCGTCCGACCTCATCAGCTTTGCCATCAGTATGCTGAAAATTGATTCCAGCAAGATCATGATCTGCCAGATGCCGGTCATCAGCGGCCCGCAGTACAACGGCCAGTCGCTTTTGTACCCCGCGCGGCAGGCGGATGCGGACCTGCTGAACCAGTACTTCCGCGAGAACACCGGTCCCGTCGATGCCAGCCAGCTGAACCTGTGCGACAATGTCATTGACCTGTCCGGCTACACGGCCACCGACCCGAAGATCCAGCAGATGGGCGGCCTGATGGCCGAGGCGGACGACGCGCAGAAGAACGATAACCTCGACGGCTCCAACCAGGTCACCGACATCATGGCGTCCGAGTCCACGGCGGAGAGCGAGAGCACCGACACGGATTCCACCGATACCGAGAGCCAGCCGGCAGCGTAAAACGTAAATAGAAAATGCTTCGGGCAACCGCAAGGTTCTCTCCCTCCGGCCCTGCGGGCCACCTCCCTCGCAGAGGGAGGCAAGCCCCGTTGGCCCCCATCTGCGAGGGGGGCTCCCGCCACAGCGGGTGGGGGAGAGAACCTCCCGCAGCCCGAAACCTACCCCTTTAAGGAGAACATCTATGGAAAGCAAAAAACTTGCCATTCGTCTGGCGCGTGCGCTGGACGCAAAGAAGGCCGTCAACGTCCACATTCTGGCCGTGGAGGACCTGACCACCGTCACCGAATATTTCGTCATTGCCACGGGTATGTCCACCACCCATGTCGGCGCACTGGCCGATGAGGCCGAGTTCCAGCTGGACCGCGAGGGCGTCAAGGTGCTGCGCACCGAGGGCCACGACGGCAAGCGCTGGGTGCTGCTGGACTACGGCAGCGTCATCGTCCACGTCTTTACCCAGGAGGCCCACGACTACTACGACCTCGAGCACCTCTGGGCCGACGCCACGGTTGTGCCCGCCAGTGAGTGGATGCCGGACGAAGGTGCGGACGAGCAGTAAAAATGCGGAATGGCTTCCCCTCGGGGGAAGCTGTCAGCGGCCCCGACCGCTGACTGATGAGGGCAGACTTTCCCGCGGCAGCCTATAAACGGGCAGCGGCGGCACACGCGCCCCTCATCCGGCCCTGCGGGGCCACCTTCAGTCTACGCGCTAAGAGCCGCCTTCGGCGGTTGCGCTCCGACACGCGCCTGCGGGCGCAGCCCCTCGGGGGAAGGCTTTAAGAAGGTTACGACCCATCAAAAATTTATCTGTGGGGAGAAATTTATGAAATACGACTTTAAAACAGTTGAGGCTAAATGGCAGAAGGTCTGGGAGGACGAGGATACCTTCCATGCCGAGATCGACCATTCCAAGCCGAAATTCTACGCGCTGGTCGAGTTCCCGTACCCGTCCGCCGCGGGCCTGCACGTCGGCCATCCGCGCAGCTACACCGCGCTGGACATCGTCGCGCGCAAAAAGCGTCAGTGCGGCTATAACGTCCTGTACCCCATGGGCTGGGACGCCTTCGGCCTGCCTACCGAGAACTACGCCCTGAAAAACCACATCAACCCCGAGATCGTCACCGCCCAGAATGTGGCCCGCTTCAAGAGCCAGCTCAAGGCGCTGGGCCTGTCCTTTGACTGGGACCGCGAGATCAACACCACCGACCCCGAGTACTACAAGTGGACGCAGTGGATCTTCATCCAACTGTTCAAGAAGGGCCTTGCCTACAAGAAGGAGACCACCGTCAACTACTGCACCGGCTGCAAGGTCGTTCTGGCCAACGAGGAGGTCGTCAACGGCGTCTGTGAGCGCTGCGGCAGCCCCGTTGTCCAGAAGAACAAGAGCCAGTGGATGCTGAAGATCACGGCCTACGCCGACCGCCTGATCAACGACCTGGACGACGTCGATTACATCGACCGCGTCAAGACCCAGCAGCGCAACTGGATCGGCCGCAGCCACGGCGCCGAGATCAACTTCGACACCACCGCGGGCGACACCCTGACGGTCTACACCACCCGCGCGGACACGCTGTTCGGTGCGACCTACATGGTCATCAGCCCCGAGCACGCCTTCATCAAAAAGTGGGTCGACGCGGGCCTTATCCGGAACGCCGACGCCGTCGCCGCCTATCAGGAGGAGGCCGCCCGCAAGTCTGACTTCGAGCGCACCGAGCTGAACAAGGAAAAGACCGGCGTCGTCGTCGAGGGCGTCAAGGGCATCAACCCCGTCAACGGCAAGGAAATCCCCATCTTTATCTCCGACTACGTTCTGGCAACCTACGGCACCGGCGCCATCATGGCCGTGCCCGCCCACGACACCCGCGACTGGGAGTTTGCCAAAAAAATTTCGGCCTGCCCATCATCGAGGTCGTCAAGGGCACTGTGCCCAGCGACCTCGACAAGGAGGCCTTCACCGACGTGGCCACCGGCACGCTCGTCAACTCCGACTTCCTGAACGGCCTGTCCGTTGAGGATGCCAAGAACAAGATGTACGCTTGGCTCGAGGAGAACGGCAAGGGCCACAAGCAGGTCAACTTCAAGCTGCGCGACTGGGTGTTCAGCCGTCAGCGCTACTGGGGCGAGCCTATCCCCATGGTCTATTGCGACAAGTGCGGCTGGGTGCCCCTGCCCGAGAGCGAGCTGCCCCTGCGCCTGCCCGAGATCAAGGACTTTGAGCCGGGCGAGAACGGCGAAAGCCCGCTGGCGCGCCATACCGAGTGGGTCAGCACGACCTGCCCCTGCTGCGGTGCCCCCGCCAAGCGCGAGACCGACACCATGCCCCAGTGGGCCGGTTCGAGCTGGTATTTCCTGCGCTACTGCGACCCGAAGAACCACGACGCCATCGCCAGCAAGGAGGCGCTCGAGTATTGGAGCCCCGTGGACTGGTACAACGGCGGCATGGAGCACACCACCCTGCACCTGCTGTACAGCCGGTTCTGGCACAAGTTCCTGTATGACATCGGCGTTGTGCCCACCAAGGAGCCGTACCAGAAGCGTACCTCCCACGGCATGATCCTGGGCCTGAACCCCCATGCCTTTGAGAACCAGCCCGATGCTGAGCGCAAGCGCCTGCTGGCCGAGTACGGCGACGAGAAGGGCGCGCGCAAGGCCCTTGTCGAGAAGTACGGCGAGATGGCCGAGCACCCCATCGTCAAGATGTCCAAGTCCCTCGGCAACGTCGTCAACCCCCGACGATGTGGTCAACGAGTACGGCGCCGACACGCTGCGCCTGTATGAGATGTTCATCGGCGACTTTGAGAAGGCCGCCCCGTGGAACACCTCCTCCATCAAGGGCTGCAAGCGCTTCCTCGATAAGATCTGGTCGATGAGCGAAAAGCTCGTTCCCGGCGAGGGCGTCCGCCCCGAGCTGGAGGCCGTTGCCAACCGCACCATCAAGAAGGTCGGCGAGGACATTGACGCGCTGAAGGCCAACACCGCCATTGCCCAGCTGATGATCTACGTCAACGCACTGAGCGATCAGGGGGGTGCGACCAAGGCCGAGTACGAGGTCCTGCTGGAATTGCTGAACCCGTTTGCGCCCCACATGACCGAGGAGCTGTGGCAGCAGCTGGGCCACACCGAGCAGCTGGCCTACCACGCCTGGCCGACCTACGATGAGGCCAAGTGCGTTGAGCAGACGATTGAGATCGCCGTGCAGGTCAACGGCAAGGTCAAGGCCCGCATCAAGGTGCCCGCCGCCATCGAGAACGCGGACGCCATCGCCGCCGCCAAGGCCGAGCCCGCCGTAGCCGAAGTCATCGCCGGCAAGACCATTGCCAAGGAGATCTACGTCAAGGGCAAGCTGGTCAATATCGCGGTCAAAGGCTAAAATTTTGATAAGCACTCTAAGGCAGAGCGAAGGCTCTGCCTTTTTTTAGGTGGGCGGCTGCCGCAAAGTTCCCCGGAGCGGTCAAGACCGCTCCCTACAAAGCACCCGTGAACGCGGTACTGTAGGGAGGGGTCTTGACCCCTCCGATGACGCTGCCGCTATTGCGATGCAAATATTTCGCCGCCCCTAACAAAGCGCACGTGGTTCAATAGTCCCTGTTTACAAACTCCGTCAACTACGGTATAATAAAAAACTACTAAATTTCTTGACGAAAGCAGGTCCTACCATGCTCATCAGTCTGATCGTACCCTGTTACAATGAAGAAGAAGCGATGCCGCTTTTTTATAAAGAAGCCTCCCGCGTGGCGGCGGAGATGAAAGCCAGCCACGGCGCGGAGTTTGAGTTTATCTTTGTGGACGACGGCTCCCGCGACGGCACGCTGCGCGTCGCGCGTGAGCTGCACGCGCAGGACCCCCCGCGTGCGGTATGTCTCGTTCAGCCGCAACTTCGGCAAGGAGGCCGGTATCTACGCGGGTTTACAGGCCGCCAAGGGCGATTACGTCGCCACGATGGACGCCGATCTGCAGGACCCGCCCGCGCTGCTGCCGCAGATGCTGGACACGCTGCTGACCGGCGAGTACGACTGCGCCGCCACCCGCCGCACGACCCGCAAGGGCGAGCCGCCGCTGCGCAGCTGGTTTGCCCGCAAGTTCTACCAGATCATCAACAAGATGTCCGATACGGAAATTGTCGACGGTGCGCGGGATTTCCGCCTGATGAGCCGCAAAATGACCGACGCTGTGCTCAGCATGGCCGAGTACAACCGCTTCAGCAAGGGCATTTTCAGCTGGGTCGGCTTCAAGACCAAGTGGTTCGACTACGAGAACATCGAGCGCGTCGCCGGTACGACCAAGTGGAATTTCTGGGGCCTGTTCAAGTACTCCATCGAGGGCATCGTCGGCTTCTCGACCACGCCGCTGCTGATCGCGGCGGGGGCGGGCGTGCTGTTCTGCATCCTCGCGTTCATCGGCATCCTCTTTGTCGTCGTCCGCGCGCTGATGTTCGGCGACCCGACCTCCGGCTGGCCCAGCATGGTCTGCATCATTCTGCTGTGCAGCGGCGTCCAGCTGTTCTGCACCGGCATTGTGGGCGAGTACCTCGCCAAGACCTACCTGGAGGTCAAGCACCGCCCCATCTACATCGTCGCCGAGACCGAAGAGGATAAAAAGTAAATCATGCGTGATATGACAAAGGGTGCCCCGCTGGGGCACCTCTTTCTGTATGCGGTGCCGCTGCTGCTGGCAAACTGGCTGCAGCTGGCGTACAATGCGGTGGATTCCATCATCGCGGGGCGGTTCATCGGGCAGGACGCGCTGGCCGCCGAGGGCGTGGCCGGGCCGGTCATGAATCTGGTGATTTTGGCCATCAGCGGCCTGTGCATCGGCGCGGGCGTACTGATGAGTGAGGCGTTCGGCGCAAAACGGACCGCCCGCTTAAAAGAGACGTTGGCAACGACGCTGCTGTTCGGCGCGGCGCTCTGCTGTGCCGCCGCGGCGCTGGGCTGTGCGCTGACGCCGTGGATCCTGCGCGCGCTGGCCGTGCCGGACTCGATTTTTTCGGCATCACCGGCATCTACCTGCGCATCACGTTCCTGGGCGCGCCGTTCACGTTTTTCTATAACGCGCTGGCGGCGGGCCTGAAAACGTGTTCGGCGACAGCAAAACGCCGCTGAAATTCCTGGCGTTCATCCGCCGTGCTCAGCGGTGCTGGTCTCATTTAATTGGCGGGCTGGGCTTCGGCATTGTGTGCAGCGCCGTGACCACGGTCGTGGCCGAGGCCGCCAGCGCGCTGCTGGCCGCCGTCTACATGGCACGCCGCGTGCCGGAGCTCTGCCCCGGGGCAGGGGCAGTGGCGCATCCGCCGCGACCTGCTGGGGCCGAATTTTGCGCTACGGCGCGGTGACGGCGGTGCAGCAGGCCGTGCAGCCGATCTGCAAAGTGCTCATTCAAGGGCAGGTCAACGCGCTCGGGGGTCGGGGCTATCGCGGCGTTCAACGCGGTCACGCGGGTGGACGATTTTGCCTTCACGCCGGAGCAGAGCATTGCCACGGCCATTACGACCTACATTGCCCAGAACCGCGGCGCCGGGCAGACCGCCCGCATCCGCCGCGGCTTTGCGGTGGGCCTGCGGTTGGAGCTGGGCTATTGGCTGCTGATGGGCAGCCTCACGCTGCTGCTGCGTCGGGGCATCCTGTCCCTGTTTGTGGCAGGGGAAGGGGCCGCCGACGTCATTGCACTGGGCAGCACGTATCTGAGCTGGATGGCGGTGTTCTACGCCCTGCCCGCGCTGACGAACGGTTTCCAGGGCTTTTACCGCGGCATGGGCAAGATGACGACGACGCTGATCGGCACCTGCTTACAGGCGGGGCTGCGCGCTGCCGCTGCTGCGGTGCTGGCCCCGCGGGTGGGCCTGCCCGGCATCGCTTTTGCCTGTGCCTTCGGCTGGTGCGTCATGCTGGCGTTTGAGGTGCCGTATTAATTTTTGGACGTGCAGGGAGTTATAAGGCTTCCCCGAGGGGAAGGCAAAGAACGGCGGTCAGGGAGCTGGCCGCCGCATTTTTTATTCTGTAAAATTTCCCCAATATCTCGCGTTTCCGATTGTAATTTCTTCGACAAAATGCTACACTAATACTATCTATCCACAGCATAAAATCTGCCCAAGAGAGGTAACGCACCGTGCCAGAAGAACGCAAAGTCTACCGCCGCCCTGCCCGGACGGCTGCGCCCGCCCCGCAGGCCGGGCAAACGGCCCCGCGCCCCGACGCGCCCCCGCCGCCGAAGAAAAAGAAACGTCCCGGCGCCAAACGCCGCCGCAGCCGCCTTGTGCTGGGGCTGTGTTTGCTCTGCCTGCTGGTCGTGGTCATTGTGTCGGTGGTGCTGGTGCGCTGCTCGGCAGAGGAGAAAGGCCCCGCCAAGGCAGACTTCGGCACGCCCGCCGCGGCCTGGCAGAAGAACGATCTGGGCTACTACTTCAACACAAGCGGCCGGGCCATGCCCGCCGCGGTGCTCAAGGGCATGGACGTATCCAAGTTCCAGGGCGAGATCGACTGGGAAAAGGCCAAGGCCGCCGGCATCGACTTTGCCATCATCCGCTGCGGCTTCGGCGGCGAGTGGGACGGCCAGGAGGAAAACTGGGCGCAGGATGACCCCCAGTGGCGGCGCAACGCCGACGAATGCACCCGGCTGGGCATCCCGTTCGGCGCGTACCTTTATTCCTACGCCACGACGGTGGAGGAGGCCCGCAGCGAGGCCGACCACGTCGCGCGGCTGCTGGGCCTGACCGCCCCGCCGCAGGAGGGACTGGACGACTACACCGCCGCGCCCTACCGGCTGAGCTACCCGGTCTACTACGACCTCGAGGATAAGTACATCAGCGGCGTTTTCCCCTCCGAGATGGCCGAGATCACGCAGGCGTTCTTTGACCGCCTGACCGAGTACGGCTACACCGGTGCGCAGGGGCTGTATGCCTCCCGCAACTGGGTGCGCGCCCGCATGACGGATCCCGCCTTTGACAAATGGCGCGACAACCTCTGGATCGCGCGGTTCTCCGACGATTTGAACTACGCGGGCACCTACGATATGTGGCAGTGCACCTTCAGCGCCCCGGGCGCGGACTACGGTGTCCAGAGTGAGACGGTGGATCTGGATTTTGTCATGAAACCGTTCAAATTTACCGGTGTGTCCGCCTGCAACGGCAAGACCGCCGCGCCGGTGCTCCTGAACGATACCTACACCGACGAGCTGCACATGGACGGCAAGGACGCCTACGCCACGCTGGCGACGAACGAGCCGGGCGAGGAGGACGGCGGACGCAGGGTCTACTGGACGACGAGCGACAAGACCGTGGCCACCGTGGACAAAAACGGCACGGTCCGCGCCCGCACCGACAGCGGGGAATGCACGATCACGGCCACGCTGGCCGACGGCACCGAGAGCCTGACCTGCCGCGTGCGGGTCGGGGACATCACGGTCCCGATCTTTGCCACGGCGGGCCTGCGCGGGGACCGCGCCACGCTGGCGGATGCCGCCGCGCTCAAGGGCGCGACCCCGGATTCCATCCTGCTGGACGCGGGCGACAGCCTGCACGGCACCGAGAGCGCCAGCCTGACCGGCGGCATGGATATGCTGTCGGCGTTCTCGGCGGCGGGGTACGACCTGCACGCCATGGCGCTGACCGACTTTGCCTACGGCACGACCCGCCTGGTCAGCGATGCCAACATGGGCAGCGGCCCGTCGCTGGCGTCCAACCTGCTGAACAACGAGGGCACCGCTGTGTTCTACCGCTCCACAAGCTGGAGCCGCAACCGTGTGACCATAGCCCTGCATTTTTCTCCAAACAATCTGCCGCCTCATCAATATACCAGATTTCTGTTCTATTGTCAGTAGATCAGCAGATTCTTTATGGAAAATTTAGAAACCATAGTGTAATAACCGCAAACGCATCAGCGGATTTCGCCCTGAAAAACCGGTACTGACACATTGAATGTAAACCTCGTTCCAGTCATCCGGCAAAATGGTCTGGAGAATCCGCTGCGCATCGGCCGGATTGTAATTCATCATAACACGCGCCGCTATCTTACCTCTGGATGCCACAACCACAGAATTTAACAGCTGCATGGAACGCAAATACACTCTGGTTCTCGGAGGAAATAAAACCTCCTCTTCCCCTTTTACCTCCGTTACATCCTCGATGTCCAGGCTGCGCGCCCCTTTGCGCGCAACGATTTCCATCAGGCTGTGCCCGGTTATGATTTTTCTCCGGCGGCGGTGCCTCAGGATTTTTTCAGGCGCAGTTTAATAAACTGGTCAATCGCGGCATCCGGCATACCTTCTATGTTCAGAAAGTTAATCGATTTATCCCGGTTTCGGCTTGTACTCATATAGGCTTTGTCGCTGAATGTTGTTCCAACCAGACTTTCCGGATTATAGATCCGGTCCTTGTATACATTGTAGAGGTTCAGTCCCCGGTACAGGCTTTTCGTTTCTGTCTGCCTGGAGACAAACGCGGTATTCAGGCGCCTGATCATCCCCAGAATCAGGTTTTTCACCCCATTTTTCTTCGGCAGGTCTGCCTCTGTGATCTGCCCGCGCAAAAGCCGGTTCATAAACTGGTACCCTGCCATCTGCTGCCCCTTAACCATATCGGCCTGTGTATAAAACGCAATGGCCTTTCTGATTTTCTCCGTAAGCCCCATGACATCATGATTCTGCTCTGCATGGCCGTAGCCCGCTTCATCCTCCTGTTTATACTGGCGTTCCTTTTGAATCAGTGTAATTCTTGATGACGGAAGCTGCGCGTCATCCGCCGCCATCATAATTCTTCTAAGCAGTTCTGTCTGGTCGGCTGACCGTCTTCTGTTCAGATATCCTTTTCCCATCTGGTAAATGGTTTCCAGTCTTTTCTGACATTCCTCTCTCATCACACTGAGCT
>ENA-OQES01000176-OQES01000176.1-human-gut-metagenome-genome-assembly--contig:-NODE-176-length-27395-cov-2.748166_pt1 | contig 27395 bp, 33 predicted proteins | sample MGYA00242798_ERZ504641 | MGnify/ENA primary metagenome ERZ504641 (study PRJEB26092, sample SAMD00036327) | human gut metagenome | host: Homo sapiens | study: EMG produced TPA metagenomics assembly of...
ATCTGGATACTGCGCCACGGAGTAACGAAAGTTCCTCCGGCAAAACGGGCTTTTACCCATCGGCCAGGAGGCCAGTTCCGATTTGAAGTGACAACCTTCGGTATGCTTCAAAGTCATTTCGGGAAATCGGTCAAAGCCGCTTCGTGAATACTGGCATATACCCCGTTATCTGTTTTGAAAGTCATCGGGGTGTTGGCATTATCCACCTTGCTGACGGGCAGGGTACGATACAGCAACTCGTAGGTTTCAAAACTGGCGGGAATAGACCATGACTTGCCATCCTGCGCCAGATTGAATGAAGTGAGCTCGTCCATCACGAACACACTGTCCACTTGGGGTACTTGATATTCATAACGAAAGCCCAGACCGTCGTCGAACACACGGAAACGGAGGGTCAGCCGTGTATTCGCCGGATCTTTCAAGCGCACAGCCATCTCGTTATAATGGTTCCGGATAGATTTATTCTCCCCCCCAAAGGCTGGGTCCAGGTTTCATCCTTTGTGGTAAACTCAGTATTTTCCTATCTGAAAATCTTTGGAGAGATTGAGCCCGTCACGGCCTTCAAAGCCCATAACAGAAGGAGTGATGAACGGTTTTCCTCCTACAGAAACTCCATAGGTCATCGCTCCTGCCTCATTCAGGTTGAATACTAATTTATATTGCCATCCGGCGATGTTAATTCCGTGGGACGGGAACATCCGCAAAACACAACTAACAAAAATAATACATAGTAACTGTATGTCTTCATACTATTAAATTGGATTAATGATACAAATATAGAACAATTAAGTAAGGTATCACACTTATCGAAGGAGGAAATTATTTTAAATGGGAGAAGATTACATATAATGAGAAGTATCAACAGAATAAAATAACAAACGCCGATAAAGCCCTTTTAAAGACTCTACCGGCGTAAGTTCACCTATTTCAAAAAATCAGAATTCCAAGTCAGCCAACTGAGGATTATGGTCGGAAAGTAAAGCTTCCGGTACTTCAGCCGGTATTTCACAACTCTTCACCAGAACTTGCGGAGTGACAAAGATGAAATCAATCTTTTCACAATCCTCGGCCGGGATACGGGCAAAATCATGAAAAGTATAATCAACGCCGGTCACACGGGCAGCCGTCTTATAAGCATCCTTCATCACAAACTCGTTGGTGGTGATTGTTTCGTATGCATCGCTCGCATCGGTCACATTAAAGTCGCCCGTAACCACTGCGGGACGTTCGCCTACGATCTCTTTTATCTTACGGATAATGAGCAATGCGCTTTGACGGCGGGCCTCTTCACCCACATGGTCAAAATGAGTATTGACAGCCATGAATATCTTTCCGGTAGCCTTGTCCTTAAATTTTGCCCAAGTGGCGATACGGACACAAACCGCATCCCATCCCATCATTCCTACGCTATCGGGATTTTCGGCCAACCAGAAAGTATTGGAGTCCAACACCTCATATTTGTCCTTACGATAGAAAAGTGGCGCATATTCACCTGCTGTCTTCCCGTCATCACGTCCCACACCGATACCATCGTATTCGGGCAAGCCTGCGCGAAGATCCTGAAACTGGTTATGCAAGACTTCCTGCATACCGACAATATCCAGCTCATGGTCCTTAATAAACTGGCACACACGGTCTTTCCGATATTGCCAATTGTTCAAACTGTCCTGCGGATTGTCGTAACGGATATTGAAAGTAGCCCAACGAACGTCGGTCTTCTTCTCTTCCGCACAGCCGCCCAATAACAGGATGGCTGCCAATAAAAATAGAATTTGCTTCATTTTGTTTCTTTTTATGTTCCCTAGGATACAAAGATAGCAATTTCTAGCGGAAATTATTCGGAGTATGCCACTGACCTCTATCATTCATCGTATCGGCCACATCCCACCATACACGGCTACCCTGATTCACATTGCCCGGTTTATTGGGGTTACGGGACTCGCTGTTAGGATAGTTGATGCGTTTGATAAGCTTGCCGGACGCCACTTCTCCATTGGAATTGTTTCCATTGACCGGAGCCAGCAGATAACGCGGATAGTCGGTACGGCGCACTTCCGCCCATCCTTCATTTCCATTCGGGAAAACGGCAATCCACTTCTGAGTAATAATCTGTTCCAACTGTTCTTCCTTGCTACTACCGGCAAATGCTTTTACGCCATCCAGATGACTGATGTATTCATTGGCCTTGTCCGCATCAATTTCATAATAATCCATAGATGCCTTGATACCTTTCAAATAAAGGGCTTCGGCTGTTTCATCCACCAATGACGGCCAGCGCAATGCCGCTTCCGCTTTCAGGAACAAGCTTTCAGCATAACCCATCCAGACAATTTCACGAGCCAGATTCCACCAATAATCCTTGTTCATGGCATCAGATGACAGAATACAGCGGTTGGCAGAATATCTGTTCAGATAAGAACCGCCTACATTGGTTTCTCCATTCATCACTCCGTTGAAATCTCTCTTCAGATTCTCTGTAGGAAGCGGACTGGTAGTCAACGAATCAAACGGAGTAGGACGGAACCATAAAACTTCACAACGAGGGTCGAGATAACAGTTCTCAGAACTCTCATTGAAAGTAACGGCATCGGCTGCCGCACCTTCTTTCAAAGCCTGATTCTTATAAGCCCGTTCCATTTCTTTCGACAATACAGCATTGCCGGTCCAACTGAACAACAACGCGTAGATATTTTCATTACCGCCGGCGATATACTGACGTTTCGGAGTCTGCTTCATATTGTCATCCTGACTTTGCATCAAACCGGCAGGGTCTGTCAAAGCCGCCTTTGCCTGAGTCTGGGCCAAAGCCGGGTCTACATTGGATACACGCAAAGCAAGGCGCAAACGCAGTGTATTGGCAAAACGACGCCATTTGTCCACATCACCCCCATAACATTTGTCATTGTCACCTAAATCATACTGACTGACAGCAGGAAGATTTTCCTGATGCAACTCTGTTATTGCCTGATCCAACAGCTGGAAAAGGATATTATAAACTTCCTTTTGAGGTGTATAGGTCACATTTTCTTCCGGTGGCATGGCTCCCTTCACATAGTAGGCTACAGGAATATCTCCGTAAGTGTCCGTCTGCATGGACAACAAGAAAGCATAATAAATACGGGTGATATAGAATGCCGTATGGTAATAATCCTTATTGCAGAAATAGAATGTCTTGACCAACTGGCTGTATTCCGAAGTGCTGCGGTCATCATAGAAATGCTTCCAGCGGCTGGCCGACCATCCATCCGTATAAGAATAGGTAGGCGCCTGATTCACAAAGCCGCTGACATTGTTTCCCCAATAACCGGCATAGATATCATGAGTCAGATTGGTTGTTGTCTGATAATCATTGTAAGGACCTTCGTAGGTGAAGTTGGCAAAAATACTTCCGATAGCACCTTCCATCCCTTTCAAACTTGCCATGGCATGTTCCGTCAAAGTATAATCAATATCTATACCGTCGGCCGATACATTCTCCACAGTCGGGTCGTAAATCGGTGCGTAAGGATTTGTATTCAATTCCTCAAAATCATGGCATCCGGCCAAAGCCAGCAACGAACATAAGGCTACGGATTTATATAATTTGATTTTCATAATCAGTTTTTCCTTTTAATTAATTAGAAACCTAAGTTGATAGAAATACCGAAAGTACGTGTAAACGGCAACGATGCATAGTCAATGGCTTGTGAGAACATCGTAGTGTCATAGCCACCTTCGGGGCTTGTACCCGGTGTGTGCTTCATCAGATAGCACAAGTTACGTGCAACAAATGAAACATTCAGCGAGTTGACAGGAGTCTTCTTCAGCATAGATGAGGGGAATGAATAGCCGATTGACAATTCTTTCAGCTTAATGAAAGAAGCATCGTAGATGAAATCCTCAGCCTGCAATGCACCATAGTATTCTGAAGCGGACACCTGTTTTGTATTCACCTCGCCTGACTCTGTCACACCGGGAAATACCATCATATAGTTGTTTTCCTCACCACGGTTCAAGGTACGTTTAGCCAAACCGTTTCCGGTAGCCAGCATCTCGGAATAAGAGAAGATATCACCACCGAATTTCATATCAAACAGTGCGGACAGTGTAATCCCCTTATAAGTAAAGGTAGGAGATACAGACATGGTCAGCTTTGGCTGGATATTACCGATAGGTTTGTTCACATATTCGGACTCATTGGTCACAGTCATGGGCAACCCATTTTCATTTACGATAATATCACCGTTTTCATTGCGCTTATAAAGCGATGTAGCATAAATCTCGCCTAATTTGTGTCCGGCGCGTGTACCTACTTTTACAGGGAAGTTTCCGTCACCGTTAAAGAACATATAGTTCACATTTTCTTCCGGAGCCAGTTCTTTCACCTTCGATACGTTGTGAGCCATATTCACATTCAAGTCAAAAGCGAAATCCTTTGTTTCTACCAGAGTGGAATACAACATCAGTTCCACGCCTTGATTGGTTACCATACCTGCATTTACCCATTGTCCTCCACTCCAGGGAGCTGCTGCGGGTACTTTCATAATCTGGTTCTTTGTCTTGCTGTAATAATAAGTAAAATCAAATCCCAGGCGATTGTTCAAGAACTTCATATCCAGACCCGCTTCGTAAGAAGTCGCGATTTCAGGCTTCAACTGGTCGTTCATCTTCACATTGTCTTTGGTCGGGGTCAATACACCATTATCGAATTTGAAAGAGTAGGTATTGTATAACTGATAAGGGCTTGTATCCTTACCTACCTGTGCGGCAGACAGACGTGCTTTGGCAAATGTCACCCAGCTTGGCAACGGTTTGTCGATAGAGCGCAAGAAGTCCGACACTACGAAACTGAGGTTGGCAGACGGATAGAAGAAAGAATTGTTACCTGACGGAAGAGTGGATGACCAGTCGTTACGGGCTGTCAAATCCAAAGACAGATATTCCTTCCACGCCATCTGTACAGAGCCGAACACCGAGTTCATGGCACGCTTGTAGCCATCCTCACTACCGGTTCTCAACAAATTGGCCGCATTCAGCATCCAGTTACCTTTGTCCACCATATTACCTACGCCCACGCCCAAAGTTTCCGAACGCTGGTACATAAAGTTACCACCGACATTGAAGCCCAGACGGAAGTTATCAGTCAACTGACGGTCACCCATCAAAATGACTTCAGCATTTGACTCGAAGAAGATTTTCTTCACTACGGTCCATTGAATCATTCGTAATCATGGAAGTATTGGCTTCTCCATTGATACCATCCCCCGCATTGGTGCTTTGCACTCTGGTACGGTAGTAGTCAAAAGCGTATTTGGCAGATAGATGCAGCCAATCAGTGAAATTGATTTTCATGCTATAATATCCGAAAGCACGCCAGCGTTCATCCGAATTCTGACGCTGATGCAATACATAATAAGGATTACGGATACTGGCAGTAGGCCCTGTCCAATTCACATGCGCATGAGTTTCATCAGAATATTGTTTCAAGTCATCCAGACGGACGTTGTTAGGGATTCTCATCAACTGGGAAATAGCACCGTAATCTCCATACAGTGGACGGTTATCGGCTTTTGTACGTGAAAGAGAAATTTTTCCGTCCATAGACACCCATTTGTTCAATTCCGTTCCTGCATTCAGATCGGCATTCACACGGCTCAAACTTTCAGTGGGGAATACACCGTCATTGTCGGAGTATCCGAAAGAAGTACGGAAATGTGATTTCTCTGTACCGTTGCTGATAGAGACGTTATGCGTATGCGAGAAACCGGTATCAAAATAATCTTTCAACTTATCCCCATAGTTAGAGTAAGCGTACGTTTCTCCGTTCCAAGCCTCTTTCATGCTTCCATCCAATACCGGGCCCCAGCTTCCGCTATCCGTTTTGTCATACACCGCAGTCTTGGCATCTTTTGTATCAATATGTCCTTGTCCGTAACGGCGTTGCATATCCAATGTTTCGCCGATAGCTGTCCAAGTGAAATTACCACTATAACGGATTCCGAAACCATCCTTCTTACTACCTTTCTTTGTCGTAATCAAGATAACGCCATTACCTGCACGTGAACCGTAAAGAGCAGCCGCATTCGGACCTTTCAAAACAGAAATACTCTCGATATCATCCGGATTAATGTCCATGGAAGCGCTACCACGGTCCACACCATCATAGCGGGATGCGCTTGAAGTGCTAGTGTCGCTGAAAGGAACGCCATCCACAATCCACAACGGCTGGTTATTGTCTGTCAGAGAAGAGTTACCACGAATGGTGATCTTCGTAGAGCCGCCCAGACCGGTAGCCGAGGTATTCATCTGAAGGCCTGCCACCTTGCCCTGCAAGGCACTGGTTACCGAGGGGTCACCTGTCTTGTTCAGTTCATCACTCTTCAGTTCCTGAACCGCATAACCCAACATTTCTTCTCACGTTTAATCCCCAAAGCGGTTACCACCACTTCGCCAATCTGCTGTGTATCTTCCTGCATGGTTACATTCAGTACATTCTTGCCATCGGGCTTCAATGTTTCCGAACGGTAACCAATGTATGAGAACACAATCTCACCATTTCCGGGAACGGACAAAGAATAGTTACCTTCAAAGTCTGTAATCGTACCGGCTGTGGGATTTCCTTTCACTTGTACGTTTACACCAATCAAGGCTTCGCCTGTCGCATCAACCACTGTTCCGGTCACTGTATGTTCCTGTCCTGTCTGTTGAGGTGTCTGAGGCTCTCCGGATGCTGAAAGATAGACAATAGTTATCCTCTATCTTATACGTAATTCCTTTGCCTTGCAAAGCCGCATCAAGTACAGACTGTAATGAACCGTTCTTCACATCAATGGCATTCACCGGCATTTCAGCCAGCTTGTCATCATAGAAAAACTGATAGTTAGACTGTGATTTAATGTTCTTGATCACTGCTCCAAGCGTTGTCTTGGGAGTTGAAAGAACGATTTGCGCGCGGGTCCATTGTATGGGTACAGCCACAAACAAAAGAATCAAAAGCGCCCTGAGTAATTTGGGCTTTCTCATTAATTGATTGCCTTTCATAATTTATAAATTCGTTAACACTGACTTGTTTTTCTCCAGTGAAGGGGTTCTCATTCCCCTTTCGAGAATAAAAACAGGCAGCTAAAAGAAAACACTTACTCCATCTTGTTCTTTTTTCTAAATTTTCCAGAAAAAAGCAGAGGAAAGGCAAAAGTAGTAATATCATCGGACTTTGACGTATAGAAGAAATACTTAAAAAGAAAAAGGGGATGTACTCTTGCAATGCTGCCAAAAGAGAACATCCCCCTCCAACCTCTCTTTACAAGAGAGAAGTGCATGGTGAAACTTTTATTTTACTTTTTCGTCTTTTGAAAATGAATAAGGCAAATCACTTTCTTGTGTTCCACGCTGCATATTCGGACGGTCGGTCATCTTGAAGTCAATAGTACCGCCTTGTAACAATTCGTTATGCTTCAAATAATTCTTGGTATAAACAGTACCGTTTACACGCATTTCATCTACATATCGGTTGGTATCGCTGTTATCCGATGCGGTTATTACCAAGTTCTTTCCGTTTTCAAAATGAAGTGTCGCCTTCTTGAACAACGGAGCACCCAGAATATACTCATCCGTACCGGGACATACCGGATAGAACCCTAATGCGGAGAATACATACCATGCCGAAGTCTGACCATTGTCTTCATCACCGCAATATCCGTCCGGACCGGCTGTATACATACGGTTCATCACCTCACGCAACCAATATTGCGCTTTCCAAGGCTGGCCTGCATAGTCATACAGATAAATCATGTGCTGGATGGGCTGGTTTCCATGTGCATAGTTACCCATGTTCATGACTGTCATTTCACGAATCTCATGAATTACCTGTCCGTAATAGCTATCATCAAAGATGGGGGGAACCGAAAAGACAGAATCAAGCATGGTAACGAACATTTCCTTACCTCCCATCAAATCAATCAATCCCTGAGGGTCATGGAATACAGACCAGGAATAATGCCAGCTGTTTCCTTCCGTAAAGTCACCTCCCCATTTCAACGGCGAGAATTCAGGAGCGAACTTGCCGTCCTTCTGCTTGCCACGCATCAATTTACTTTCCGAATCAAACAGGTTCTTATAGTTCATGGCACGTTTGGCAAAAAGTGCGATTTCCTTCTTCGGACGCTTCAACTCTTTCGCCAGCTGATAAATACACCAGTCATCGTATGCATATTCCAATGTACGGGCTGCATTCTCATGAATCTTCACATCACAAGGCACATAGCCCAGCTTGTTATAATATTCATATCCCAGACGTCCGGTAGAAGAAACTTCAGGATGTACGGCTTCCGTTCCATGAATCAGTCCTTTGTATAATGTTTCCACATCTTCCACACGTACTCCTTTCAGATAAGCATCGACCAAGATAGAAGCTGAATTATTGCCGACCATGCAACCACGATGACCGGGGCTGGCCCATTCGGGGAAGAAACCGCTTTCCTTATAAGTATTAACCAAACCTTCCTGTATCTCCTTATTTACCGAAGGATACATCAGGTTCAAGAAAGGGAACAAGCAACGGAATGTATCCCAGAAACCTGTATCCGTATACATGTATCCCGGCAGCGTTTCGCCATTGTAAGGACTGTAATGAACAGGTTGTCCGTTGGCATCCAGTTCATAGAATTTACGCGGAAACAACAAGGAACGGTACAAGCAGGAATAGAAAGTGCGGTATTGATCCAATGTTCCACCTTCCACCTCTACTTTACCTAAGGCCTCATTCCAAGCCTCTTTACCTTTCTGTACCAATACTTCAAAACTGTCACCACCCAATTCCTTCAGGTTCCGAATTGCTTGTTCAGGACTGATGAATGAAGAGGCCACACGGGCATGAACTACTTCACCTTTTCTTTGTCTTGAAAACCGATAACGGCTCCGGTATGGAAAATCAGTCTGCTCCAGTTTACCTTCTTTCAAGGTTACAGGAACACTGCCATCCGGTTTTTCAGGCTGTACATCATTAGAGAACGTAGCCTCATAAGTAAACGGCTTATCAAACTCAATAACGAAATAATTCTTGAAGTTGGCAGGAACACCACCACTGTTACGGGTAGTATAGCCCACGATTTTGTTTTCTCCGGGAATCACCTTGACAGACGAACCACGATCAAAAGCATCCACCACTACATATGAATCATTCTCAGGAAAAGTGAAACGGAACATTACGGCACGCTCTGTAGGAACCATTTCGGTTACGACATCATGTTCTGCCAAATAAACCTTATAATAATAAGGTTTTGCAATTTCAGCTTTATGAGAGAACCAGCTTGCACGCTTGTCCTCTTCAAATTCCGGTTTTCCTGTTACGGGCATGATGGAAAATTGACCATAGTCATTAATCCACGGACTGGGCTGATGGGTTTGTTTGAAACCACGGATTTTATTAGCCGTATAAACATACTGCCATCCGTCCCCCATCTTTCCTGTCTGGGGAGTCCAGAAATTCATACCCCACGGGCGGGATATGGCAGGATAAGTATTTCCTGTAGAGAGTTCAAAGGAAGACTGTGTACCTACCAACGGACTCACATAGTCTGCATAATCCTTTGCCTGTACAAACAGCGTGACACACAGCGCTACAACTGATAGAAATAGTTTTTTCCATGATATTGCTATTTGGGTTAAGTTATACTTTTAATTCTTCACCTGTTTTCCCCATTCCGTCGGTACGGGACTCATGGTAATCTCCATCGTTCCTCCACGTACCAGATCATCATGGGTAAAGAAAGGAACATCCAGCGGTTTTCCGTTCAACAAAACCGACTCAATATACTTATTGGTCTTCGAATTATTGTGGGTACGGATAACGAAAGTCTTGCGGTCGGGTAAATTAATCGTCACCTCCTCAAACAACGGACGTCCGATAGAATAAACCGGCTTACCGGGACATACCTGATAGAAGCCCATGGAATTCAAAATATACCAGGCAGACATCTGACCGCAATCTTCATTACCCGACAAGCCGTCAGGAGCATTGAAATACTGGTTATACAGCACACTGTCAACCAATTCCTGAGTACGCCATGGACGGTTTACATAGTTATACATATGAGTAATGTGATGACTAGGCTCATTGCCATGCGCATACTGGCCTATCAGTCCTGTGATATCAGCAGAGGTAGCCTCCCCTTCCAACTGGGAAGAAACCGTAAACAAGGAGTCCAGCTTTCCTACGAAAGCATCCTCCCCACCCATCAAATTCACCAGTCCCGGGATATCATGCGGAACAAACCAAGTCCATTGCCATGCAGTACCCTCGCAATAATCATCATTACGGTGATTGGAAGAACGGGGATTGAACGGAGTACGCCATTCACCTTTACTATCCAATCCACGCATGAAACGGGTGGCAGGATCAAAATAAAATTTCGTAAGCATCTGCAAAACGGGCATACTTCTCCTTGGTTTCAGTATCTCCCAAAGCTGTCTGCCAGCACGGAGATACACCAGTCATCATACGCATACTCCAATGCTTTCGCCACCGATTCATTCTCACGGTCACATGGAATATAGCCAAGAGTATTCTTATAATAACGTGCTTTGGGCATAACATATGGAATCAGCCAATCGGGAGCTACAATACCGGTAGTGTCATATTCCGCTGCACGCAGACATGCCTTGTAAGCTTCCTGCACATCAAAATCGCGGTATCCCTTCACATAAGAATCGGTTACCAACGAAGCCGCATGATATCCCACCATAGTCCCGGTATAATTGGACACACAGTCCCATTTCGGAAAGATACCACCTTCCTGATGCTTCTTTATCAATGAACGGATAAACTCCGTATTCAACTGAGGATCGACAATAGTCAGTAACGGATGTAACGCACGGAAAGTATCCCACAAAGAGAAAATGGTATAAACCGGATGTTTCATGTCGGTGGTATGCACTTTCAAATCCATTCCCAAGTAACGCCCGTCTACATCTGTAAACAGATTGGGACTTAGGAAAGCATGATACATAGCCGTATAGAAAATGGCACGCTGGTCTTCATCATTGGTTTTGACTGCAATCTTTGACAAGCATTCATTCCATTTCTTCTTAGCATCGGCACGCACTCCATCAAAATTCCAACCGGGCATCTCAGCCTGGAGGTTCTTATAAGCACCTTCCGCATCAACAGAAGAGATAGAGAACTTAGCCAGCACTTGTTCATCTTTCGCCGTTTCAAAATGCAAAAGCATTTTACATACAGGAATCTGTTTGTCATTTTCCTGAACAGTATCCGTGTACAAGGTATACGTAAAGGGTTTGGAAAATACGGCATAAAAATAAAGATCCTGCCGGTATGCCCAATAGGCACTGCGTTTGCGCCCCCGCAACACAGTATCATTCACTGCCTCCACTTCCATTACCTGATTGATTTGTTGCTGAATATTATAGTCCATATCCAAGATAAATCCAGACTCCTTACTTTCCGGAAAAGTATACCGATGCATTGCCGCACGCTCTGTCGAAGTCAGTTCGGCTTTTACCCCGTATGTATCCAGAAAAACAGAATAATATCCCGGTTCGGCATATTCCTTTTCATGAGAAAAAGCCGATGCGAAAGGACGCTTCTGGCTTTCTGTTCCCAAGAAATCAGTACGCTGCACACCTACAGTCGGCATCAACAGGAAATCTCCGAAATCCGCACACCCTGTACCACTAAGACGTGTATGGGCAAAAACCATTGATCGTAGTATCTTCATAATAATATCCGGAACAGGAATCCCAACCGTCAATACGAGTATCCGGCCCCGGCTGTATCATGCCATGAGGAACCATAGCACCCGGATGAGTATGCCCATGGCCTCCTGTACCAATAAAAGGATTGACATAATGGGTGTAATCATTCATTTCATTGCCCTCAGAATCACATGCAGTGAAACACAATAACCCTAGAAGACAGCCGCTTAAGAGCATGTTGATTTTCATAGATCTTTATTTAAAAAGTTATTTTGTTTCCGATGAGATAAATATATTGTTATCATCTACTTTCTTATAATTGAAAGGAATAGAGTTACGCAAAGAATTCAGCACAGACTCTATATTATCTTTCTTTTTCAGTACACCTGAATAAGTATTAGTACTGTCTACATCCGGTGAAAGGATTATCTTCACTCCATAGAACCGTTCCAATGCTGCCGCAATCTGGAAAATAGATGACTTTCAAATGGAATCAAGTCATTATGCCAGACTATCTCCATCTTGGGATCGACCTGTTTTACTTGCATCCGCCCTGTTACCCTGTTTAAAACGGCTTTTTGTCCCGGCAACAAAGTAATTCTTCCTTTGTCCGATTTATCTTTTACCTCAACTTCACCCTCTATCAAGGTTGTTTCCGCAAAACTGTTATCCGGACGACATTTTATATTGAAAGAGGTTCCCAAAGACCCCTGACATCCATTGCCGGGCTTTTTACCATGAAAGGTTTCTCATGATTACGTGCTACTTCAAAATAAGCTTCTCCATCCAGATATACATGACGTTCCTTTCCTTCAAAAGCACGCGGATATTTTAAAACAGACGACTGGTTCAACCATACTTTTGTCCCGTCAGGCAACAACATCTCACGCACTTGTCCATGAGCAGCCGATGCTACCACCAATTCCTCCGCTTTATTCCGGAACCAATAGGCCAATCCCGCAGCCAGCACCATCACACCCACTATAGCAGCTGCATAACGCAACACACTTCTAAGCTTGAACACCTCTTGTTTCTTCTGATTTTCCTGTTCCAATCTTCTACCCAACCTGCGCTCTGCCCTCACTACCAGATTTTCCTCCTCAAAGGGGAATTTACCTAACTGATAAATCTCCTCCATACGGAACAGCTCTCCGGCATTCTCATCAGATTCTTTCATCCATTCATTGATAAGAACAAAATCCTCCTCCGAGCATCGGTTTTCCAAATACCTGATAATAATATCTTCGTTAAGTTTACTCATCTTTTTCCCTATTCATATAGTAAACAATTCAACTTGTAAAACACTTAGCAGTTTTGCTGAAAATATAATCATGACAATAATAAATGGCTGAGACGTTCGCGCAAAAATTTCAGGCCTTATACATATGTGCCTCTACGGTACGTAAAGAAATGCCAAGAGTATCAGCGATTTCCTTGATTTTTTCATATCATGAAGATAGCTCAGTTTAAACACCTCCTTACATTTATCCGGCAATTCATTAATCGCTCCAAAAATTTCCTGACGCAATTCCTGATTCTCTATCTTTTTAATGACTTCGGCATGATCCGGCTGGTAATATTGCAATTTTCGTTCATAGATTTCTATCATTGCCGCACTGTAGTTATTCTCTATAACCTGATGCTTCAATAAATTTATAGCCTTGGTATATACAGAACGATAAAGGAAAGCTAAAATCTGCTCTCCTATGACGACTGAATCTCTCCGCCTCCACAACTCCACAAAAATCATCCTGCACTACATCTTCGGCTTCTTCGGTACCAACCAGCCGTGTCGCATAGAACAACAGCTTAGGATAGCATTGACGAAAGACGGCCTTATAGGTGTCATCAAGTTCCTCGTTCATATTATATAATTCACCTTTGTATGAAGGAGAGAGCCAATGTTCCAAATAACGATCCAATCATCCACTGTAGAGGCAGAAAGCTTCCGCTCATCATACAATTTTCAGGCAGATTCAAACCGCCTCTACAGCAAAACGATAACAAATATTACTTTTAACTCACCTCCTGTACAATTACAATTCTTAATAAGTTGAACCAATTATTATCTATCTATACCAAATATTTCCCGGTTCCGGACCCATTTCAAATTCTACAGTAGCACCATCCATTATTTGCCGGTGTGTGATATAGCTCTTATCGTATGGTTGCCCATTTACTTTCACCGACTGGATATAGATATTTTCACGACTTACTCCAGGGGCCAGTACTGTGAACGTTTTTCCATTATCCAGATGCATCTGTATCTCGGGGAACAACGGCGTACCAATCTCATATTCACCACTTACCGGATTGACAGGATAAAATCCCATAGCACTGAATACATACCAGGCAGACATCTGTCCACAATCCTCATTTCCACACAGTCCGGCAGGTGCATTGAAATAAAGGTCATGCATGACCTGCGCCGCATACTTCTGAGTTTTCCAAGGCTGACGTACCTTATTATACAAATAAATCACATGATGGCTAGGCTCATTACCATGAGCATACTGGCCAATCATACCTGTACTGAAAAGAGGCAAATCTGCATTACCAGCCGGGATATAAGTAAACATACTATCCAACTTTTCCGTAAAACGATCCTTACCACCAGTCAAGGCAATTAGCCCCTTAATATCCTGCTGTACAGACCAAAAGTACTGCCAACCGTTACTTTCACAAATATGGGCAGTGTAGTCATCCGGGCTGAAATTAGGTTGGAATACTCCTTTATCATCTATCGGCTGCATGAAGCTTGACGCCGGATTGAACACATTGCGATAATTCTGAGAACGCTTGTAGAATTCGTCCGCTAATTGAGTCCTCCCCATCTTCCGGGCCATTTCGGCTATGCAATAATCATCAAAAGCATATTCTAATGATTTTGGAAAGCGACCCAATTTTCCGCATTATATTCATCCTTTATATTATAAGGTATATATCCTAATTTTTTATACAGACCAATGCCGCGATAATCATCCAAGTTAGCAGTAGCCACACAAGCCTCCAATGCCTTCTCTGCATCAAAATCACCAATACCTTTCAAATAAGCATCGACAATAACAGGTACAGCGTGGTAGCCAATCATCATATCCGTTTCACTTCCCCAAAAATTCCATACCGGCAAACGTCCGTTCTGTTCATAAAAAGCGATGAATGATTTCACCATATCATTGACACGCTGAGGTTCCGTATAAGTAAATAACGGATGTGCGGCACGATAAGTATCCCACAATGAAAAAGTTCCATAATTCACCCAACCATCCGTCTGATGAATTTTCTTATCGGGACCATAATAAGCCCCGTCCACATCACTGTAAATAGTCGGGGCAATCATTGTATGATACAATGCTGTATAAAAACTTAACCTTATCGTCCTTGTTATCACCTGTTACCTCTATTTTTCCCAACTGACGGTTCCAATTATCTTTAGTTTCAGCCAAATATTTATCGAAATCATTGTGAGGTGCTTCAGCCGCCATGTTTTTAGCAGCACCTTCCATGCTTACTCCCGAAAGAGCAGTACTCAGAACAATCTGCTCTCCTTTTTGCCGTATCAAAATTAAAGCGGGCGATATAAGCCGTACCTACACGTTTACCTTTCAAAGCAATGGCAGTAGTATCCATCTCTACCGAGACAAACGGTTTGGAGAAACGAGTGCGGAAATACACATGCTGGTCTCTTGCCCATCCTTCGGGAAAAACGATATCCCTGAATGGTGCATGAGTCAATTATCTCAATATAAGAATCATTGGTAAAGTCCCAATTCATCGCTTTCTTCAGATTCAGAAAGACAGCCGACTCTCCTTCAGGAAACGTATAACGCTGTATACCGCAACGCTCTGTAGCAGTTAACTCCACATTGATATCATAATCTTTCAGCAACACGCGATAATAACCAGCTGAAGCCTCTTCATCCGCATGAGAGAATTTGGAATAGATACCTAAAGGAGCTTCCGCTTCCTGATAAGGCAAAGTTACAGGCATGAAAGAGATATCATACAAGTCTCCGGCTCCCGTTCCCGACAAATGGGTATGACTGAATCCGGCAATCGTACTGTCCGGATAAAAATAACCGGAAATACGGTCCCATCCGGGCAAACCGTTATCCGGACTAAGTTGTACCATTCCGAAAGGCGCTTGCGCTCCCGGATAAGTATTGCCGGTAAAATCGGTTCCGATAAACGGATTCACCAATTGGGTATAATCGGTTGACGGCTGGGTTTGTTTATTGGACACACAGGCTCCAAATGCCACTAAAGAAATGAATAGCGCGAGAACAGGTGTTTTCATACTTAAGAGGTTTTTCATTATTACTTTGTTACAAAAATACACATTATAATAATATGAACAACCTTATTATAAAAAACACTTAGCTTTAATTCATTATTTTTTCGTATTTAAATAGTAAAGAAGGGATTCTTTCACCTTTTCATCCGAAGTTACAATCAAAAATTCACCGCCTCTTTTATCATACAGAAAGCAATAGGTCTTATAAAGAGCTATGCCTGCTATCTCCTCCCAAGGGAATGTCTGTTTCAGTTCCGCCTTATCATATGTCAGCCCTTCCGGAGTTATTTCCACCCAAGTCTGCCCCGCAATACTCCGCTTATAAATCTTATTTAGTCTGACAGGCAGCATAATCAAGATATAAATAAGACACAAGAACCAAATCAGCAGCGGACTGAACAGGCTTTGCTCTTCGGGAACAATATAGTGCCCTGTACACAGTGCAATACAAATATAAATGATGAACAACAAAGAAAAACTGAAATGACGGATGTCCCACAATTTATACAAAGCATACTTTTTTCAGGCTGATATTATAATCACAAACCACGACACCTGGTTCCCGTGTCAGTTTGCTTTTCGGTATGCTGAAGATACGCAATATCTGGATTCCCCGTTTCACGCCATACCCGAATAATAAAACCATCACACCAAGATTTATCAAGATCCACCACCACAATGATTCGTTTGCCAAAGCCGGTTGCCCGACAAGCACCATTGATGCAAAAGTGATACCCGCCACCAATAACAACATACTACAAATTACAGTTAAAATCCATCCTTTTGTTTTCATAATAACCTTTTTATTTTATTCCATGACGGGAAACAAAGATAAAAGATTATAGCTAGATAACAAATAAAGAGCCGTCGAATTTAAATTATTGTTTGGTTAGGAACTTAGAATTTTTTTCGTATGTTTGTCGCAAATATTAATGAAAAACACATTTCTATCTATGAAAAAGAGTGATATTCTGTTCTTTTTGTTTGTAATAGCATTGTTTCTACCCTTTTTTATTAGCGATACCATTTATGAATGGTACAAATCTTTCAATGCAATCCATGGTATGGTCATGAGTTTTGTGAAGTTCGCCATTCTAGCTACTTTGGGAGAAATGCTTGGGCTTCGCATCAGCACAGGAGTGTATCACAACAAGACCTTCGGTATTATCCCACGCATGGTAATCTAGGGGTGGTACTGGGAGTATTACTAGCTATCGCTGCTAAAAAGGAATAACAATCTTCATGTATAATGAATACCAGCCTTCCCTGCTTTTAGCCCCCTATATTGACAAATACTGGGAATTTAAAGGCAATCCGGACTATGGGATGAAAATCAACATATTGCCGGACGGTTGCACCGATTTTATCTTCACCCTTGGCGAAGTAGCTGACATAGCGGAACAAGAAAGTCTTATAATGCAACCCTACCGTTCTTATTTTGTAGGTCCCATGAGCCGATACTCCACCCTAATAACCTATGCGAAAAGCATCCATATGTTTGGTATCCGTTTTCTGCCTTGCGGTTTATTCCGCTTCATGCAATTACCATTGGAAGAACTTGGGAATCAAAGAATCAGCACTTTTGAGTCAGGAGGTATCTTCAACGACTCGCTAGCAGAAAGATTATGTGAACAACCGTACATACAGGACAAAATCAGACTGATAGAATCTTTTCTCACCCAAGCCTTATGTACTAACAACAAGATAGAAAAACAGATATCATATGCAGTAGATTGCATTAACCTTTCCAAAGGCCAACTGCCTATCCGTTCTTTAGTAGAAAATGTATGCTTGTGCCAAAGACACTTCGAGCGCAAGTTCAAACATCAGACCGGATATTCCCCTAAGGAATACAGCCGGATTATCAAATTCAAGAATGCAGTGGATTTACTGCGTTCCACCTCTTCCAATCAACTCTTCTCTGTTGCCATTGAGGCCGGATACTATGACACAGCCCATTTGAGCAAGGAAATAAAAGCCTTATCAGGCAATACACCCGGTTCCTTTTTATCCTTACCGGTTACGGAAGAAACCACATTAACATATCTGAAACTATAAAAGTCGCTTTTTTTACAACGAAGCCATCCTGGCGTTTCTTACTTTTGTACCGTATCAAAAACTAAAAAGAAACAATGGAATCACTTAAAGAAAAAGCAAAAGCTTTGCTTCAACAATGTGAAGTAGTCACACTAACTTCCATCAATAAAGAAGGGTATCCCCGGCCGGTTCCCTTGAGTAAAATCGAAAACGGAAGGATTAACAACCATCTGGTTTGCAACAGGAAACAGTTCGGCAAAGACAAAGGATTTCCGCTCTAATCCGAAAGCCGGCATATGTTTCCACAAAGAGGGAAACAGCGTGGCCATGACCGGAGAAGTGGAAGTTGTATCAGACACTGACACCAAGAAAGAGTTATGGCAAGACTGGTTTATCCATCATTTTCCTAAAGGACCGGAAGACCCCGAATATATCCTGCTGAAGTTCCGGGGCAAACCATGCCACCATTTGGATTGACGGCCAGTTTGTTCACAGAAAAGTCTAAGTTTTCCACCTCTTATCCTTGGATTTTTTTGCACATTTTATTTTTTCATTACACGTCTGTCATCCTTGAAACATCTTATTATATATGGATGTTTTAAGAATGACAGACAGGCATGAAAGGAATTCAAGACATCAGCTCCAGACCATCCGTCTACAAAATTCATCTCTTCCCTACCCTACCTTTCCAATACTTTCCCTACCTTTGTGCCATAAGTACGTATGACAAATACCAATATGGAACAACAACAATCATCTTATAAAGAAAAAGAACGTATAGACCTTCGCGAGCCGCGACGCTTCAAAGTTACTATTTTCAATGACGACTTTACTACAATGGAATTTGTTGTAAAGATATTAACTACCGTTTTTTTTCAAATCAACGATGGAAGCAGAAGCTTTGATGATGCAAGTACACAAAAGTGAATCGGCCGTAATAGGCATCTATACGTATGATATCGCCCGGTCAAAAGTACAAAAAGCCACCCGTATGGCTCGTGAAGAGGGTTTCCCTCTCCGACTCACGGTTACACCGGAAGAAGAATAAAAAATCAAGAATAAGATATGGATATACCAAATACCGATTCGGTGAACTACGCTTTCGCTTCTGCGCAGAGCCAAGCGATGCAATATCGGCATGAATTTATCACGCCCGAACACTTATTGAGCGCATTGCTGGAACAAGTTCCTTTTCAAAAAGCATTGGCAGAGTGTTTTTGTACCCCGGAAGAACTGTCCCAGTCCATTTCCGAATATCTGTCGAAAAAAGTGGAACGAGTTCCTCAAGAAATAGAATATGAGTTGGAAATTTCAGGTCAACTCTCCGAGCTGCTGCAATATGCCTATATGACAATCAGCCATTCAAGCGCAGAAGAAATGGATGTTCCTCATCTGGTACAAGGAATGCTTCAACTGGAAGATTCATGGGCCGGCTATCTGCTAAAAGAAACAGTGGGAGAAGATATGCCGGAGTTTCTCAGCTCCCTCATTTCAAATTACGAGCACATGAATCAGTTTCAAGAGGAAACTTCCTCTGAGCAAGAGAAAAGCGAACCTTGGCGCAACTACGTCACCTGCCTCAATGAAGGTCTGCAAGACCGGAATCCGCTGATAGGCCGGAATGTGGAATTGGAACGCACCATTCAAGTTCTCTGCCGCAAAGAAAAGAACAACCCTCTGCACGTGGGTGAACCGGGAGTGGGAAAAACCGCACTGGTCTACGGACTGGCTGCACGTATAGAAGCAGGCAATGTTCCCGAACGCCTCACAGGCTGTCGTATCTACGAACTGGATTTAGGCAACTTATTGGCCGGTACACAATATCGGGGTGAATTCGAGAAAAGGCTGAAAGCCATTATGGAAGGAATACGGAAAGAAGGACACGCCATTGTATATATAGATGAAATACATAACCTAATAGGCGCCGGACGGACGGGAGACGGTTCGATGGATGCCTCTAATATGCTCAAGCCTTATTTGGAAGGAGGAGAGATCCGGTTTATCGGTTCCACTACTTACGAAGAATTCAACCGCTAGTTTTCACGTAGCAGAGGATTGGTACGGCGTTTCCAACAGATTGACATACAGGAACCCGGAATCGAAGAAACTATCCACATAGTGGAAGGAGTTAAAAGCAAAGGTACGAAACGTTCCATGGAGTAGTTTATGAAGAAGGAGTGATAGCATATGCCGTCACAGCTGCCGCACGGTATATCAGCGACCGATTTTTTTGCCCGACAAGGCCATCGACCTGGTGGACGAAGCCTGGGGCTTATCGTGAAATCCACCCCACAGATACAGAAACACAAACGGTGGACAAAGCATTGATAACCGATATACTGGCACGTATCTGTAAAGTGGATGTACTCGCCATGAAGGAAGAGGACAATGCCACATTAGAAACCTTGCATGAACGCATCAGTGCAAAGATATACGGTCAGGAAGAAGCTGTCTGCCAAGTGGTGGAAGCCGTACAAATGGCCAAAGCCGGGCTACTGGACGAAAACAAACCACTGGCCAGCCTTCTCTTCGTTGGCCCCACCGGAGTAGGAAAGACGGAAGTGGCCAAAGTATTGGCCTCCGAACTAGGTATAGCCCTGCAACGCTTTGACATGAGCGAATATACGGAAAAGCATACAGTGGCCAAACTCATCGGCTCACCTGCCGGATATATAGGTTATGAAGACGGCGGACTGCTGACAGATGCTATCCGCAAAACTCCCAACTGTGTGTTACTGCTTGACGAAATAGAAAAAGCGCATCCTGATATATTCAATATCCTGCTGCAAGTCATGGACTATGCCGTACTGACGGATAACAAAGGACGGAAAGCGGACTGCCGCCATGTTATACTTATCATGACCTCCAATGCCGGAGCACAATTCGCGCACCAAGCTTCTATAGGTTTCAGCGGACAAATTACTGCCGGAGAGGCAATGTTGAAACAGGTTAAGAAAACTTTCAAACCTGAATTCATCAACCGGTTGTCTGCAACAGTCGTCTTCCATGATATGGATTACGGAATGGCTTCTCTCATCCTGAACAAAAAACTCAACGAACTGAAAAACAAACTGTCTGCACGTCATGTAGGAATGGAACTCAGCCCGGAAGCCTATAAGCATCTGCTGAAACTAGGTTTCACCAAAGAATATGGTGCCAGGGAAATGGACAGGGTAATTACTTCGCAGCTGAAGCCACTGCTTATGCGTGAAATCCTATTCGGAACATTAAAAACAGGAGGTAAAGTAAGAGTGACAGCAGGAAACGGAGAATTGAGCTTGCAAGTACTCAAAGAGTAATACCTTTAAATGAATCGGCAACTTCTCCGCAGAGGCAGAGATACGGAGAAGTTCCTACAGAAGATATTATATGAATCCAATAAATAAAAAACAATATGGTCTTTCAACTAACTCAAAAACTTGTTTTTTCCCGACCCTCACTATGGCGAACCGGACGGACTATTTGGCAGTGGGCGGCGACCTCTCCGTAGACCGTCTCCTCCTTGCCTATTCCAATGGCATATTCCCTTGGTATGCTTTCCGTGAAAAACAGATACAATGGTGGTGTCCCCTGAAACGGTTTGTGATTTTCCCTAACGAGATTCACATTTCTCACTCCATGCGTACTTTTATGAACAAAGAACAATATGGAGTCAGTTTTAACCAGGCATTCCATGAAGTGATTCAAACCTGCGGCAATCTGCGGATGGAAGAAACGGGAGCATGGTTGGGCAAAGATATCATGAAAGCCTACATCCGCCTGCATGAGCAAGGTTTCGCGACCAGCGTGGAAGTATGGGAAGAATCTTGTCTGGTCGGCGGACTCTATGGAGTCACTTTGGGAAAGTGTTTTTTCGGCGAAAGCATGTTTTCTCTAGTCCCCAATGCATCGAAACTGGCGCTTATCTATCTGGCACAAACATTTCAGGAGTTGGGAGGAACCTTGATTGATTGTCAGTTTGAAACCCCACACTTAAAGTCAATGGGTGGAAGGTATATAGACTATGAGGAGTATATGAGGTATGTGCAGGAACCTCTTGAATCTCTGTAAAGTCCTTGTTTACCGATTTTGATTATCAAATCATCAGTCAAAAATAAAATATAGGATACAAAGCTGAGATTATCAAATATATTTGCTAGCTTTGGTTTTCGACATTACAAACAGAGCTATTTACCCAACTCAAAAACAAACATGGAAAAAGATATTCTACTGGTTTTTTACTACTTACCTTCTTTGTCTTGTCTTGCTCCAAAGAAGAGGCCGATATGGATGGTAGCCAAAATAAAGAAACAGAAAATAAAGAGATCAAAATTATATTAGAAGCAGAAACAAGTTCTCAAAACATATTTGCTCCTATTGTATTCTACCAATCTTTTGATTTTGGTAAAGATGCACCTTGTCTAAGCGAAGTGTATGATTCCATAGTGTGGAAATCATCTCATTCCCCAAATAGCTTTAAAGTATTCAGTCATTCAAATTATGCCAGATATGTGGAAACAACATTTTTCAAATGGGCACATGTTTATTATTCACCCGGCACATACAAGACTTATCTGCTAGGTTACAAAAACAATGAAATAATCTATAGTAGTGATACAATATCCATTGATATCACAAATAAAAAAGATTTCCTTGCTTTCAATTGGAAAGACGTAACCGACTCCGATTTTACCACAGGCTATGCAAATAATCTGGACGGATATTATCTGAGTACGCAAACCCATATCCATCAAGGTGTCCCATCTGTTATGCTGTATGCCAAAAATGAGAAATATGAAAAAGGGGGATCTATGAAAAGCAAACAAATACTGTATAACTACATAAATTCATTTTTCTCACTCCCTAATTATACCGCAACCTCAGACGAGTCTTTGAGAAAAGAATTCAGCACTATATTTTCATTTCAAGAGGAGAATGCCATTCCACTAAACATTTGGCTTACCCCCAAAGCTAAAATTGTACTCCTCAGAAAAGATTTCAAGGGACTAGAGAGCGAATACAAAATTTATGCCGAACCAGGAGATTTGATTTAACCTGCAAAACACAATTGTTTAACTAATGAAACATCAACTCTGTATATAGCTACATTCAACGAATAGCACTACCAATCCAAACTATTTGGCTATTTTGACGGATCTTAAATAAGATTTGTTACAGAGTTTTATACCCTTATTATTAATTCACACAGATTGTGCACCATCCCTAAACCGATAAGTGCATAAGCATGGTTATACATTAAGTTAAACAATGAATTATACATATAAACAAATATGGCTCATCAACCTTCCTGTAATGATGAGCGTTTTAATGGAGCAATTAATCAACATTACCGATGCCGTCTTTCTGGGCCATGTCGGTGAAGTGGAACTTGGCGCATCTGCCTTGGCAGGAATATATTATCTGGCAACTTATATGCTAGGCTTCGGTTTCAGCATAGGACTACAAGTCATGATTGCCCGCAGGAATGGAGAACAGGACTATGCAGAAACAGGACGTACCTTCTTTCAAGGACTATTTTTCCTTTCCGGACTAGCACTCTCTTTATGTTTGTTGATACAGAGCCTTTCCCCCTTCCTCTTGAAACAATTAATTACCTCACCGGAAATCTATCAGGCTGTAACGGACTATCTGGACTGGCGCAGTTTCGGACTTTTATTTTCATTTCCCTTTCTGGCACTCCGGGCTTTCTTTGTGGGAATAATAAAGACCAGGTCCTTATCTTGGGCCGCAATAGCAGCCGTACTTATCAACATCCCTTTCAATTACCTGTTAATATTTACCTTAAAATTTGGGATAGCAGGATCGGCAATAGCCTCAACGCTAGCAGAAATGGGATCGTTAATCATTCTCCTTATCCATATGTGGAGAAAGATTGATAAAAATCAAGTATGGACTGCAACCGATATTTGATGGAAAGCTATTGAAAAGACTGTTTTACCTGTCCGTATGGAGCATGCTGCATTCTTTTATCAGTATGGTGCCGTGGTTCCTGTTCTTCATCGCCATCGAACATTTAGGAAAGATGGAACTGGCCGTTTCCAACATAACCCGCAGCGTTTCCACCCTCCTTTTTTGTGATTGTCAGTTCTTTAGGAGCCACCAACGGTTCCTTGGTAAGCAATCTTTTAGGAGCCGGACAACAAAAAGGTGGTTTTTCCTATCTGCCACAAAATCATCAAAATGGGATATGCCATCGGTTTTCCGCTGGTAGGAGTCGCATTGATTTTGTGATTATTGGATTATCGGATTTTACACCAACAACGAAACACTGGTGCAACACACTGTTCCCCCCTTTCATCGTCATGCTGTTCAATTATATATTCGCAGTACCCGGATATGTCTACATCAGTGCCGTCACCGGAACCGGAAAGACAAAAATTGCCTTTATCTTCCAAGTGGTTACCATTATGGTATATCTTCTTTATCTTTACTGGCTGAGCCACTGTGTACATACACCTTTAGCGGTATATATGACAACCGAATATCTGTTTGTCATCATGTTGGGAATACAATCTGTCATTTACTTGAAAAGGAAACATTACTAAGTTCCTTGTTACCCCTTTCTCCCGATTCATTCCGGCAATAAATAGTTATTTATAACCTATCTTCAGTTTGAAAGCTTTTCTCTACTTTTGCAAACCAACTATAAAAGACAGCGTATGAATATTTTCGACATTGCCAAACAGAATCAGGAAAAGCCTGGCAAGTTATCAAAAACACGAACATCATCCAGATATGGGAAGATGCCGGTGCAAAAATTAATCTGGTAGGTTCACTCAGAACAGGGCTGCTGATGAAACATAGGGACATTGATTTCCATATTTATTCATCACCCTTAAACCTGACGGACAGCTTTCAGGCAATGGCCAGACTAGCTGAGAATCCGTCCATCAAAAGAATAGAATGCGCTAATCTGCTGCATACTGCCGAAGCCTGTATCGAATGGCATGCATGGTATCAAAATGAAGAAAATGAACTTTGGCAGATGGATATGATTCACATCCGAGAAGGTTCACGTTATGACGGTTATTTTGAAAAGGTAGCCCAACGCATTTCGGAAATTATGACCGATGAAATACGGGAAACTATTCTAAGATTAAAATATGAAACACCGGAAACCGAGAAAATCATCGGAGTGGAGTATTATCAGGCAGTCATCCGGGATGGGGTGCGGGATTATAGCGGATTTAAGGAATGGAGAAAGCAACATCCTGTTACAGGAGTAGTAGAATGGATGCCTTGACCCGATGAAATCGGGCATCAGCTTAACAGCCCCGACTCCTGTCCTAGGCGTATTGCCTCCAAAGAGTTTTGTACTCCCAGCTTACGCAACAGATTTTGCCGGTGAATATGGACAGTATGAATACTGATACATAATTTATCGGCAATTTCTTTGCTTAAGAATCCTCGTTGGATGAGGCGTAATATCTCCATTTCACGTCCGGTAAGACCGAAAGCCGGATTCATTATCATCACACCGGGTGAAAACATTTCTCCATTTCTCAGATTCAGCACAGTACATTCCACCTGTTCTGATTCTTTTTGGCCGGGAGCCATACTCATATTCCCTATAATGAGCCATGCTTTTCCGTCATGGCTCTGTTCCAAAACTTGATGCCTGCTTGTTACACGCACATAGTTTCCACGAGCATTGAGTATACGGAAACTATACACATTACAATAGTCATTCCGATGTTCAAAAGGCTGGTTATAAATGAACTTCCCCAGCCTGACTTGCAAGTCTTCCAATTGGGAACGATCATGCGGATGAATACGTGACTCCAGATAATCACCCTGTTTTTCCAATGTTTCTATCTTGTGCCTGTCATACCCCAACCAATCGACAAAACCCGTAGAAGCATACGCATAACATCCTTTATATACATCCACCACGAAAGAACAGCCGCCATTGATTCTGGACAACTTCTGGAGCATGGATTTATCCCGTTCCCATACCGCATAATCCATGTTTTTGCAAGACAAATGTTGCTTTGCCCACAATTCCTCACGGGTGACATTTGTTACACTCATATTCTTACTTTTTATCAAAGTGGTACTTCAAGAAGATAGATCTTATCAGCCTACTCACTTACTTTTTTCAAAGTAAAACAGTCTATATCTGGAGCCCAGCAAAATGAGCTTCCCATACGTATCTTATTATTCCCTGCCTTCAAATGCACCGGAACAGTAATCGAAGCTATCTTTTGAGTCTCATCCGCCGACAGCGAATCAAGAAGAATCCTTTTTTCATTATTCACACAGACTTCCAGCTTACGGTCTGCTTTAGGCACATAGCGGATAGTCATTTCATATTCACCGCCCTGCTCGCTGTACACCTCTTTCCATTCTGCAAAATTCTCTTTCCGCCCTCCCAGATAACTTACCTTCATGCCTCCGGATGCTTCATGTAACGGAGCATATACGATGCTTTTCGGAGTCTTTCCCAAATCATTGAAACAAGGCAGATAAGCCCATTCCGCTTCATAAACAGTCGCTTCCAATCTCTTCTCGGACTCCATACGTAAAATCAGCACACTATGGGGAGGTAATTCTCGATTCAGAACACCCCCTTTTATCTCCGGTAAATCCTGGTGTTTCACCAGATCGCGTGCCTTAACCTTTCCTCCTAATTCCAAAATATTCATCGGAACTGTAAAGCTACAAATCGTATCCGAAGGATTGTATAAAGCAACCGCACGTACATTACCACGCTTTCGTTCTATATCCTTCACCAACACATACCCTTCATTTTCATGCTGAACTACGTATGCCTGCAATCCTAAAGGGTCTTGGTTCAAAGCTATCAGTTCTTTATTTTTCAACAGTTTTAATGACGTCTCCGGAATGGTTGTCAGATCACATCCTATCAACAAAGGTGAACTCATGATACACCACATTCCAAAATGTACCTCTTCCTCTTCAGGTTTTAGCCCTCGACCTATCTCCAACATATCCATATCATTATAATGACCTTCTCCCGCATAGGCAGACAGATAAAGATTTTTCATCGATGATATATTTTACTGATCCCCACTCCGGGCGGATATCCGCACTGATTCGCCATGAACGAGCAAGGTTTCTAGCCCAAGTACCTGGGAAAGCCCATCGACAGATATTAATAGAAACATGTCCGCAACCCAGATTATCTATAGCCTGGCGTATTTCGGTATATCGTTTTTCTTCTTCCAGATTCAATTCCTGACCGGCTCCGCAATAATCAATCTTGATAAAATCAAATCCCCACTCTTTAAAATACAACGTGGCATCCTGAAATTCATGTCCATACAAACCGGAACCTATGCCGTTCATATCTTTATCCCAGATGGAACCGCAAGTATTGCTTCCCGCATCCGAATAAATACCGGCTTTCAAT
>ENA-OQES01000177-OQES01000177.1-human-gut-metagenome-genome-assembly--contig:-NODE-177-length-27349-cov-4.526119_pt1 | contig 27349 bp, 27 predicted proteins | sample MGYA00242798_ERZ504641 | MGnify/ENA primary metagenome ERZ504641 (study PRJEB26092, sample SAMD00036327) | human gut metagenome | host: Homo sapiens | study: EMG produced TPA metagenomics assembly of...
CCTTTTTGCTCCATCAGAAATGAAAAATATCAGATACATTTTACTTCTACACCATTGCGCGCATAATAATCTGCGATTGCTTCCTGCGCAAATGCATATCCCTGCTCCGGTCCGTATCCTTTGAATGTCTCAGATACTGCCTGAGAATCTACTGCTTCATGAAGTGCCTCGATCACACTCTTTGTCAATGGCAATGTCACATCACCGATTCCGAGACGGATAATATCCGCCGCTTTCTCCGGATGTGTTTCCTCATATACTTTTACTCTTCTTGCGATCTCTGCAAAAAGATAACTGTCTTTTACATTCTGATAATTTTCATTTAACTTTGGCATCTTGTCAAACTCCTTTCCCAGCTGCTTTCATGCTATTCACAGTATTCTGCAACCAATAACTCTAGTATTCCTATGTGTTATATTAACAGACTTTTTTTTCATTCGAAAAGAAGTTGCAAAAAAAGAAACAAGATTTTGTAAAATCTTGTTTCTTTGATAATAATTTCAGCACTTTAACTGTGCAAATTGATGATGCGATTAAAGAACATTTTCATTTTTTTTTCTTACAAAAGCCAGATGATCAGCAAAATTACCTCCACAACAAAGATCACAGGCACTGTAATCATAAATTTTGCTTTCCGTATCTTATGCTGGAAGCACATCATACCTGCGATTGCTCCTGCACTTCCACCGATCAGTGCAAGGATTAACAGCGTTTTCTCCGGAACCCTCCATGCGCCTTTCTTCGCTTTCCATTTATCAATCCCATAGGTACAAAATGCAAATAAATTGATAAATATCAGATAATACCAGAAATATTTCATAAGATGATCTCCTCCTTCAAGGCAAAGGAATAGATGATTTTCTCCTTCACCGGCTTCTCTAACAGTTGCTCCAACGCCTGGGCATAGTAATCAAGCTGTGCATGGTACAGTTCTTTCAATTGAGATGCATTTCTGACTCTATCCGTCTTATAGTCCAGTAGTACAAGCCCGTTTTCCTCCTCGAACCAGACATCAATAATTCCCTGGATGAGAATGGTCTCTTCCTTTCGATTTTCATCCGCTTCCTGACTTCTCTTCTGAATGTCCTGATAGATCTCCGGATAGATTTCTGATGCAGCTACTCCGAGAACAAATGGCTGTTCCTTCCGAAGCTTTCCATTTCCTGCTGCTTGTGTCATTCGTCTTCCACTCTCGCTATTTAAAAAACGCAAGAATATCTTTCGTGCGGATACAGTCTGCCATCTCTTTTGACAGTCTCCCTGCCTGATAGAACAGTTCGATTTCTTCTTTCAGAAGTTCCTCTGTATACTCTTTTGAAAAATCATGAAGCTCGAGAAATTTATGATAAGCACTTCCCCTTGAAGCTCCTGTCAGGCCTTCTTTCTGTTCTTCCATGAAATGCGGAAGCAGTGGCAAAATCTCCGGCTCCTGAATCAATTCTTCTCCTGCTTCTTCCTGCAAAGACTCACGCTTCTTCAACTCTGAAACTGTAAATTTCAGCTTCATTTTTCCTTCTTCTTTATATGGATACAGGAAATTCATCTGCTGTTCCAGCTTTTCTTCCGCTCCCGGAAGATAAACCTTCGTTGTATCCCAGTGTTCAAGCACTTCTCTTGCGATCACTTCTGCCTGTCGCTGTGCATCTTCTGTAAAATCCATCTCTCCTGCATCAAAAATCCGGACTTTAATCGGCAATTGCTGCACCTCTTCACTTTCTGTTTTAAGAATTCCACATAAATCAGCTTCTCTCTTGAGATCTTCTTCCTGAAGAAGTGCCGGAAGAATCCAGTCCAGATAACGGTTTGCACCTTCTAACTGATAAAGGCTCAATGGAGATTCCCTGTCTGTCATATGATTCACATATGGTTCCAGGCCGTCTTCTCCTATTTTCAGACTGCCTGTCAGAATCAGTTTTTCTTTCGCTCTTGTCATCGCTACATAAAAGCACACGGAGTTCTTCTGCAAGATTCTCAAGCTTTGTCTTCTCCTGGATCATTTTCTTCAAAAAGGTCGGTGCCTTTGTCCTCATCTTAAGGTCTACAACGTCAATTCCAACTCCGTTTCTCGGATGGATCACAATACTTCCTTTCAGATCCTGTGTATTGAATTGCTTTCCTGTTCCGGCTACAAAACGATTGGAAACTCCAGACCTTTACTTTATGAATACTCATAATACGGACTGTGTCATCCTGCTCGTCTATGATACTTGCTTCGCCATAATCAACATCATATTTTTCAGTTGCTCGATATAGCGTACGAAATTAAACAGACCTTTATAACTCGTCCCTTCAAATGCTCTTGCTTTCTCAACAAGCATTTCTACATTAGCCTGTCTCTGTGCGCCCCCTGGCATCGCACTGATAAATAACCCATAGCCGGTTTTATCAATTATTTCCGCAAGAAGGTCATGGATTGCCGTATACGGAAGAATTTCCCTGAAATGATCCAATACCACGAAAAACTTCCTCAATTTTTCCTGTACCTGTATTGCCTGCTTTTTGTCCACAGTTTCCGGAATTTCTTCCGAACTCAGGCTGCAAAATCCTTCCACTGCCTCGTAAAACAACTGATTCGGATATGCAAGACGAATCACTGACAACTCTACTGCCGTCAGACCGGCAAACGGTGAAGTCAAAACTGCTGTCAATGGCAGATCCTGTCTTGCATTATCAAGAACTTTCAGATAATCCAGAAGAACACTGACCTCATACGTCTCGAAATATCCTTCTCTGCTCACAGAGTATGCCGGAATTCCCTCCTCGGCCAGTGTGGACGCAAAAACTTCTGCCCACCCCTGTAAACTTCTCGTCAGAATCACCATATCCCGATAATGAACCGGGCGGTATTCTCCTGTCCCCTTATCAAGCACAACACCCGTGCTTAGAAGTTCTTTCATTCTCTGTGCGATCATCCGCGCCTCTTCTTCTCTCGCTTCACTGCTCCGAAGCCCCGTCTGATTATAAAGAAGCAGTTCCGTCTGATCCGTAAACACATTTTCATCCGGTAATTCAGGAAAAGAGGCTCCCAAATGCAGTGCCGCCTTATCATCATAGATAATTTCTCCGAATTCCTTCCGCATCAGTTTCCTGAAAATATAATTTGTACTGTCAAGTACTTCTCCCCTGCTTCGGAAGTTCCTGTCAAGATCAATTCTCTGCCTGCTACTCTCCTGCGTACTGTAGCTGTTATACTTTCCCATAAAGAGTTCCGGGCGCGACAAGCGGAATCGGTAAATACTCTGTTTTACATCTCCAACCATAAAAAGATTATTCTGTCCTGCCGACTCTCTTGACACACTCGTCAGAATTGTTTCCTGCACCAGGTTACTATCCTGATACTCATCGATCATAACTTCTTCAAAGCGTTCCTGATACTCCTGTGCCACTGCTGACGGAACCAGTTTCCCTTCCTTTTCTTCCGTCAGAATCCGAAGTGCAAACTGTTCCATATCACTGAAGTCCAACAGATTTCTCTGTCTCTTTTTCTCCGAAAATGTCTCTGCAAAAGCCTGTACCAGCATAACTAACATCTTCATCGCTATCTGCGCCTCTTGCATATCCTTGATCCACTCATCAACAGGCGCGTAGAAATAATTTGCTTTCAGATCTTCTATCAGCTTCTTAGCCTGTTTTCTAAGTCCCTGTGCTTTCTCTTTCAGTTCTGGATCGACTGTCGGATCCTTCTTTCCTGACAGACGCTTCCATGTGAAATTACTGACGATCTGCTCTTGCTGACAAAATGTCTCTGCTCTTTCCAATTGCTCAATCTGTACCAGATCAGAATCTAACATTTCACCATACATATACGGACCGGCTGGAAGTTCGCATACTTCTATCGCCTGTTGAACAAACCCTTTCACATCTGTGAGATTTTGCCTTACTCTTGCCTTTGCTTCCTGCACGACATCTGCTTCTTCCATCTTCTCCGGATCGATCTCATAATTATCCACACATTCCTTCAACCACTTTTCCGGCTGTGGATAACTTCTGGAATATTCATAAAGCTGGAGGATAAGTTCCTCGATCTTCTGATCATTTCTTCCTGTTCCATACTGGTCAACAAAGTTTAAAAATGCCTCGGATCCCTCTGCATAGAAATTCTCGATCAGCTCTTCTAAGACATCCTGCATCAGAAGACGCAATTCTCCTTCTTCTGCAATGCGAAAGGCCGGATCAATTCCAATCACATGAAAATGATCCCGGATCACCGACAAGCAGAAACTGTGGATCGTCATGATCGACGCATTGTGAATCAATGTGGACTGCTGCTCCAGATTCACATTTCCCGGCTGTTCTTCCAGCTTCTTTTCAATTGCTGCACCGATTCGTTCTTTCATCTCTGCCGCCGCTGCTTCCGTATAAGTCACAACCAGGAGACGGTCTACATCCGCGGGATCATTTTCATCTGTTATCCTGGAAATAATCCGTTCAACAAGTACCGCTGTTTTTCCAGAACCTGCTGCTGCAGATACGAGAATGTTGCGGTCACGCAAGTCGATTACTTTCTGTTGTTCTTCTGTCCATTTTACGCTCATTCTCCTGCCTCCCCTTTCTCTTCCAAAATACCAAGACGCTCTTTCATAGAATTCAACGCTTCTTCCAAGGTATATTTTCTTAATCTTCTGTACTCACAGCCTTCAATTCTCTGGTCAAATCCGCAGATATCCCTGCACCCACAGTAATCACATCCTGTCATCTCATCAAGTACATACGGAAGTGCCGCAACCTCTCCCTGATACATCACGTCCTTCAGCTCTTTTTCTTTCTCTTTTGTGTACGCAAGAACCGTATCAAAGTTCTCCTTTGATAAAGCTTTTGATGCCGAACCGAGCGTTCTGTTCTTATTCATCCGCAGCGGATAGAATGTTGAAGTTCCACTCAGATTCCGCTCCAGATGCTCAACTACATTTTCATCTGCATTGATCAGTCCATCCAGCTTCAGCTCTTTTAGAATACTTTGCTCAACTTCCGCTTTTGTCTCTTCTTTCTTCACAATCGGATCCTGGATCCTGTAATAAAAAATACCGGCCGGAAGTACTTCTTTCTCCGGATGTTTCTGCCGTTCGATCTCCAGTGCCGCATTCAGATAAACCGGAAGCTGCATCTGCAAACCGTGATAGAATGCTGTGATATCAAATGCTTTCCTTCCAGTTTTATAATCTGTTACCTTCACATAGACAGCATTTTCATCTTCACACGTATCAATTCTGTCAATCTTTCCGCTTCCGAACTTAAATTCACACCCGCTCGGCACAAAATCGCCTGCCGCCATCTGCTGTGTCAGTACCCAGACGGACCGGTTGATCAATTGCTTGATTCTGTGGATCATATACTCATTACGTGCAGATGAAAATAGAACTGTATTTCCATAATCCAGAATACTTTCTTCTACACTTTCATCAATCAGATGCTCCCGCTTCTCTTCCGGCATTGTAACCCAGTCCAGACCTTCCTCTTCTACCTTGTGTGCAAATCGCTCCAGTGCCTGATGTGCAATGTTTCCCAGATCCATTGCTTCGAACCCATATTTCTCCCGTTCTGACAGACGGAGTCCGTAATTCAGGAAATGTGCATATGCACAGGAAGCAAAACGTTCCAGTCTTGTTACGCTGACACGCTTTGGATCCAGGAAGAGTTCTTTTGCTACTCTACTTCCAAGGCTCGGCTCATCCTTCCGGTAGAAACCGGCTTCTATCATCTGCTTCAGAGTTTCCTGACTCTGTTCATCCTTTACAAACCATCTGTACAGTTCTTTCCAGGAATCATCCAGTCCATGCTCCCTCTCTCTTAAACCTTCTGCAATCTGCAAGAGTCCACTCTTTCTCATCATCTCATGATCAAGCAGTCCCTTTCTGTCTTCCTCTACCGGAACAAGTACTGGGAACAGACGCATCAGATCCTGAATCAGATACGCTGAACGAAGTGCTTTTCCTTCCCCAGATACTTTCGCCCAGGACAGATACAGAAGTTCTGACGGTTTCGTCAGATTCATATAGAGATAAAATTTCTGAATATATAATTTCTCTTTTGGTCCGGGAGAAAGATTCATTTTCTTCTCCTGAAACTGTTTTCTGTCTCGCTCGGAAAGCAGACCTCTGCCCCTGCATTTCCTGGAAGAAGCGTATCATTTGCTCCGACAAAAAATAATGCGCGGATATTTTTGATACGTGTTCTCTCCATATCTCCGATCACAACCTGATCCAGACTTGGAGGGATCACACCTACTTTCGCCTCTTCAAGTCCTGCATCTAAAAGTTCACAGTATTCCTTCAAAGGAATCTCTTCCTCCCCAGAAGTTCAACGAATTTATCAAATAATTCCAGAACAATACGATAAATCTGTGCATATTCCTTCGCCAGTGCCAGTTCTCCATCTTCCTGGAATTTCTGCTCCAATTCTGCAAGCTGCTCCTGGATCTTCTCCTGAACCAGATATTCATAAACTGCAAGTGTGATCTCTTTTACCGTCTTTTTTCTCTTCTTCAGGACTGTATGCAGCGGTGTCAGGTTTTTCCACAAAGCGCATGCGCAGATGGTTCAGTTCTTCCAGTTCTTCCTTTGTCGTCATCGGTGTCTTTCTCACCCAGACTTGATCCCATTTCTTGAATCCTTTCAGATCCAGCGCAAGACAGTAATTTTCCAGACGGTCTACTTCATCTCTTGTAAACCCACACAGGCTGGTCCGCAGATAACGAAAAACGCTTTCGTAAGTATAGTTCTGTTCTACCATCACCAGCAAGCTTCTTAAATACTCTACAAAAGAATTTAATAAAATACTTTTCTTATGATCCATAAAGACCGGGATTTCATATCGATCACATGCTTTTTCCAAAGCATCTGCATAAGTACTCAGATCCGAAGCAATCACTGCGATTTCCCGATATCTGTACCCTTCTTCTCTCACCAGACGCCGGATCTCCTCTGCCACATACTGTGCCTCTTCCTGTGGTGTATGAACTTCATGAAGAGAAATTGACCGCATCTTCTCTCCACTGTATTTTCTTCTGGAATAACGAAATAGTTCCTCTTCCAAAAACGCCATCTCCGGATTTTCTTTGAACCGATACGACGGATTCTTGCATAACCAGACCGGCTCATCAATCTCCACTCTCACTTCCTGCGCCACTTCCGTCAGTGAAGTAACCATCTGCTTACTCAACGCAAAGAGCTGATACGGATGCTTATAGACAAACGGATCTTCCCTCCGATCGATCTCAACTGTCAACATAATCTTATCGCACACTTTCAGAAGTTCCCCGATCAGCCGGTTCTGCACCGGTGTAAATCCGGTAAATCCATCCATTGCGATCACACTGTCTTTAAGCATTTTCGCTTCCGGTACAGTCTGACTCAACACATCAAGTAATTCTTCTTTTGTGATATATTTATCACGCAGATAATCCTCAAATCCTTCATATACTTTACGGATATCCTTTAACTTATAATACAGATAACTTTCCGGATTCAGTCCTTCCATGAAAGAATCAAGCTGTTCAAAATCAATTCCATACTGTGTGAATTCTGATATCACGGACTTCACTTCGCTGATATATCCCTGCTTCTTAAGATTTCCCTTAAGAACGGTCAGCTCATCTTCGTAATTTCCTGCAATCTTGCGGAGCACCAGATTCTTACCCTCATCATCAAGGATCGGCTGTCTTTCCTTTCCTGTCTCTTCAAAAACACGGTGAGCCAGACGTCCAAAACTTAAGACATCAATATTCATAATACCGCCACGCGGATGTGCCATACACAAGTCCTTCTGCGTCTGCATTGTAAACTGCTCCGGAACCAGAACAAGATAATTCTTCTCCGGATGACGGATTGACTCCTCAACAATCTGCTGATATAAATAATGGGACTTTCCGCTTCCGGAATTCCCGAAAATAAACTGCAATGACATGCTCTGACTCCCGCCTTTCTTCTTAATATCTAAGCAAAAGGACAGGCTGTCGTTCACAGGAATGAGCCATATCTCTCAGCCTTCTCTGTGCCCGGCAGCCCGTCTGGGTTTTTACCTTTCTTCTATTATCGCAAATTTATTTCACAAGGTCAACCAGTGCTGTCTTAGGAATCGCACCAATCTGTCTTCCGCTCTCTTCACCACCTTTAAATGCGATGAAAGTCGGAATGCTCATCACTCTGTATTTCTGTGCAATGTCGATATTCTCATCAATGTTGATGTGGCATACCTTTACATCACTGAGTTCTTCTGAAAGAGCTTCTACGATTGGAGCCATCATCTTACATGGTCCACACCAGTCTGCGTAAAAATCAACAAGTACCGGCTGCTGCGCCTGAAGTACTTCCTGCTCAAAATTGTCTGTTGTAAGTTTTACTACTGCCATCTTTATATCCTCCTTATAGATGTTATATCTTTTATCTGTAACTGAACAGTTACCTTTTTCCTTTGTTACAACCTTAGTATAGCACATATTTTTTATTTTTCTGTGATAAAATCACAAAGAAACCGACAGTTTGGAATTTTTTCTCCCTGCCGGTTTCCTTCCTTACTTCTTATATCGTTTTATCTTATTGCAACCAGGTCTGCGACCCTTTATTTACGCTTCATCGATTGCCTTACCGATATCACGTCTCATGTATTTATTCTTAAAGTTTACCCATTCTGTTGCTGCATATGCATTCGCACGGGCTTCTTTCAGATCTTTTCCCTTCGCTGTCACGCCAAGAACACGTCCGCCATTTGTCACGACCTGATCTCCGTTGAATTTTGTTCCTGCATGGAAGCAGTAATATCCTTCGTGCTTCTTGAACTCTTCCAGTCCTGTGATTGGGAAGCCTTTCTCGTAGCTTACCGGATATCCTTCGGATGCGAGTACGACACAGACTGCTGCATTGTCTTCAAACTGAAGATCAACCTGATCCAGTGTTCCGTCGATACATGCTTCCATAACTTCAAGGATATCATTCTTCATACGAGGAAGTACAACCTGAGCTTCCGGATCTCCGAAACGAGCGTTGTATTCAAGAACCTTCGGTCCGTCTTCTGTCAGCATCAATCCAAAGAAGATAACTCCCTTGAACGGACGTCCTTCTGCTGCCATTGCGTCTACCGTTGCCTGGTAAACATATTTCTCACAGAATTCTTCTACTTCTTTTGTATAGAACGGGCTTGGAGAAAATTGTTCCCATACCACCTGTATTAAGTCCTGTATCTCCGTCTCCGGCACGCTTATGATCCTGCGCACTTGTCATTGTCTTGATTGTCTTTCCATCAACAAAAGAAAGTACGGAAACCTCGCGGCCTGTCATAAATTCCTCAATGACCATCTCATTTCCGGCTGTACCAAACTTCTTATCCAGCATGATCTCTTTCACGCCTGCTTTTGCTTCTTCCAGATCCTTACAGATCAGAACACCTTTTCCGAGTGCAAGTCCGTCTGCTTTCAAAACAATCGGGAACTTCGCTGTCTCAAGATAAGCAACTGCTGCTTTTGGATCTGTAAAGTTCTCATAAGCTGCTGTTGGAATATTATATTTCTTCATCAGGTCTTTGGAAAATGCTTTAGATCCCTCAAGAATCGCTGCATTCTTCTTCGGTCCAAATGTGCGGATTCCTGCTTCTTCAAGAACATCTACAAGACCGCCTACCAGCGGATCATCCATTCCTACGATACAAAGATCAATCGCATTCTCTTTTGCGAAATCTCTTAATTTATCAAATTCCATAGCGCCGATCGGTACACACTGCGCATACTCAGCGATTCCGGCATTTCCCGGAGCACAAAAGATTTTGTCTGCTCTTGGGCTCTTTGCCACGCTTGCTGCGATTGCATGCTCTCTTCCGCCGCTTCCTACGATCAATACGTTCATAGTCTCTGCCTCCTTACTCGGTAACGATTGTACGATGTCCTTCTACTTCAACCTTTCCGTTCGCGATCAGATCGATTGCATGTGGAAGGATCTTCCATTCAGCCTGTTCCATCACTCTGCGCTGAAGCACTTCCGGGGTATCTCCATTGTGTACTTCTACAGCCTTCTGCAAGATGATCGGGCCTGTATCAGTTCCTTCATCTACGAAATGTACTGTTGCACCAACTACTTTCACACCGCGCTCCAAAGCTGCCTCGTGTACTTTCAATCCATAATAACCTGTTCCACAGAAAGATGGAATCAGAGATGGATGAATGTTGATGATCCGGTTCTTATACTTCTTGATCATCTCCGGCGGGATTACCACAAGGTAACCTGCCAGCACGATCAGATCCGGTTCATATGCATCCACAGCCTTTAAAAGTTCCTGATTGAACACTTCTCTTGACTCGTAGTCCTTCGGAGAAATGCATTTCGCATCGATTCCATTTTCTTTGGCACGTGTCAGTGCATAGGCATTCTTATTATTGCTGATCACGCCCACAAGTTCTGTGTTCGTGATCATTCCATTCTTTACGCTGTCGATGATTGCCTGAAGGTTTGTTCCGCCTCCTGACACCATACTTAAGACTCTTAACATAAAGTCACTCCCTTTTCGCCAGCCTCAATCTTGCCGACTACATATGGCTGATCTCCTGCTTCACGAATTGCTTCCATTGTCTTATCAACGTCTGCCGGATCAACAGCGAGAACCATTCCAAGTCCCATGTTGAATGTGTTGTACATCATCTGCTCTTCGATTTCGCCCTCTTTTGCAAGTTTTGCAAAGATTGGTGGAATCGGGTAGCTGTCTTTTTCTACAACTGCATGAGTTCCTTCTTTGAGCATACGCGGAATGTTCTCATAGAATCCGCCACCTGTGATATGGCTGCATGCTTTTACCGTAACACCTGCATTTTTGATGCTTTTAAGTGCTTTTACATAGATTCTTGTCGGAGCAAGAAGTGCCTCTCCAAGAGTAGTTCCAAGATCATCATAATAAGTATCTAAAGATTCTTTTGTAATATCAAATACTTTTCTTACAAGTGAAAATCCGTTGCTGTGAACACCTGTAGAAGCCATTCCGATCAGAACATCTCCGGCTGCAAGATTCTCTCCTGTGATCATTTCTTTCTTATCGCAAACACCAACTGCGAATCCTGCAAGATCATAATCATCTTCCGGCATAAGCCCCGGATGCTCTGCTGTCTCTCCACCGATCAGAGCTGCATCAGACTGCTTACATCCTTCTGCAACACCTTTTACGATCTCAGCGATCTTCTCCGGATAGTTCTTTCCACATGCAATGTAATCCAGGAAGAAGAGTGGCTCTCCACCTGCACATGCGATATCGTTCACGCACATAGCAACAGCATCGATTCCGATTGTGTCATGCTTATCCATTACCATAGCAAGTTTTACCTTTGTTCCGCATCCGTCTGTACCGGAAAGAAGAACAGGCTCTTCCATCTCTTTGATCTTCGCAAGAGAGAAAGCTCCTGAGAATCCGCCAAGTCCTCCGAGAACTTCTGCGCGCATTGTCTCTTTTACATATTCTTTCATTAATTCCACTGATTTGTAACCGGCTTCAATATCTACACCTGATGTCTTGTAATCCATCGTAAATCTCCTTTTCTTTCGAATCGTAATATTTATTTATTATTGAGATATTCCTCATAACCAACTTCTGCAAGTCTGTCTGCTTTTGCCTGTACCGTATCTTTCATCTCTGCAGAATAAGCTTTCAGTTTCTCTAAAAGCTCCGGATCTGACATTGCAAGCATCTTTGCTGCAAGAATTGCCGCATTCATACCGCCGTCGATTGCAACTGTAGCAACCGGGATTCCAGGTGGCATCTGAACGATTGAATAAAGTGCGTCCATACCCTCCAGATTCTTTCCTGACATTGGGATACCAATTACCGGCATTGGGAAAAGTGCTGCGCACATTCCCGGCAGATGTGCTGCCATACCTGCTCCTGCAATAATTACTTTGATTCCCTTTCCTTCAGCTGCCTTTGCCCAGTCAAAAAATGACATCCGGCATACGGTGTGCTGAAATAATCGTCATCTCATAATCGATTCCAAACTTCTCCAGTGTGGCTGCTGCCTTACTCATCACCTTCAGATCTGAGTCGCTGCCCATGACAATTCCTACTTTTGGCATATCATTTCCTCCTCAGTGGTATACTGTTTTCCTTTCCTTGGAAAACTTTGTTTATTTATTATCCATACTTATGAAAGATTCCATTTAATCATCTATTAACTATCCAATTACCTATAGGATTTCCTTAAAATCCCGCTTCATCCAAAGGCTCATTAAGTACCTCTGTTCCCGGCAATACGAATCTTCCGTCCTCTAATAGTATAATGTCTTTTCCCTCGTTTGTCACTACACTTATTTCTTCTAACTCTTTATAAGGCACGGTTATATCTGTATGACAGTTAAAGTATGCTTTTGATACATCTTCCTTACGAAGAAGAGAACAGGAATTATCTTTCGCCACAATTTCCTTTCCATTCGGATTGTAGACTCTGATTTCCTCGCTCCAGGAATAACATGTATCTCCTACTGCAAAATGCGGTCCTGTCTTCTCTGCGATCAGAATCGGCATCTTATCTTCTATATTAAATTTCTTTGCTGCCACATATGCAGTCGTATTTGTTCCAATTGCGAACTCACCAAGCGGAAGAGTCTCATGATTCTTCAACACATTATCGTAAATGTATTTCTTATTCTGTGCTTCATCCTCAAAGTTCGTACATGTATAGTCGGTGATCTTTCCATCCTGAAATGTCAGCTTCAGATTCTCATACTGAAGTCCGTCCAGATATACCTTGCTTACATGAAGTATGCCGTTCGTCCCTTCCAGAACCGGTGATGTAAATACTTCTCCGACAGGAATATTCACATCTGCCACACAATTTTCGAAGATTGTCTCCTTCTGTGTGTCTTTCAGATGATATAACTGTACCGTAATATCTGTCTGGTTTTCTCCTTTTCCTCTTACATGTACACAAGTTCCCTGATCTAACGCATCGATCATTGTCTGCTGCACTTTTTCATAAAGTTTCGCGTCTAATGTATTGATCTTGATCACTTCATCAAAGATCTTTGCATAATCTGCCCCAATCTCCGGCACCGGATAAGCAACAATCGTGAAACTTCTTTCCTCACCCTTGATATACTCATTCGTGATCTGTCCTGATCTGCTGCTAAAGAGAAGATCCAGTTCTCTCTGCGCCTCATCATATGCCGGTGCTGTTTCTTTCGCTTCCGGTGAAAATGGAGTCTCACCGAAGATCTCCATAACTGCCGGTCCTGCAACGCCTGCTGCCATCTCTTTATTTTGCTCAAAAACGGTCTTCATCACCTCAAGCTTACGTTCTACATAACGCTTATCCATAAAGAGTGCCTGGTCCTGTCTATGATCATACTCATACTGCTGATTCGCAATCGCACCGTAATATCCAATCTTGTGGTGCTCTCTCTTCGTGATCACGCTGGAGGCAGCACGGTAAATAACCGGCTTTAATCCCATCTTACGGAAGTTCTCGATTGCAAGGCAGATCACCTTTTCAAATCCAAGACTGTAACGGATATTTACAATCGATTTCTTTGACAGATCTTTTCCAGTGTTAATAAAACCAACACGATATCCTTCCGTATATACATCTGCCATCTTCTGCAGTGTCTCCTGTGGTAGATTTCTTAGATGATGAGCTGTTCCAAGTTCATTCTTGGAAATGTACTCACCGAATTCATACAGATAATCATCTTCATCAAGATCTGCCTTCTCAATGATCTGTACTGCAAAATCCGCTGACGGGTCCATCTGCTCCAGAATTCGGTCTGCATAAAACACATCGCAGTAATCGCTTGCATACCAATACAGAATCTCCTTGATCTGCTCCGGCTTTGGAACTGGATTCTCTTCCTTACTCATTCCCTCGAAACAGGTATAGACTTCGAGAAACAACTCATAGAGGATTGTCAGATAATCCTTGCGCTGTTCAAACACATACGGAATTCCTGCTCTGATTTCCGTGTACAACAAACTTAAAAGCTGTCCCATCTCCTGCCCAAATTTTTCACAGGCATAGTCTTGATTGGCATAGCTTGTCTGATATTTCTCCCCTATAATATCACTATAAAGAATCCTGTTCAGGCTGCGCTTCTCCTCAAGATTTAAGCTGTCCCAGATTCCATCCTCTATCTTTCTTTGTGTATTCTCTAACTCAAGCAGAAACAAGGTACAATCCTGAAAGTAAGAAATATATGCTGCATCCACTGTTTCTTCTGTCACGATCGTGCGCAGACGCTCAACTGCCAGTTCGTGACGCTGTGTGCACTGTTCATTTTTCTCCTTCTGTAACTCACTTAACTTTCCGATCATAAACTCAAACCTCCAACAAAATTTCCAAGGAAGCACAAGATCTGCACAATACCGATCCCGATTCCACATTTGCAGGAAAGATATTTCCTATCCTGCTCCTCAAATCCTTCTATCGCATTCCAGATTCCATAGATATCAATCATTAAAGAAAGGATTGCAATCCCTCCGACAATTCCGGCTGCCTTTCCTCTCGTCAGGAATGCATATCCGACACATCCCAGCAAGAGAGCAAGTGACCATCCGGTCAACCAGCAGGAGATCACACCTCTTCTTGACTGCAGATAAGCTGCTTTCCCATATTTCTTTGATTTATTACTCTTTCGTTCCTTTTCTTTCTTCTGAATTTTTTTCTCTTTCATCGCTTTTTCTTTTCATTTTTTTCCGATCATTTCTTCTCCTTAGTAGATTACAAACCACAAAAACTATATATCCAAGTACACCGCCGATTGTATTCAGCAGAATATCATCCACATCAAAGCATCCCACTTTCGTGATCAGCTGCATTAACTCTACACAAAAAGTCAGACAAAAACTCCAAAATAACGTTTTGAAAAAGCTTCTTCTTTTTCCTGCCATTGCAGAAAAGTAACCAACTGGCATGAAAATCAGAATATTTCCAAATAAATTTGAGAACACCGCAAATGTTCCCAGCTGATGTCTGTATTGAATAAATCTCTTAATCTCTTTGAATAGCACCAAATTGTAATGGTATTCATCCATTACGCCTTCCCTGCCGTACCAGTCTGATAAGAACAGAAAGTATACAAGGAAGATAATATATAATATAAACAGGATCTTTCCAAGCATCCTGACTCTCTTCGCTTCTTTTTTTTGTCAATTCTTTACACCTTCATAGAAAAAGAAAGCCCCCTCTGCCGGTTCACTTCGGACGTAACTACTCACACTGAACAAGCTACGAGGGGACTTTCTTTTTAAAATGTTATATTATTTTTATGTTTTAACAGACTGGCTCCATTGATAATAGAAATAATTCCTACCGTAACTCCTGTAACAAGCAGGATTATTCCGATTGCAATGTTACCTGCTCCACTGTTTCTCATTACACGATACGCTTTTTCCAAAACACCAGGCCTCCTTATTTTGCTCCATATTTCTCATAATATGCATCGATCGCTGCTTTTAATTCATCATCGATCACTACTTTTCCGTCACATTCCTTGTTGTAAAGGCACTCTACAACATCTTCCATTGTAACGATCGCTGCTGTCTCAAATCCATAGAGATCTTTCACTTCGTCAAGTGCGCACTTCTCTCCGCCTTTTCCTACTTCCATACGGTTTAAGGATACCATAAGTCCAACGATTGTAACATCAGCAGCATCTTTTACTTTCGGAACTGTCTCTTCCATAGATTTACCGGATGTTGTAACATCCTCGATCATGATCACGCGGTCTCCATCTTTCAGCTTACTTCCAAGGAAGCTTCCTTTATCTGCGCCATGATCTTTCTCTTCCTTACGGTCTGAGCAGTAACGTACTTCTTTTCCATATAATTCACTGTATGCGATTGCTGTTACAACTCCGAGCGGGATTCCTTTGTAAGCCGGTCCAAACAGTACATCAAAGTCATCTCCATATGTCTCGTGAATTGCTCTTGCGTAATACTCTCCAAGTTTCTTTAACTGGGATCCTGTTACATATGCTCCTGCATTCATGAAAAATGGGGATTTTCTTCCGCTTTTCAGTGTGAAATCTCCAAACTTCAATACATCACAGTCTACCATAAATTCTATAAATTCCTTCTTATATGCTTCCATTTTATCTTAAAACCTCCTGTTTATAAGGCTTTCACGCCTTTACCTAATTCTTTACCATTAAGGGATTTACCCATTTGTGCCTCCTTCCTAAGTGTAGAATAGGAAGGATTCCAAATATCGTTCCTATTCTACCATAAAACCTTACAATTATCAATCCGTTTCAAAAATTGAATTCCCACTTTGAAACTCCTCCGTATTCTTATTATGGTACTCACATAGATCCTTTACATTTAATAATGCTCTTGTATCAAGTTCTGTCTTCATGGCAGCCCTGCCTCCTCTCGTAATATTTTTATTTAGGCGTTTACGAAACGCCAAAAGCCGCATAAATACGGCAATTTTTTTGTTGTTAAAATAAAATATCTCCTCAAGGTTTATGGTAAAATAGAGTTGACTAGAAACTAAATACCAATCCACCTTAAAGGAGATATTCCTATATGATAACACATAAGCAGCTCACTTTGGCAGAATGATTTTGAAGATTGTCAAAATAAATTCGACAACAACAAATATCAGTTTCTTTCTCTTCTTGACGAAGCCATTAACCTTGATGATTCCTATGATCCATATAAAGCTGCTTCTGGCTCCATGCCAACCCATGCTGCTTCCAATCAAGCAATTCAGCAGATGTACATCAATGGACATTTCTGCTATGCCTATAAATTCGGTATCGTCACAAATGGACTTGGCATTGTCCGCGACATATCTTTCTACAATAAGGATTTCCTAAATGCACATCCTGACATTGTTGTAGAAAAGAAATCGGATTCTCCGGATGAGGATAAATCTCTTTTTGAAGACATTGGATTTCGTAAGGCTTTTATTCCTCTCCGGGTAAAATTATCCATGGAAGGAACGGACTACACAGTTAATGAAAATGGCATTCTCTGCTGTCCACACGATTCTACGCTTCCTATGAAACGAGAAGGCAGTAAATCTCATTTAAGAAGCAAACTTCCTACCATGAAATTTGTATGCCCCAAAATGAAATGGATGCAGGAATCTTACCGCATTTTTAATCAGGATTGCGAACTTGTTTCGCAATTACCTAGTTCCTTCTCTTCTCCTTGTTATAGCTATATGATACGAATTTTTTACACAGCAAAAAAAAGGACACTCCTTTGTAAAAAAAAGGTGTCCTTTTTTGCACTGGTGATGACTCAGCCTGTTCCATCTGTTGAAGAATCCAGCAGATTCACAAGGATTATCTGTGTAAGAAAATAAGTCGCCGCCACCCGTATTTTACTTTTTCTATCTATTCTACTTTGAAAATTTAGCAGATTGTTGCACCATCCACAGCTAAAATTTCTCCTGACACATAACTTGCAAGTTCACTTGCGAGAAAGAGGCATGCATTTGCCACATCTTCCGGTTCTCCGATTCTTCCAAGAGGAATCGTTGCAATGAGCGGCTGAATTTCTTCCTCCGGGAGTGCTGCCACCATATCTGTTCTGGTAATTCCAGGTGCAACTGCATTGACACGGATTCCATATTGTCCCAGTTCTCTTGCAAGAGAGATTGTCAGACCGTTTACCCCGAATTTGCTGGTAGGATAAGCCACTCCGCCTGGCTGCCCGTACTTACTTACCATAGAACTTGTGTTGATAATGCAGCCTCCGCCCTGCTCCTTCATCAGTTCTACCGATGGCTGAATTGCGTTAAATACTGCGTTTACATTCAGATTGATTATTTCCTGAAAATGCTCTGGATTGCAATCTATCGTCATCATACTGTCAGATACACCCGCATTATTTACAAGAATATCAATCTTTCCGTATTTTCTGTGAATTGCCTGGATTTCGTCTGCCACTTCTTTTGCGTCTGTCAGACTCGGGCAGGCACCGGATACTTCCCATTCCGGATTTTCTTCCTTTAAGGATGCCAGTGCCTTATCTACTGTCTCCTGCCGGGAACCGAATAATATGACCTTTGCACCATTCTCCAGATATTTTTTTACAATAGCATACCCGATTCCGCGTGTACCTCCAGTTACTACTGCTATTTTTCCTTTCAGCATAATATTTCTCCTATCTTCGCTGCTTTCTTCTATTTTTCTTCCACTTATTACTGCAAATCCAATTTTTTCTTTAATTCATTTGCAATATCATATCCACTGAATTCCATCGGAATCACATAGTCTTCATCATCGCCGTGAAGCGGAGTCCATACCTGTGCATAGAACGGATTTACTTTTGCGATATTCCCATACTGCCACTCATGTGCCAGACATTCTGGACACCAGTGTCCACCCTGAAGGACTGCATTCACAGACATCATAAACTCATGTCCGTCTGCACATTTCCACTTAATCGGGGTGTAGATATCTGCCGGTGCTTTCTCTTCCAGACATTCACCGCCACGGAAGGCAGCCGCTTTCTTCAAATCCTCGATATCCAGATTCTCAAGTCCCTTTTCTTCATCGTAGCCGTGATCCAGATAGGTTACCTCTTCACTTGGATGGAAGAGTTCATAACCTTCATCCCAGCTCTTGATTGCGTCTCGTTTTTCTCTGGAACCGAAGAATGCCTTGATCCAGTCTTCCTTATTGTTTTCCAAAGCCCAGTATGTTCCGCCTTCTTTGTGACCGATTTCAATATTATGTTCCTTCATCTGTTCGGCAGTCGGGAACATTGCTCTGATCATCGGATTTGCCGCCATTCTGCGCATCTCGTCTACCACACCGCCCCAGTACTCATCTGCCGGGATACAGCGGAAATGCAAAATGTCATCCAGGTCTTTTCCGTCTGAGAAATAATGTCCATGGAAATTGTACTGTGCGATCATGTTTGCATCAAACAAATCCTTGAGAGTAATTCCAAATGGTTCCATCAGCATGTCAGTCTGTTCCCAGGCAGTCAGACGATATCCTTCTCCACTGCTTAAGTTGTATGCCTTTCTCCAGAATGATTCCGGAACCCAGTCTTCGCAGACATTTGCCATACAGATACCGGACTCAATGGATGTACTCCACTCCAGTACACAGTTTGGCGGCTGATGAAAGATGATTGGTTCCTCGCCTGCGCTCTCATTGCTTGGATACTGTCCTGTCTGGCGGATGGATACCCAGTGTTTCAGTCCTGATTCATAGACTGCCAGTTCAGAGAACACTTTGGACAGTGCATAATAATCAAAAATAGAAGGATTGATCGGGTCACCGACTCTTCCCCAGTGAATCGGATATGTACGTGTGCCGGTTTCAGCTACTGTTCCGACATATACAAAATGTACCTTATCCGGGTCCGGCTGTTCCTTGATTGCCTTGATGATACTGAGGGTGGAACCAATATTGGTATACAATGTCTTTTCAGGATACTTGTCCGCTGCCGGTGACACCATTGCACCGATATGGAGAACATAATCCGCTCCGTCTACCAGCTTCTTAATATCCTCATAGTTTCCGAGGTCTCCCCATACCACTTCCAGATTCGGAGCTGCAAATTTCTTCAATTTTTTCTCTATTTACTTCAGACGGTCTTGCAAATGCACGGATTTTGAAGCGATTTCCCCTAGGCAAGAGCTGTTTCAGAGTCTCCTGTCCCATCGTACCTGTCACTCCTGTAACTGCCACGATTTTCTGTGGTTTTGTCACATCTGCATGTACCTGCGGATCGTCAAATGTCAATGCTGCATCAAACGCTTCCCTGACTGCATTCAATGCTCTTCTTGCCATGGCGGCATCTCCGATTACCATATAGCCTGCACCGATTGCCCGTGCGCCCTCTTCAATCTCTTTTCCGCATCTGGCTTTGGAGCCGATTGCCATCACTGCATAATCACAAGGGTACTCTACTTCTGCTCCATCCTTCTGTCCGACAACCTTTCCTTCTTTAATAGCAGTTACGGTTACTTCTGTAACGGCTTCAATTCCTGCCAGAGCAATACTTTCCATCACACAGGCTTTCCTTGCCATACCCATATCCGCACAGTATTCCTTCATCATTTCCAGATCCGTAACCTTACATCCTCGCTCTGCCAGATATTCGGCTACTTCCATACCGACCATACCGCCGCCGATGACAACCACATTTCCGCTGACGTTCACCTTTCCGTTCAGGACATCGTGCGAATTTACCACACACGCAAGGTCTGCTCCCGGGATTCCCGGAATCAAAGGTTCTGCGCCGATTGCATTGAATACGGTATGCGGTTTGATTTCTGCAATCAGTTCTTTTGTTACCGGTGTATTCAGACGGATATCTGCTCCCAGACGTTCTGCCTTTTTACCCATAGCAATTACGGCTTCTTTCATCTCTGCCTTTCTCGGAGCTTCTCCTGCTGTCAAAAACTGTCCGCCGACTTTATCTGACGCTTCACATATGATGGCTTTATGTCCTCGCTGCCGGAGGATAATTGCGGCCTCCAGTCCTGCGATTCCGCCGCCGGCAATCAATACGGTTTCCGGCTTTTCTGTTCTGGTGATTTTACATTCTGCTTCTCTTCCGACTGCCGGATTTCTGAGACAGGTAATCTGCGGACAATTCTCATCTGCGAATCCGTCCAGGCATCCCTGATCACAGCCCACGCAGTAATCAATGTCTTCCACATTTCCTGCTTTTGCCTTATTACAGAACTGGGAATCTGCAAGCTGCGCACGGCCCATGACAACCATATCCACCTTATCTTCTTCCAGTATCTGCTCGGCAAGTTCTGCTGTATTGATACGTCCTACACCAATCGTCAGCATTCCGGTTTCTTTGCGGATACGTGCCGCATTGTCAATATTGAATCCCCTCGGTATATCAATTGGCGGAACTTCATATTTTGTTGCCGCTGAAATAATATTACCTCTGGATACATCCAAAACATCAACGCCTGCTTCACCGGCAAGCTTACAAAATTCAATGACTTCCTCAATCGTCAGGCCGCCTTCCAGATAATCATCATGGGCATCAATTCGCATGAATAACGGCATATCTTCCGGAATATTTTCCCGGATTGCCCGGATACACTCCAATGGGAACTTTGCACGGTTCTCGAAGCTTCCTCCGTACTCATCCGTTCGGAAGTTGATACCACCCGACAGGAATGAATGCGGCAGATAATTATGTGCACAGTGAAATTCCACACAGTCAAATCCTGCTTCTACCGCTCTTGCCGCCGCTTTTCCGAAACATGTCACTACTTCCTTGATTTCTTCAATGGTAGCTCCCGGAAGTGTAATCTCCTCGCTAAACGGTGTATCGCATGCCATCAGTATCTGTGCTGTCTGGTCTGAACCGACTGCAAGAGAGCCCTGCCATAACTGAAGACCTGCTTTTCCGCCTTCCGCATGAATCGCATCCGTCAGTTCCTTCAGCCCCGGAATGTATTCGTCTTCACTGATTGACAGAAACCCTCTCGGAGCACTTGGCGTATGTACGCTGCAGACTTCTACAATATTCAGCGCACTTCCGCCCTTGACTCTCTCCACATGGTAGTTGATATGCGTCGGTGTCACATAACTTGCCTGTCCTGAGAACTTTGTTCCCATTGCAGGCATAACGATACGGTGCTTCAATTCCATGCCTCGAATTTTGATTGGGGTAAATAGTTTTCAAACATCTTCCTTCCTCCTTTTTTGGCGATTTTTTTAGGCATTCTGTGCTTTTCTTTTTGCAATTTCTTCTTTCATTGCAGGAAGTGATTTTTTTCCAGATCAAACTTGCTTACAAGAATAAACATAATAACAAATATCACTAACGGTGTTACAATAGCGAATCCGTAAATTGCCAATTTTTGTAGCTGCCGGCGCTACAGTCTGTGTAGCATCATAGCCGACTGCTGCAAGGAACCAGCCGATGATAGATGTTCCGAGTCCGCTTCCCACTTTACCGCCAAAGCTGGATGCACTGTTGGAGGTTGCTACCATTCTTACACCATATTTATATTCATTATAATCAATTGACATTGCCGTCATAACTCCAACCAGACACATCATCGGAATGGTTGCAAATGTTGTAATACTTCCGAACAATGCGTAGCAGAAAAAGATGTCTTTTGTGAAGAGAAGCAGTATATTTGCTCCTGCACCCATTGCAAAGCTCACCAGCAGCGTTTTCACAACACCAAGTTTCTTAATCATCGGTCCTACAAGTATAAATCCTAACAGGGTCGGAATCATTCCGATTCCTCCGAGAACGCCGACCAGGTTGTCATTGCCGAAAATCCATTTACAGTAATATACTCCCGCACCCGATGCAAGACCATATATAATGCATGAGAGCAGATTCACCACAAGAACAATCACCCAGTATTTGTTGTGGAACAGCTTTCCAAGCGCTTCCTTAAACGGAATCACTTCTTCATCCTCTTCTTTCGCTTCTACTGCCGCTCCTGCCTCTGTTGCTGTCTCACGGCTTGTTGCATAACAAATCAAGGCTGCCAGTATTACAATAATTCCCATGATAAAGCCAAATTTAATCCATGCGTTCTGATTTCCGCCCAGTGCATTCGTAATCGGAATCATACAGATTGCAAATATCATACCTGCCACATAACCGGTCGCTGCTCTCCATGTTCCCATGATGCCTCGTTCTTCCTGGCTGTTCGTACGAACGGTCATAAGCGAATTATAAGGGATTGCCATTGCCGTATATAATACTGCTGTCAGAAGAATGTTCGTTATTGTCACGTAAATTATCTGTCCCACATCTCCTATTTTCGGCACCGTAAACATCAGAACCATTACAATACCTGCCGGAATTCCCGCTTTCAAAAGCCACGGACGATATTTTCTTTTCCCGGTTTTGTATGGTCAATGATATTTCCCATAATCAGGTCTGTAAATGCGTCAATAATCTTACAGACAATAAACATTGTTGCAATCGCCCCGGCAGCCATACCAACCTTATCCGTATAGAAGTATGTAAGCTGTCCTACCAGTGTGGACATCGCATTCAATGCGAACTGTCCCGTAGCGTCTCCGAAGTAATCCTTCACGCGCATTACTTTCTGAACGCCGAATTTGTCCTTTCCTAATGGTTTTTTACTCATTGTGTTCCTCCTTCATTTCGTACACATTTTTTCTTGATATCCTGTAAGCTTAAATATCACATTCCTAATTGTCCGTATTTTAATTTAGCTTACTTTTTTATAATTTTGAATTTGCAGCGTTCAGCGCATCAATGACTGCCAGATACATCGGCTTTGCCTGTGCATCCTGCACAAGCAGATCGGATATGGTCATGGACAATGCAAACTGAATCAGCGGGTCTTCCAGCATTCCCGGCATCATTTCTTCAAACATACTGCGGCCAAGTTCTTCGGCGACCAACTCTCCGAGTGTTGACTCCAACGAATATTTCTCGAATTTCAGATTGGTATCCGTCTTGTACTCGTAATGATATCTGCCGGAACCAACCGTAAATTCCGCTTCTTTCTCCGGAAGCTGGATAACAGCCGTTGTATTCACCGGAATCTGCACATCCACACAGATTTTTCCTTCTCTACAGCTCCATGCACTTACGATTGTTCCATATATGGATTCATAAGCTGCAGACACCTCTGTCATTCCCTTTGTCAGCGTCGGCTGAATCCGTATTTTCTTATATCCCGGTTCCATACAGCGTATTCCTGCAACATTTTTTCGTACAGCCAGCTTCCAATCGAACCGTACGCATAATGGTTCAGGGAGTTCATACCTGATTCGTCAAAATCCCCATTTGGCAGAATGGAATTCCAACGCTCCCAGATTGTCGTTGCGCCTTTCTTTACTGCATAGAGCCAGCCTGGAAAATCCTCTTTCATAAAGATTTCATCCGCCAACCCGTGAAGACCGTTTTCTGACAAACAATGACACAGATACGGTGTACCCACAAAACCTGTCGTCAGATGATTATGGTGTGCCCCGATATTCAACTCCAATGTCTCCAAAATCCGATTACGAAATTCCGGTTTTATCAAGTCAAAGTACAGCATCAGCACACAGGCTGTCTGTGTCTCACTGACCATTCGTCCGCTTCTTGTCACGTATTCCACATGAATGGCTTCTACTATTTTTCATATAAGTCACCGTATGCTTTTGCTTCCTCTGCATACCCCAATGCATCCGCAGCATCCCGCACAATCCTGGTCGAATATGCGTAATAAGCATTTGCCACCAGATATTTGTCCGTTCCGCCTGTCCGGTCGGTGCTTCCGGATTCTATGTCCAGCGCCAGCCAGTCTCCATACTGGAATCCACTCTGCCACAATCCGTTTTTCGAGACTCTCGCATGTATATAATCCACCCAGTTCTTCATCATCGGGAATTGCTCCGCAAGCATCTCTTTATCCCCGTAAACCTTATAAATCGTCCACGGAATGATTGTCGCAGCATCGCTCCATGCCGCTGCTCCCGCCTGATTTCCGAGAATATTCGGAACAACATGAGGTACGCCCCACTCCGGATTGGTCTCTGCCGCCATATCCCGCAGCCATTTTCGGAAAAATAGTGCTGTGTGAAAATTGTAGGAGGCTGTACCACAGAATACCTGTGCATCTCCGGTCCAGCCCAACCGTTCATCTCTCTGTGGGCAGTCTGTCGGAACATCGAGGAAGTTGCCTCTCTGTCCCCACTGTATATTACTCTGCAGTTGATTAACCAACGTGTTGTCGGATGTGAATGTTCCTGTTGGCTGCATATCTGTGTGCATTGCACATGCCGTAAAATCCGATGCCTCTGTTTCCGTTCCTGCGCCTTCCACACAAATATAACGGAATCCGTGGAAAGTGAAGTGCGGCATCACAAGCATTCCCACCTGCTTTTCTTCGTATACGAATGTATCTGTACATCTTGCCGTCCGCAGATTCTCTGTATAGAAGTTTCCATCTTTATCCAGTGTTTCTGCATATCGAATAACTAATCTGTCTCCCATAAGTTTTGGAAGTCGTATTTCTACCAGTCCTGCCATATTCTGTCCGAAATCAAACACCAATTCTCCTTTTGGAGTCACGATCCTTTCCTTTACATCAAACCGTTTCGTTACCCGGACCGGCTCGGATTCCTGCGCCACAATCTGCCCGATATCATCCGTATGTTCAAACAGGACTGCCTTTCCAACCTGCCTTCTTTCTTTTGTATAATCCTGTATCTCACCGTGATAAATCTCGGAAAACAGAATTTCTCCTGTTTCCACATGCCAGTCCGTATCAGTGCCGATGCAGATAGTTTCTCCGTCTTCGTACTCGATACGCACCATTGCCAGCAAAGCCGTTCTGTCGCCGTAAAGATTCGGTCTTGCATCAAACCCGAGTTCTCCCTTATACCACCCGTTTCCTACAGTAACCGTAATCTCATTATCTTTTTCCAGGAGTTCCGTAATATCATAAGTCTGATACTGCAGTCGGTGATGATAAGATGTCCAGCCCGGAGCCAGGAACAAGTCTCCTGTTTTCCTTCCGTTAATAAATGCCTCATATACACCACAGGCGGTCGCATACAGCCTTGCTCTCTTCACCGGTCTGTCCAGAGAAAAGCTACGGACAAATACCGGACATGCAGTCTCTTCAGCCGGAAGTGTATGGGTAATCCATTTTGCATTCCAGTTTTCTTCTCTCATCAAACCGGTTTCAAAGTTTCCTGTCACCTGTCCCAGCTCTCCGCAATTATCCCATACACTGACCTGCACCTGATAAACAGTCATCTCTTTCAATGCAGCACCCTTATATGGCACCAGAACGGATTGGTCGCTTTCCACCCGGCCACTGTCCCACATAAGCTGGCCTCCGCTGACAACCTGAATCTGGTAGCTTGTCTGCACAACATCCTGCTTTTCACTCTCCAGCTTCCATGAGAAACGTGGTTTCTCATCGATTCCTATCGGATTTTTTCTGTATTCTATTGTCAAATCACGAATCATATACATTTTCTCTCTTTCTTTTTGTTTTTCTGATTCTTTCTATTCTATGAAAATTTTGCCATTGTACGAATCAGAGCGGTAACATTCTCCTGAAGTCTTGCCGTGTCTATGGTACCGTTCTCCAATCCTTTCTTTATCTGACCGGTATATGTATCATCATTAGAGCCCGGTGTAATCCAGCAGTTTCCCGCCTGTACCATTGCTGCCACATCTACACTGTCATAGGTTGTCCAATCCGTCATTACAAAACCGGCAAACCCATTTTCTTCTCTGAGAAGCCCCTGTAGAAGTTCTTCATCCGCTGCTGTCGGGCAGCCGTTTACCGCATTATACGCCGTCATAAAGCTGGCTGGCATATGAACATCCATCGCATATTCAAAAGTCCGAAAATAAATTTCCCGGATTGCACGTTCGGAAATCAGACTCTGATTTCGCTTTCTGGAAGATTCACAGTTGTTCCCGATAAAATGTTTATAGCAGCCTCCGACTCCGGCTCCTTCCAATCCTTTTGCATAAAATCCAGCCATGACACCGGACAAATACGGATCTTCCGAAAAATATTCCGGCTGTCGTCCATTTAGCGGATTTCTGTGAATATTAAATGCCGGGGCAAGAACCAGCGGCATGCCCAATGCCTTCGCTTCTTCCCCGATTACACACCCGATTGCTTCCGATAATTCTTTATTGAACGAAGCACAGATTGTAACGCCTGACGGCATTCCAATATTTTTGATGTTCAGATTGACTCCGCTGTTTCCATCGCTCACCGGAAAGTCCGGCAAATCATATCCTTCTGTCTGAAACACACGACCTGCCTCACCGATACCTTCCATTCCCCACCCTGCCGAGGCACAGACGCTGATGCGGGCAAGTTCCTCCGGTGACATCTGTGCCACAAACTCAGCCGCACGTGACGGATTTTTTCTTACAGCATCAAATGTTACCTTCTCTTTTGGTTTCTCCACATCAAACTTTGCGGGATAATGTTTCCTCTTCTCATAAGGCAAAAATGTCAACTTATTTTTGACCACTCCGGAATGCGCTCCTGTCGGCCATGTATCATCCGGATTTGTTTTGGATAATCTTGTAAAATTTGCAATCGCAGCAAAGCAGATTGGTTACCTGCTTGATTATTCTTGTTTCTTCTTCGTCGAATCCGCCGCATTCCGCTGCTTCAATACTGTTTCCCACATAAATACGGTAATATCCTTTTGATAAAATATACGCCGCTTTTTCTTCCGAATATGAAGTCAATACTTTCACCGGAACATGAACAGGAATCTTCTGTTCCTCTCCCGGAAGCAGTTCCTTTGTTTTTTCAAAGAATACCAGTTCTTTTTCCGGCTGCTCCAGTTCTGATTCCGGTTTGCCTACATAAACCTGAACAACTTCTTTCCCGGCTTTTCCCCGACATTCTTCACATATACATCCAGTTCCAGTACTTCCCCGTCAAATCGAATATTCTCCTGCCTGATACAAAACTCTG
>ENA-OQES01000178-OQES01000178.1-human-gut-metagenome-genome-assembly--contig:-NODE-178-length-27292-cov-3.245132_pt1 | contig 27292 bp, 42 predicted proteins | sample MGYA00242798_ERZ504641 | MGnify/ENA primary metagenome ERZ504641 (study PRJEB26092, sample SAMD00036327) | human gut metagenome | host: Homo sapiens | study: EMG produced TPA metagenomics assembly of...
AATTTTGCTCAGTTGACTTCTCGTGAAGGTGAAATACTGTGTAAATCAAGTTGCCTTCAGGTGAAGTAAGACAAATCTTAAGTGCTTGTAAAGCTACAGTTGGTAGTGTTGGTAATTCAGACCATGCTTTGGAAGCTTCAGGTAAGGCTGGACGTTCTCGTTGGTTGGGTCGTCGTCCTCACAACCGTGGTGTTGTTATGAACCCAGTTGATCACCCGATGGGTGGTGGTGAAGGACGTCAGTCAGGAGGTCACCCAAGATCACGTACAGGCTTGTATGCTAAGGGCTTGAAGACAAGAGCACCTAAGAAACAGTCTTCTAAGTATATTATTGAAAGAAGAAAATAATAACAACTGATTAATTGAGTATTTATGAAGTCGTTCATTAAAAAAAGGTCCATATATTAATGTAAAACTGGAAAACAAAGTGCTCGCTATGAATGAAAGCGGCAAGAAGTCAGTTGTTAAAACATGGGCTAGAGCTTCAATGATTTCGCCTGATTTTGTAGGGCATACAATTGCAGTTCATAACGGAAACAAATTTATTCCTGTTTACGTTACTGAAAACATGGTTGGTCATAAGTTGGGAGAGTTTGCTCCAACTCGTACTTTCCGTGGTCATGCAGGTAACAAGAAAAAATAACAGGACACACTTATTGAAATAATAAAGTAATAAATAATGGGAGCAAGAAAAAAATATCGGCTGAAAAAAGAAAAGAAGCCCTTAAGACCATGTATTTTGCAAAATTGCAAAATGTGCCTACTTCTCCGCGTAAAATGCGTCTCGTTGCTGATATGATTCGCGGTATGGAGGTTAATAGAGCACTTGGTGTATTGAAGTTTTCTTCTAAGGAAGCTTCTGCAAGAGTGGAAAAACTGTTGCGCTCTGCTATTGCTAACTGGGAACAGAAAAACGAACGCAAAGCTGAAGATGGTGAACTTTTTGTAACTAAGATTTTTGTTGACGGAGGAGCTACTCTGAAAAGAATGAGACCGGCTCCACAGGGTAGAGGTTACAGAATTCGTAAACGTTCAAACCATGTAACTTTGTTCGTTGATTCTAAAAATACTAATGATAAAAATTAAGAGTAGATGGGACAGAAAGTTAATCCGATAAGTAACCGTTTAGGAATTATCAGAGGATGGGATTCTAATTGGTACGGTGGCAAGAATTATGGTGATGCTTTATTGGAAGATAGCAAAATTCGTAAATATCTGAATGCCAGACTTGCAAAAGCCAGCGTTTCAAGAATCGTAATTGAACGTACTCTGAAGTTGGTGACAATTACTGTATGTACTGCTCGCCCAGGTATTATCATTGGTAAAGGTGGTCAGGAAGTTGATAAGTTGAAAGAAGAGTTGAAGAAGATCACCGATAAGGATATCCAGATTAATATCTTCGAAGTGAAGAAACCCGAACTCGACGCTGTGATTGTTGCTAATAATATCGCTCGCCAGGTTGAAGGTAAGATTGCTTACCGCCGCGCTATTAAAATGGCTATTGCCAATACAATGCGTATGGGAGCTGAAGGTATCAAGGTACTGATTTCAGGTCGTTTGAATGGTGCTGAAATGGCACGTTCTGAAATGTATAAGGAAGGTCGTACTCCGTTGCATACTTTCCGTGCAGATATTGACTATTGTCATGCTGAAGCTTTGACAAAAGTTGGTTTGCTGGGTATTAAAGTATGGATTTGCCGTGGTGAAGTTTATGGTAAACGTGAGTTAGCTCCTAACTTCACTCAGAGCAAGGAAAACAACCGTGGTGGAAACGGTAATAATGGAGGAAAGAACTTCCGTAGAAAGAAAAACAACAATCGCTAACGAATTTGAATTTTAGGAATTATGTTACAACCGAAAAACGACAAAATTCAGAAGACAGCAGAAAGGTAGCGCTAAAGGTAATGCCCAGAGAGGACACCAGTTGGCTTTCGGTACATTTGGTATCAAGTCATTACAGACTAAGTGGATTACTGGACGTCAGATTGAAGCAGCTCGTATTGCTGTAACAAGATATATGCAGCGTCAGGGTCAGATTTGGATCCGTATTTTCCCCGGACAAACCTATTACTCGTAAACCTGCTGATGTACGTATGGGTAAAGGTAAAGGTTCTCCCGAAGGATTTGTAGCTCCTGTAACTCCGGGTCGTATTTTGATCGAAGTAGAAGGAGTTTCTTTTGATGTAGCTAAAGAAGCTTTGCGCCTTGCAGCACAGAAACTTCCTGTTACAACTAAGTTTATTGTTAGACGTGATTACGACGCAAGTCAAAATGCTTAATTGATATGAAGATTGCAGAAATTAGAGAAATAGCTACCAACGAATTGGCAGAAAGAATTCAGACTGAAGTTGCCAATTACAATCAAATGGTTTTAAATCATTCGATCTCTCCGCTGGAAAATCCTGCACAGATTAAGAAATTACGCAGAACAATTGCGCGTATGAAAGCAGAATTGCGTCAGAGAGAACTTAACAAATAATAATGGTCCTCATGGAAGCTAGAAATTTAAGAAAAGAAAGAACTGGTGTTGTAGTTAGCAATAAAATGGATAAGACCATTACTGTTGCTGCTAAGTTTAAGGAAAAACACCCTATTTATGGTAAATTCGTTTCTAAAACGAAGAAATTCCATGCTCATGACGAAAAGAATGAATGCCAAATCGGAGATACTGTTCGTATTATGGAAACTCGTCCTTTGAGCAAAACTAAGAGATGGAGATTGATTGAAATTATCGAAAGAGCTAAGTAATTATGATACAAGCAGAATCCAGACTTACAGTATGTGACAACAGTGGTGCTAAAGAAGCTCTTTGTATCCGCGTATTAGGCGGTACAAAGAGACGTTATGCCTCTGTTGGGGATGTTATTGTAGTTTCAATAAAGAGTGTTATCCCCTCAAGTGATATTAAAAAAGGTGCAGTATCTAAGGCCTTGATCGTACGTACAAAGAAAGAAATTCGTCGTGCTGACGGTTCTTATATTCGTTTTGATGACAATGCTTGCGTATTGCTGAATAACGCAGGTGAAATTAGAGGAAGTCGTAATTTTTGGCCCGGTTGCGAGAGAATTGCGTAATGCAAATATGAAAGTTGTTTCACTTGCACCTGAAGTACTTTAATTTTGTAAAAGATTTAAGTAATGAGTAAATTACATATTAAAAAAGGCGATACAGTTTACGTAAACTCTGGTGAAGACAAGGGTAAAACTGGCCGCGTGTTGAAAGTTCTTGTTAAAGAAGGACGTGCACTGGTTGAAGGTATCAACATGGTATCAAAGAGCACTAAACCTAATGCAAAGAATCCTCAGGGTGGTATTGTGAAGCAGGAAGCACCTATTCACATCTCTAACCTGAATCCGGTTGATCCTAAGACAGGTAAACCGACACGTGTTGGTAGAAGAGAAAGTTCTGATGGAAGAACATTTGTTCGTTATGCTAAAAAATCAGGAGAGGAGATTAAATAATGAGTAATACTGCTAGCCTTAAGAAAGAATATGCAGAGCGCATTGCTCCTGCGTTGAAGAATCAGTTCCAGTATACTTCATCTATGCAGATTCCTAAGCTGAAGAAGATTGTTATCAGTCAGGGTTTGGGTATGGCTGTAGCTGATAAGAAAATTATCGATGTTGCTATCAATGAACTGACAGCAATTACCGGTCAGAAAGCTGTTGCAACTGTTTCTCGTAAAGATATCGCAAACTTTAAGTTGCGTAAAAAATGCCTATCGGTGTAATGGTAACTTTACGTCGTGAAAGAATGTATGAATTCCTTGAAAAGCTTGTTCGTGTAGCTTTGCCACGTATCCGTGACTTCAAAAGGTATCGAAAGCAAGTTCGATGGAAGAGGTAATTATACATTGGGTATTCAGGAACAAATCATTTTCCCTGAAATAAATATCGATAGTATTACTAAAATTCTCGGAATGAATATTACCTTTGTAACTTCTGCTCCGACAGATGAAGAAGGTTATGCTTTGTTGAAGGAATTTGGTTTACCGTTTGAAAAACTCCAAAAAAAGATTAATATATTATGGCAAAAGAATCAATGAAGGCTCGTGAAGTAAAAAGAGCCAAACTTGTAGCCAAATATGCTGAAAAACGTGCTGCGTTGAAAAGATTGTCAACTCAGGTGATCCTGCTGAAGCTTTTGAAGCTGCTCAGAAATTACAGGCTATTCCTAAGAATGCTAATCCTATTCGTTTGCACAACCGTTGTAAATTGACCGGTCGTCCTAAAGGCTATATTCGTCAGTTCGGAATTTCAAGAATTCAGTTCCGCGAAATGGCTTCTAATGGTTTGATTCCGGGCGTAAAGAAAGCAAGCTGGTAATTCTTTTTAATTTTTAAATATTGTCAGGGTAGTCCTGATTAATTTAATTTATTATTATATGACAGATCCAATCGCAGATTATCTCACCAGATTGAGAAATGCAATTAGTGCAAAGCACAGAGTAGTAGAAGTGCCTGCCTCAAATTTGAAAAAGGAAATCACTAAGATCCTTTTCGACAAAGGCTACATTCTGAACTACAAGTTTGTAGAAGATGGTCCTCAAGGAACTATCAAAGTGGCTTTGAAGTACGACTCAGTAAACAAAGTAAATGCTATTAAGAAGCTTATTAGAGTTTCTACTCCGGGTTTACGTAAGTATACGGGTTACAAAGACATGCCGAGAGTTATTAATGGTTTAGGTATTGCTATAATATCTACTTCCAAAGGTGTAATGACTAACAAAGAAGCTGCTGAACTGAAAATCGGTGGTGAAGTTCTTTGTTACGTATATTAATAGGAGGATAAGCAATGTCAAGAATAGGAAAATTACCCATTAGTATTCCCACTGGAGTAACAGTTACTCTGAAGGATAATGTAGTTACTGTAAAAGGTCCTAAAGGCGAACTTAGCCAATTTGTTGATCCTTCTATCAATGTTGCAATTGAAGATGGACATGTGATGTTGACAGAAAACGAAAACGCGATGTTGGATAACGTAAAACAAAGACATGCTTTTCATGGCTTGTATCGTTCTTTGGTTAACAACATGGTTATTGGTGTTTCTGAAGGTTATAAGAAAGAACTGGAACTTGTCGGTGTAGGTTACCGTGCTTCAAACAATGGTAATATTATTGATTTCGCTTTGGGTTATACTCATAATATCTTTATGCAGTTACCTCCTGAAATCAAGGTAGAAACTAAGTCAGAAAGAAATAAGAACCCTCTTATTATATTGGAATCTTGTGACAAACAACTGCTGGGTCAGGTTTGTTCAAAAATACGTTCTTTCCGTAAGCCGGAACCTTATAAAGGTAAAGGTATTAAGTTTGTTGGCGAAGAAATTCGTAGAAAGTCTGGTAAGTCAGCCGGTGCTAAATAATTTACATAAAATTGTATTATCATGACAACAAAATTAGAAAGACGAATCAAGATCAAATATAGAGTACGCAATAAGATTTCAGGTACTACTGAACGTCCGCGTATGAGTGTGTTTAGAAGTAACAAGCAGATTTACGTTCAAGTTATCGATGACTTGTCTGGTAGAACTTTGGCTGCAGCTTCATCTTTGGGAATGGAAGCTATGCCTAAGAAAGAACAGGCTGCTAAAGTTGGTGAACTGATTGCCAAGAAGGCTCAGGAAGCTGGTATTACGACTGTCGTATTCGACCGTAATGGTTACTTGTATCATGGGAGAATAAAAGAAGTAGCTGACGCTGCTCGTAACGGTGGACTTAAATTTTAATCAATTATGGCAGTTAATAATAGAGTTAAGATAACTAACGATATAGAGTTAAAAGACAGATTGGTTGCTATCAACCGTGTTACAAAGGTAACAAAGGGTGGTAGAACATTCAGCTTCTCTGCAATTGTCGTTGTTGGAAACGAAGACGGTATTATTGGTTGGGGCCTTGGTAAAGCAGGTGAAGTAACAGCTGCTATTGCTAAAGGTGTTGAAGCAGCTAAAAAGAACTTGACTCGTGTTCCTGTATTGAAAGGTACAGTTCCTCATGAACAGTCGGCTAAATTTGGTGGTGCTGAAGTATTCATCAAGCCGGCTTCTACCGGTACTGGTGTGGTAGCAGGTGGTGCGATGCGTGCTGTTTTGGAAAGTGTGGGTGTTACAGACGTTTTGGCTAAGTCAAAAGGTTCTTCTAATCCGCACAACTTGGTAAAAGCTACTATTTTAGCTTTGGGCGAGATGAGAGATGCCCGTATGGTTGCTCAGAACAGAGGCGTAAGTATGGAAAAAGTATTTAGAGGATAAGGAGGAATTATGTCAACTATTAAGATTAAACAAGTAAAAAGTAGAATTGGTGCTCCTGCTGATCAAAAGAGAGTACTCGATGCGCTGGGACTTCGCAAGATGAATCGTGTGGTTGAGCACGAAGCAACTCCTTCTATTCTGGGAATGGTTGAAAAGGTAAAACACCTGGTTGCCATCGTTAAGTAATTCATTGTTAATAAAAAAAGCTAATTACGATATGAATTTAAGTAATTTAAAACCTGCAGAAGGATCTACAAAGACTAGAAAAAGAATTGGCCGTGGCCCGGGATCTGGTTTGGGTGGTACTTCTACAAGAGGTCATAAAGGTGCTAAATCAAGATCAGGTTATTCAAAGAAGATTGGTTTTTGAAGGTGGACAGATGCCTCTTCAACGTCGTGTTCCGAAGTTTGGTTTTAAGAATATTAACCGTGTAGAATATAAAGCTATTAACCTTGAAACTATTCAGAAATTGGCTGAAGCTAAGAATCTGACTAAGGTAGGTATGAATGACTTTATTGAAGCTGGTTTCATTTCTTCTAATCAATTGGTAAAAGTACTAGGTAACGGTAGTTTGACTACTAAGCTTGATGTGGAAGCTAATGCTTTTTCAAAGAGTGCGGTAGCTGCAATCGAAGCTGTTGGTGGTAATGCAGTAAAACTCTGATTCAATGAGAAAATCTATTGAAACATTAAAGAATATATGGAAAATTGAGGATCTGAGACAAAGGATCCTCATTACTATATTATTTGTTGCAATTTACAGGTTTGGTTCTTACGTGGTTCTGCCAGGTATTAACCCTGCTATGTTAACTCAGTTGCATAAACAAACGAGTGAAGGTTTGTTAGCCTTGTTAAACATGTTCTCTGGAGGAGCGTTTTCCAATGCATCTATTTTTGCATTGGGAATCATGCCATATATCTCGGCATCAATTGTAATTCAGCTTTTGGCGATTGCTGTTCCCTACTTTCAGAAAATCCAGCGTGAAGGTGAAAGTGGTAGAAGAAAAATCAATCAGTATACTCGTATATTGACAATTGCAATTTTGGTTTTCCAAGCTCCCTCATACTTGCTTAACCTTAAGATGCAAGCCGGACCATCACTTAATGCTTCATTAGATTGGACATTCTTTATAATTACTTCTACCATCATTTTGGCAGCTGGAAGTATGTTTATTCTGTGGCTTGGAGAAAGAATAACAGATAAGGGGATAGGTAATGGTATATCATTCATCATTTTGATTGGTATTATTGCCCGTCTGCCACAATCTTTATTCCAGGAGTTTGTTTCTCGTCTGGCTTCTCCGGGTGCAGGTGGTATCATCATGTTTTTGTTGGAAATAGTATTTTTGTTGTTCGTTATTGCAGCAGCAATTTTGCTGGTTCAAGGCGTCCGCAAAGTTCCCGTACAGTATGCGAAACGTATTGTAGGAAACAAACAATATGGTGGTGCAAGACAATATATTCCTTTAAAGGTGAATGCTGCGAATGTAATGCCTATCATCTTTGCTCAGGCAATCATGTTTATCCCTATTACATTGGTAGGTTTCTCAAATGCTGCAACAGCAAGTGGTATTGTACGTGCATTTGTAGATCATACTAGCTTCTGGTATAATTTTGTTTTTGCAATATTGATTATTGTGTTTACATACTTCTATACTGCAATAACAATTAATCCTAACCAGATGGCAGAAGATATGAAGAGAAATAATGGTTTTATTCCGGGAATAAAACCAGGTAAGAATACAGCTGAGTATATAGATGCGATCATGTCTCGTATTACTCTGCCGGGTTCTATATTCTTGGCTCTTGTAGCCATCATGCCTGCATTTGCCGGTATTTTTGGAGTAAAAGCTGAGTTCGCCCAGTTCTTCGGTGGTACATCCTTATTGATTCTTGTAGGTGTTGTATTGGATACACTCCAACAGGTAGAAAGTCATTTGCTGATGCGCCATTACGACGGATTGTTAAATTCCGGAAGAATCAAGGGGCGTGCTGGTAATGTTGCTGCATATTAATTAGTCTGAGATGATATTTCTTAAGACAGATGATGAGATAGAGCTGCTTCGTCAGAGTAACCTACTTGTAGGTAGGACTCTGGCTGAAGTTGCTAAATTGATAAAACCCGGTGTGACAACTAAGGAACTTGACAAGGTGGCTGAAGAGTTTATTAGAGATAATGGAGCTGTTCCTACTTTTAAAGGTTTTCCCAATCAGTATGGTGATCCGTTTCCCAGTACCTTGTGTACTTCGGTAAATGATCAGGTTGTACACGGTATTCCCAATGATATCCCTTTGAAAGAAGGTGATATTGTTTCTGTTGATTGTGGTACTTATATGAATGGGTTTTGTGGGGATTCAGCTTATACCTTCTGTGTAGGAGAAGTTGATCCTGAGGTCTTGAAACTTTTGAAGACAACAAAAGAAGCTTTATATTTAGGTATAGAGAATGCCATTCATGGAAAGCGTTTGGGTGATATAGGATTTTGCTGTCCAGCAACATTGCGAGGCTAATTCCTATGGTGTGGTAAGAGAATTCGTAGGTCATGGTATTGGAAAAGATATGCATGAAGATCCGCAGGTACCCAATTATGGAAAAAGAGGATACGGCACTCAGTTGAAAAAGGGTATGTGCATTGCCATCGAACCGATGATAACATTGGGTTCCCGCCAGATAGTAATGGAAAGAGATGGATGGACAGTGCGTACACGCGATAGGAAATGTGCCGCTCACTTTGAGCATACAGTTGCAATAGGAGTTGGGAAGGCAGATATTTTGTCCTCATTTGAATATGTCGAACAAGTATTAGGAGATAAAGCAATTTAATATGGCAAAGCAATCCGCAATAGAACAAGATGGAGTTATAGTTGAAGCATTGTCTAATGCAATGATTTCGTGTTGAGCTAGAAAACGGGCATGAGATTACTGCTCATATCTCTGGCAAGATGAGAATGCATTACATTAAAATATTACCCGGGGATAAGGTCAGAGTAGAGATGTCTCCTTATGACTTATCTAAAGGAAGAATCGTTTTTAGATATAAATCAAAAAAGAAATAAGATATGAAAGTAAGAGCATCATTAAAGAAACGTACGCCGGAATGCAAAATCGTTAGACGAAATGGCCGTTTGTATGTTATTAACAAGAAAAATCCTAAGTATAAACAACGTCAAGGATAATTTATTATTTTTGCCAAAAAAAATAATTTAGTATATGGCTATAAGAATAGTTGGTGTAGATTTGCCTCAGAATAAGAGAGGCGAGATTGCGTTAACCTATGTATATGGTATTGGACGCAGTAGTTCAGCCAAAAATCTTGGATAAGGCTGGTGTTGACAGAGATGTGAAAGTAAAAGACTGGACAGATGACCAGGCTGCTAAAAATTCGTGAAATCATTGGTGCTGAATACAAAGTAGAAGGTGATCTTCGTTCAGAAGTGCAAATTAAACATTAAGCGATTAATGGATATTGGTTGCTATCGTGGTGTACGTCACCGTATTGGTCTGCCGGTTCGTGGCCAGAGCACTAAGAACAACGCTCGTACACGTAAGGGAAGAAAGAAAACAGTTGCAAATAAGCAAAAAAGCTACTAAATAATAATTGTTGATATGGCGAAAAAAAACAGTCGCAGCTAAGAAGAGAAATGTGAAGGTTGACGCTAATGGACAGTTGCATGTTCATTCTTCATTCAACAACATCATTGTATCTCTGGCAAATAGTGAAGGTCAGATTATCTCATGGTCTTCTGCAGGTAAGATGGGATTTAGAGGTTCTAAGAAGAACACTCCTTATGCAGCACAGATGGCTGCACAAGATTGCGCTAAGGTAGCGTTTGATCTTGGCCTGAGAAAGGTGAAAGCTTATGTAAAGGGTCCTGGAAACGGACGTGAGTCTGCTATCAGAACTGTTCACGGAGCTGGTATCGAGGTTACTGAAATTATTGATGTAACTCCGCTTCCGCACAACGGTTGTCGTCCTCCGAAAAGAAGAAGAGTTTAATAGATAACCTATTTTTATATGTAACTTGATTTTGTTAATAATGGATTGCACTTCCTTTCTGTAATCGCGGCTGCAACAAATTAAGTTCATTAGTAACAATTAAATTAGAAAAAGAAATGGCTAGATATACTGGACCAAAATCAAGAATTGCCCGTAAATTCGGTGAAGGAATCTTTGGAGCAGATAAAGTTTTATCTAAGAAGAATTATCCTCCCGGACAACATGGTAACAACAGAAGAAGAAAGACTTCTGAGTATGGTGTCATGTTGGCAGAAAAACAAAAAGCTAAATATACTTACGGTGTATTGGAAAAACAATTCCGTAACCTGTTTGAAAAGGCTGCAAGTGCTAACGGTATTACCGGTGAAATCTTGTTGCAGAGTTTAGAGGCTCGTCTTGACAACGTGGTGTTCCGTTTGGGTATTGCTCCGACTCGTGCTGCTGCCCGTCAGTTAGTAAGTCACAAGCACATTACAGTAGATGGAAAGGTAGTTAATATTCCTTCATTCTCTGTAAAACCCGGTCAGATTGTGGGTGTACGCGAAAGATCTAAATCTTTGGAAGTGATTGCTAATTCACTTGCAGGATTCAATCACAGCAAATATCCTTGGTTGGAGTGGGATGAAAGTTCTAAGGTAGGTAAGTTGTTACATATACCTGAAAGAGCAGACATTCCTGAAAACATTAAAGAACACTTGATCGTTGAATTGTACTCTAAATAATAATTAATTTCATGGCGATATTAGCATTTCAAAAACCTGATAAAGTATTAATGTTGGAAGCGGACTCCAGATTTGGAAAATTTGAGTTCCGTCCACTCGAACCCGGTTTCGGTATTACCGTAGGTAATGCTTTACGCCGTATTCTTCTTTCTTCATTGGAAGGATTTGCAATCAACACGATTAAGATCGAAGGTGTAGAACATGAGTTCGCATCTGTACCCGGTGTTAAAGAAGACGTGACCAACATTATCTTAAATCTGAAGCAAGTCAGATTTAAGCAAGTAGTAGAAGAGTTCGAAAATGAAAAGGTAAGCATTACCGTTGAGAATTCTAGTGAATTTAAGGCAGGTGATATAAGTAAGTATTTGACTGGATTTGAAGTGTTAAATCCTGAATTGGTTATTTGCCATTTAGATTCAAAAGCAACAATGCAGATGGACATTACCATTAATAAAGGTAGAGGGTATGTTCCGGCCGACGAAAACCGCGAATATTGTACCGATGTTAATGTAATTCCTATCGATTCTATTTACACACCGATACGTAATGTAAAATATCAGGTGGAAAACTTCCGTGTTGAACAGAAGACTGACTACGAAAAGCTGGTATTGGAAATTACTACCGATGGTTCCATTCACCCGAAGGAAGCTTTGAAAGAAGCCGCTAAAATATTGATTTATCACTTCATGTTGTTCTCTGATGAAAAGATTACTCTTGAAACATCCGATGTGGACGGCAATGAAGAATTTGATGAAGAAGTATTGCACATGCGCCAGCTGCTTAAGACTAAGCTTGTTGATATGGACCTCTCAGTTCGTGCCTTGAACTGCTTGAAAGCTGCCGATGTGGAAACATTGGGTGACTTGGTACAGTTCAACAAGACAGAACTGTTGAAGTTCAGAAACTTCGGTAAGAAATCGCTCACTGAGCTTGATGATTTGCTCGAGAGTCTGAATCTGTCGTTTGGAACCGATATCTCTAAATATAAATTAGATAAAGAATCAAAAAATGAGACATAATAAGAAAATTCAACCATTTAGGTCGTACTGCTTCTCATAGAAGTGCTATGTTATCTAACATGGCTTGTTCTTTGATCAAGCACAAAAGAATCACTACGACTGTTGCAAAGGCTAAAGCTTTGAAGAAATTCGTGAGCCTTTAATTACAAAATCTAAAGACGACACAACTAATTCACGTCGTGTTGTATTTAGCAACTTGCAAGATAAGTTTGCTGTAACGGAGTTGTTCAAAGAAATCTCTGTAAAAGTAGCAGATCGTCCGGGTGGTTATACTCGTATCATCAAAACAGGTCATCGTTTGGGTGATAATGCTGAAATGTGCTTTATCGAATTGGTAGATTACGATGAAAACATGGCTAAGACTGCAACTGCTAAGAAAGCAACTCGTACTCGTCGTTCTAAGAAGAGTGCAGCCGCTACAGAAGCTCCTGCAGCACCGGCAGCTGAAACTACAGAGGAAGCCCCTAAAGCTGAATAATCTGTAATCATCATATATATAAAAGCCATAGCTATAAAAGCTGTGGCTTTTTTATTTTATGCCCTGACCGGCAGTAATGAGAAAACAAGCTGTGAGGCTTCTGTCCACATGCATATTACTTGTTCTGTTTACAAAAGTTTTGATACGGACGAGGCATGCAGAACAAGAACAGCTTTTAATTTAAAGTCGGAATTAGAAACATCGAATAATTCCTTCAAAACCGTCATAGATAGGTAACCTGTTGCTTTTCAGGAAGAAACCATGAAGGAATTGAGAACCGATCCTTCATAATTTGGGATAATCCTTCATAGCTCCCTTAAAACAAAATACCTTTGATATGTGTTAATTATTGTATGAAATGAAACCTAAAACGCTATTTATGTTATCTTTGTAAACCAAACAGTAAGCAATGAAAGGGTTTGTTACAGTCATATTATTTTTTCTGTTTGCCTTGGCTTTTGCCGGAACAGAATATGTAGATGCAGTTCCAGCTGCATCAATGACGGTATGTACTGTACAGCATACGGATACTACTCCGCAGCACTCCATCAATGAAGATCGTGTCATTCCCTTGGATAGCAATAAGGGAATAGCAGATATGGAGTTTGGGGACGCTCATACTTTAGCACATCGTGTCAGTGCCTCTGCAGAGCGCATGTACCGTTTTTCCTCCATAGAGACTACCCAATTTATCAAAATTTTGTTGCGTAAGATGGCCGCCCGGATGGCCAGTCTTGCAAGCTGTCATACCCATGTGTATGCCTCTTCCCATTCCCTTCCCTGGGATAGTGCTTGCGAGCACTATATCTTTGGTATGAGGCGCATTCTTATTTAGCTTTTATTCTTTTACCAATTTGTTTTTCATGGTTCTGTCTTGCCGGGTGATTGGCGAGATGTGACCTTGGTATGAATTATTGTATTTTTAATTAGTAAAGAATAAAATTTAAATTATTATGAGTAATACAGTTTCTACTGAAGCAACCTTGTTTTCAACAACACACCCTGATGTCGTAAAACGTACTAGTGTTTCTTCTATTATCATATCCGCTATCCTTTGTGTGATAGGTGCGGGTGCATTTGCAACCTCTTTAAAGATGGGGGATTCCTCATCCACCATGAGCATGGTGCTTATGGCCGGTGGAACCATTTTGTTTCTGTGGGCCGTATTCCGCTTTTTCTGGCGAGGCAAGGAATGGGTGTATGCACCTACCGGCAGCGTAGCTAAAGAAGGGACCTGCTTCTTTGATGTATGCGATTTACAGGCTTTGACGGACGCGTTGGAGAAAAAAGGGTTTTGAAACCAGGAATGACGTGAAAGTAAAGACAAACGGAAACGTACGTATGGACTATATGATTTCTCAGGACAAGAAATTCGTTGCGGCCCAACTGTTCCGTTTCATCCCCTATACATACGAACCTGCATCTTCTGTGTTTTATTTCACGGGAGATGATGCAAGTGCGTTTGTACATTGCTTGGAAACAAGTGAATTTTGATTTTCTATGACTCTTTATGTTATGAAATAAGGTGTGCCTGTGAAGGTCTGCTTTATTTGCTTAAGACGTTAATGTGATAAATTGTCGGGTGGGGTTAGTCGTTGATGATTAGCCCCATCTTTTTCATTAGGAAGCAGGCATTCATATTTTGTGCGATGCCTTCACGGAGTTTGTATGAAAAAGTCAGTTCATCGTTGGTAATATCAGCTTCAAAGCAATAATTCCGTATCTCTTTGGGGAAATATTCTATTAGTTTCCCTAATAGCAGGTCGTGTGTGGCAATGATGCCATTCGTCTTCAGTTCCATCAGTTGGCGTACCAGGGCGAATGAGCCTTTCTGCTTGTCCATCGAGTTGGTTCCTTTTAAAATCTCATCCAGAATGATGAACAACTCCTCTCCCTTATTCAGGCGGTCTATAATTTGTTTCAATCGTTTTAGTTCGGCAAAGAAGTAAGATTCGTTGTCTGTCAACGAATCGGAAGTCCGCAAGCTTGTCACTAGTTTGGCAGGATATATTTCAAGGGAGGAACAGCATACGGGGCAGCCGGTACATGCCAATACATAATTCACTCCGATTGTACGCAGATAAGTACTTTTTCCTGCCATGTTGGCTCCTGTGATGATGACAAAGAACGGTCTTGAGGGGATATCGGCATCATTGGTCACACATTGCCGTGCAGGCATCAGGGGATGTCCCATATCCTTTGCAAGGAATACAAAAGGCTTGCCGGCAATGGTCGGATAGGTGTATGCGGGATGGTTGCCGGCAAATGTCGCCAGGGAACAAAGAGCATCAATGTCACCCAATACGTCCAGCCAGTGGAGCAGATATTTTCCATATTTGTGCCTCCATTGCTCAATGCGCATTACCTGCCGGAGTTGCCAGAACATGGAACCTTCCAGCAAGACATATAGCAGTTGGTTGTTGCGCAAGTCCAGTTTGTCCAGTTCCCGTGAAAGCTCTTTCAAGATATGGGTGGTGGATTTCCCGTTCATGCCGAATTCAGCTTTCAGGTGTCTGAGTAGCGGAGCGTTCATTTCCCGGTTTTCTATCAGGCTGATCAGTTCGGCGTAGATAGACAGGATACGTAATTTCTTGTCATACACTCTTTGCAGGTTGCTGACAGGCTTTATCAGTCCGAAACTACCTATCACGAACAGTCCGAAGGCCAGTCCGAACCATGTCATCGGAATGCCCCCCGCCACTCCCAGCATAGCCAGTACGATGTTGACTCCGGGAACGATTCCCAATAACGGGCGGCTCCACCATTTCTTGCTGAAATAGGCAGGTGCTTCCGTCCACTCTTTAATTTCTTCGCGGTCGCTTGTCGCCCCTTTGTAGAGCAGGCCGGTGATCCGGAATGTTTCCCGGAAATCGGAATAAGCAGCCAGTTCCTTTGTCGCCTCCTGCCGTTGGATTATCTCTTCCTTTATCTCCAGATGATTTTGCAACCATTCTGCCAGTTTTTCCTTTCCGAATGAAGTGCAGGTACGGTTCAAGGCCTGGAACAAGGAGTGCCTTCCGAACAAGTCCAGGTCAAAAGAATACCTGTGGGCCGGGTTTGTGAATTCCTTTCCGTCCTCAAAAAGGCTCATAGTTGTCCGCCAGTGCGGAAAGCTCGTCACTATTCACCCGTATGCAGGTTTCCAGCCAGTCTTTGCGGAAAAACAACCGGTTGTGATACTTCACCAATGCCAGAAAAGGAACGAAAGTGACCGCTATGGTGAGACATATAGTGGTTGTTCCTGCCTGATAGAAGTAGATTGTTCCTATAATCCCTGCTGCAAATAACAAGACCCTCAGCGTGCTGATGCGGAGAATCTTATTTTTTGACCTGGCGGAGTTCTGCCTCAGCCTGTTCAATGCGCTGTTCGTATTTTGCTTTCAATTCCATAATGATAGGTTATAAATATTTCCTTGCCATACCGGGCGCGGTTTTGCAGCGGAGAGGGGAAGCCTTCTGCGGCGATGCAAGGGTATGGCGAAGAACTTTTCATTTGTTTTCCGGCAAATATATAGAAAAAAAAATCGTCTCCTTCTGTTTCTTGTGTTATTTAGACTTATCTTTTCATTTTAGGAAGAAGAGCCTTCCATCCGGAATGATGGCGGTTAGACCGATGAGGATGCATGACAGGAAATGAAATTTTAACATAGCCGATGAACCCATTGTCAATAGGAAAAAGTATATTTGTCTGTCTGATAAAGATTATAAACTACTTGGGGTATGAGAAAAATGATATTCATTTTATGCATTCCGACCGCTTTGCTTTCGGCTTGCTCACCATCCGGAATGCAAGGCAATCCGGCGGCAGTACAAGCCGGTGCGGCCATCGGCGGAGTATTAGGCGCTATTGTGGGTGACAGGGCCGGCGGATACAACGGTTCGCAATTCGGCGCCCTGCTGGGAACTGTAACGGGGGCTGCTGTGGGAAATGCCATAACTACACCTCGGGAGGAAACTTATCAGGTGGAGGAGTATTACGTAAAGACTTATCCTTCTTCTTCGCAGTATGAGCACACTTCCTCTTATGAGCCTTCATCGGGATTGAGGATTATCAACCTGCGTTTTATCGATGATAACCGTAACCATGTTATTGATGCGGAAGAAGACAGCAAACTGGTGTTCGATGTGGTGAATGATGGTGATGTGCCCGCTTACAATGTTACTCCGGTAATAGAGGAAATGAGCGGCATGAAACATATTTTGATTTCACCTTCGGCTCAGATTGCCTATATGCCTGTCGGGAATCAGATAAGGTACACGGCCACCATTCGTGGAGGCAGGAAGTTGAAAACAGGCCAGGCGCAATTCCGTGTTTTTGCAACAGAGAGCAACGGGGCGGTGACCGAAGCGCATGAGTTTACTTTGCCTACCCAAAAACGGATAAAGAAATAAGTTCCTTCATTGGCGGGGCTTCTGCGGGCGGATAACCCTTTTCCGGAGATAACGTAAGCATTCGCAGCCCTATTGTTAAGCCTTTCCGACCGTCCGGTTACTATCTCCAAAGCCTGCGGAGTTATCTCCATAGCCTTTGGAGTTAACTCCGCAAGCTTTGGAGATAACTCCATAGTGCTATGGAGATAGTATATATCCTTTCTTCAGACCTTAGCAGGCGGGAGAAAAGGCCTTATGGTGGGGGTATGTGTGGAGTTACTCCTTGTTGATGATGCCTTGTATCTCTTGCAGGGTCAGATTTCCTGTGATGGCGATGATGGTAAATTCATTTTTTTGCCTGACTCATCAATACAAATTCCTTTTCTTTGTTTTTGTTCCGTTTCAGATAAATAATGGTCTTTTCGCCTTCATCGTTTATGCGCATCAGTTCCTCGTAGCCGTTCTTGGGACTGATGAAAGCTGTCTCCTTTTTTCAGTTTGGCGATAATGTCGGGTTTTTCACAACTTAGAATCTGGATGTTATCCAGTTTGGAGGCTACTTCGCCTATATTTACCCCTTCCGTTTTCATGTCGGGCATCAGGCTGAGCATGGCTTTTGAGATATAGACAGAGGTTACCCCGTCCATATCAGCGAACTTGTCGAAAAAACCTGTCCTGTGCGTAGGTGAACAGTGAGCACAGAGAGAGCAATAAGGTAATGATATATGTACGTTTCATTGTTTTATGTTATTTAATCGGTTTAATTGTTCGTTTACGTTCTCTTGAATTTTTCCGGTGGCTTCCTGCACCGATTCCACTTTTTCTATTCCTTTATTCAGGCTGCTGGAAAGCATGATAAGTGCCTTCTGGGCCTGTACGTATGCTTCTTCGGGGGTGGCGCAGGTATCTTGCGGTGCCGGATAGGGCTTGTATAGGTACAGTCCTACGGAGAGCAGGATGAGCAGGCTGGCGGCTATGCTCCCTATCCATTGCAAGCGGAGGGTCCGTGTATGTTTTTTTCATTTTCCAGCGTGCGTCTTTCGCCTGTGTCCCATTGGTCTATCTTGCGGCTCAGCCTGCTTTCCAGTCCTTCCGGTATTTCGGGAGCGGGCTGTGCTGCCAGTTGCATGAAGATTTCCTTCTCGGCAAGTAAATGAGCCGGAACGTCCTCTTCGGTAAAAAATGCGTTTCAGTTCCTTTTCTTCGGTTTCGCTGGTTTCTCCATCGTAATACCGGGCCAATAGTCTTTCTATTTCATTTACTTTCATAGTTCATTATTGCATTATATTGTTCACGTATCTTTTTGCGGGCGCGGCTCAGCAACACACGTATGTTGATGGCATTCAGTCCTGTGGCTTGCTCTATCTCCTCAAAGGAGCAGTCATTGACATCACGGAGCAGAATCACCCGCTTTTGTTGCTCTGGCAGTCTGCCGATGAGCCGGCGTACCTGGTTCACCTCATCCCGTTGTTCCACTTCCCGCGCTATGTTGGTGTCCGTAGGGAGGTTCAGCTCTTCGGGTGCATGTCCGTCTTCATCGGGCCGGCTCCTGCGGAGGGCGTCGTAGCACAGGTTCTTGACAAGGGTGACGCAGTAGGCTTCGGTGTTCAGCACGCCCGCCAGCTCATCGCGCTTGTTCCACAATTTCAGATACGCCTCCTGCACCATATCTTCCGCCTCCTGAGGGTTTTCTGTCAGCCGGAAGGCTGTCCGGTAGAGTTTGCGGTGGTAAGGCAGGAATTGTTGTTTAAACTCAGCGGCGTCCATGCTTCTTCTTATTTGTTGTCTGATCGTTTATAAGTTGGGCAATATCTTGTTTGCGTATTTTTCCGTTTACTTGTATCAGTGAGCATTCATCATCCTCTATGATAGCGATGAGCAATTCCCGGATGACCTCCTTTTTCATTCTCATTTGTATGTGTATGCGTTCTCCATCTTCATTCATTTGCATCAGCGTTTCGTAGCCGTTGTTGGACAATGCCTCGAATTGTCGTGAAAAGCGTTGCTTTACGTCCGGTGAGCACTCATCCAGATCTAGTATTTTGGCGGAGCGTATTTTGCTTGCTATTTCTTTGCCCTCATCATTATAAGGATAAAACATTTTTCCTATAAACATGAGGAAAGGGGTATGCACTGACATATTCAGCATTTTTTTACCCGGCGGAACTCATCAAAGAGTGCTGCTGAATTTTGGTGCAAGACTAATCTGATATCCTAAGACTAGCAATAGAGTAAATACAAACTTTTTCATGGTTTTATTTTGTTTTGTTCATAACTGAATTTGTTTTTGAAAGCACTTTCAATGAGATAGACGGGGAAGCGGGAAAGTTGTTACAAAGGGCAAAGAATTTTTTTAAGTTTCTATGTTTGTAAAGTGGTTCCGCTTTACAAAGAAAGCATCATTCAATAGCCTGTTTGATCTTTCATCAGCATGATCACAGGCTGTGCCGGTTCCCTTGACCGATTCCTTTCATTCAGGTAATTCCAGGGGGGAATGAAGAAACCCTTGCCTTGTTTACAAATCTTTCACAAGTTCAGGATGAGAACAAGAGGCTTTCTTATGAAATGATATGGGTTGGAGGATTATTGGTTCCGCACGGGCAGCCTCACCCATAGCCATCCGGGAATCAGTTTCCAGAAAAACACCAGCATCTGATAACGCCGGTCTATGACAGCTACTCTTTTCCTTCGGGAGATGGCTCTTACAATTTGTGATGCCACGTAGGGAGCATGCATCAGCAGCGGGTATTTGTCATCTTTCAACAGAGGGGTGGCGACAAATCCGGGACGGATGTCGGTGAAGGAAATGTGTAGCTTGTTCATGTGCGCCAATTGGTCCAAAGCATCCAGATAGGTGTTTTGAAACCGTTTGGTCGCTGAATAGGCAGGGGCGGATCCCAGTCCCTTGGTGCCTGCTATGGAACTGATCACCGCTATATGTCCTTTGCCTTGCTGTTCGAAATAGTGATAGGCGGCATTGACCATTCGTATGAATCCCGAAACATTGGTGGCTGCGGTCTGTAATTCTATATCGGGGCAGAGTGAAAGATTTTGTTTGCCTATGCCCGAACTGAGCAGGAACACATCCATGCCGCCGGTTTTCATAATCAGTTGCTCCAATAAGGCAGGGGCATCCTCGCGGGTGACATCTATCCGCTGGGTACATACCTGTCCGGGAGCGGACTGCCGGAGCTTTTCCAGTTCTTCCTCCCTACGTCCTGCCACGCCTACCTGCCAGCCGGTTTTCAGATAGCATCGCGCCACTTCCAGTCCGATGCCGGAAGTGGCGCCAATGATAATGATTCTTTTCATCCGCTTCGCCTTATTGTAAAGCTTGTTCAATATCGGCAATGATGTCGCTTACATTCTCAATACCTACCGACAAACGGATCAGGTCCGGAGCGACTCCCGCTTCGCGCAACTGCTCGTCGGTGAGCTGGCGGTGAGTATGGCTGGCGGGATGCAGTACGCAGGTACGTGCGTCGGCCACATGGGTTACGATGCAGATGAATTTCAGCCTGTCCATAAATTCTATCGCTTCCTCACGGGTTCCGTTCAAGCCGAAAGCGATGACACCGCACGAGCCGTTTGGCATGTATTTCTGTGCCAGATCATAGTATTTGCTGCTTTTCAGTCCGCAATAGTTCACCCATTTCACTTTCGGGTTGGCTTCCAGCCATTCGGCCACTTTCTGTGCGTTTTCGCAATGACGGGGCACGCGCAGGTGCAATGTTTCCAATCCCAGATTCAGCAGGAACGCATTTTTCGCGGAGACTGGATGGAGCCGAGGTCACGCATCAGTTGGGCGGTTGCTTTCGTCATGTAAGCCATTTTGCCGAACGCTTTGGTATAAGTCAGTCCGTGATAAGATTCGTCGGGCTGGGTCAGACCGGGGAATTTGTCCGCATGGGCTTCCCAGTCAAAGTTGCCGCTGTCCACAATGGCGCCTCCTACACTGGTGGCATGACCGTCCATGTATTTGGTTGTGGAATGGGTGACGATATCCGCTCCCCATTCAAATGGACGGCAGTTGATGGGAGTGGCGAAGGTGTTGTCCACAATCAAAGGCACACCGTGTTTGTGTGCGATACGTGCGAACTTTTCGATGTCCAGCACGTCGATGCTCGGATTGGAGATGGTTTCGCCGAACAACGCTTTGGTATTCGGGCGGAAAGCCTTGTCTATTTCCTCCTCGGATGCATTGGCGTCAATGAAGGTACACTCGATGCCCAGTTTTTTCAGCGTGACGCCAAACAGATTGAATGTACCTCCGTAGATGGTAGACGAGCATACGAAGTGGTCGCCTGCCTGACAGATATTGAAAATGGCATAGAAGTTGGCAGCCTGGCCGGACGAGGTCAGCATAGCACCCACACCGCCTTCCAATGCTGCGATTTTTGCGGCGACGGCATCATTGGTGGGGTTTTGCAAGCGTGTATAGAAATATCCCGAATCTTCCAGATCGAACAGACGCGCCATCTGTTCGCTGGTGTCATACTTGAATGTGGTACTTTGATAAATAGGCAAAACGCGCGGTTCGCCTTTTTTACGGAGTCCAGCCTGCCTTGTACGCATAAGGTCTCCCTGCTATACTTCTTATCCATGTTTATATTGTTATTAAAATTACATATTCATTTATTTCGCAGCAAAATTAAGAATAATCTGTCATTTAGGGTTCAATTACTGGGAAAAGTGTTATATTTGAACGATTTTAATAAGCTTAACTATGGCAGAGGATATAAAATTCAGGCATACTATGCCGGTGCAGATACGATTCAGCGATGTGGACCAGTTTGGTCATATGAACAATTCAGTTTACTTTTCTTTGTACGATTTGGCAAAGACTACTTATATAAAAGATGTATTAGGCAGTGCCGACTGGAGCAAGCTGGCTATTGTGGTAGCCAATATCAATGCAAACTTCTTTATGCCGGTACTTTTTCTCGGATCATCTGGTGATAGAAACGGCTGTGGTACATTTGGGGCATAAGAGGTTTTACCTTGTTGCAGCGTGCCGTGACTACGGATACCCATGAGGTGAAGTGTGAGTGCCGCACGGTGATGGTAGGTTATGACCTGGCTACCAAAGAACCGAAATTGATTTCCGAGGATTATAAGGAGGCGATTTGCAGGTACGAGGAAAAAATCATTGGAGGAACTTTCAAAAGAACGGAAATAGTTATTGATTTTCTGTGTTATTGATGTTTTATCAACTATATGCATAATGAATAAAGGTGTATCTCACGACACACCTTTATTTTTCTATGTTAAAACATCTGTCCTGAAAACTAAACAGGAGGATTTGGCTTATTTTTTCCCGTATCCCGGAGTTTGAGTTAATAACGGATTCACATTCAAAGTACCGATATTAACCGGCCAAAGCATTTTATATGCTTCTTCTGTACCGAGAATAGGATTTGTGCCCGGATAGTTGGCATTGGCAGAAAAGACCAAAGAACGTCCGGATGCATCGTGCATACGCAATACGTCAAACCAGCGCTTGCCTTCACTGACAAACTCTTTGTCCCGTTCCTGCAAAATGGCTAGTTCATTTTCCGCATAGCTGCCTTCCGTGTATTTGTTTTCTTCAAAGGTGTCTCCGTATGCACGTTTGCGTACTTCGTTGATATACGAAGCGCAAGGGTTGTTCAATCCGTTTTCAATTTCCGCCATCATCAGTAACGCATCGGCATAGCGGTAAACGGGGATGTCCGAAATATAGATGCGGTTGTCATTGGAATTGATTGTACCTATACGTTTTTTCATTACGCATCCGAATTCGCTGAGCGTGCCATTATCAGTTTTCATGTAATACTCCATGAATGTGGCATCACGGCGGCTGTCTCCTTCTTTGAACGTTTTCCAGAAATCTTCAGTGTACTCGTCACGGAATACTCCACCGGTACCTTTCAAGTTTAAGGTATCTTTTTCAATCACCTTACCGTTACGACCATATGCTTGCCCCAGAAATACAGCATCCTGATAAAGGAATCTGCCTCCGTCATTGCTGGCCTCACCTTCTATAAACGGCATGGCGAAAATAATTTCAGTGTTCTTTTTATTGTCGCATGAGAAGATGGAGGCAAAGTTGTCCATTAATTCAAAATGTCCTATGATCCCGGATAAGGCAGTCTTGGCAGTCTGTAAATCGGTTGCCCCGGTTGCTGTGAATCCGGTGATGGATACTTTCGCTGCCCACATATAGATTTCTGCTTTAAGCATCAAAGTGGCATAGCGTGACCAGTCGTATGCATCAAAAGAGGTGTTATTTCCGAAATAGTTTTCGGATTTATTAATATCCGCTTTGATAAACTCCATGGTGGCTTCGGGTGTGGCGCGCTCCACATAGAATTTGTCTGCCGATGGTTTGCCGTCCAGTATATCTACTTTGGTGATGAGAGGTACTCCCCCGAAAGTTCTGTATAGCATGAAGTAATACAGGGCTCTCATGCCATACGCTTGTCCCAAGTACCGGCTCCGGGTTGCATCATCCAGAAACGTACACCCATTTTCTACTTCTTGGATAAAATGGTTTACTTGCATGATGGGAGAGTATAGCCCGTTCCAATTGGATATGCCGGGAATATCTTCCGAGATATTCTGTGACCGGATATCGGCATAGTTCAAGCTGGTGTTCAGCGAGGAGGTGCCCACACGTTGTGTGCCGCCGCGGAGTTCGCCCAAGGTGTAGAACATGTCATAGTAACTTCTTAATTGGGCGTGCAGACCCAACATGAATGCTTTGGGCTGGGAAGCTTCTTTCCAGAAATTTCCGGCTCCATAATAATCTTCCGGTGCCAGATTCCAGTGCGTCACAGGACGGTTGGAGAATGGTCATCACACATATTGAAAGGATATAGAATATTTTTTTCATAATCTGTTAGAGTTTATAAGTTTAGAAAGAAACGTTTACGCCGAGAATGACAGTGCGGGGCAATGGGTATCCACCATTGTTGTCTGTCTTTTCCGGAGAGAATAAATGTTTGGCTTCTGTCAGGTAACCCAGGTTCTGACCGGTTACCGAGAGCATGACTGAGCCTAGTCCTGCTTTGCGCACCCAGTTGCTTGGCAGATTATATGACAAGGCTATTTCACGGAAAGACAGATAGTTACCGTTGTAGGCAAACATGGAGGATTGACGGCAGTAATTGCGCTTGCCCAACTGGTCGGCCCATACATAAGTAGGATATTGTGCACCGGGATTTTCGGGTGACCAGGTGTCGTGGGTTTCCGCAATGGTGTTATAAGTACCTTGTGCGCAAGACATGATCCACATGGTTTTCCAGTCTACCGCTTTGAAACCAAGCGCATAGTCAAAACGTGCTGATAAAGTAAGGTCTTTCCAGGTGACTGAAGTATTGATACCTCCTGTCCATTTGGGTACAGTGTTGCCCACTTTCACCATGTCGTAATTGTCGATGATGCCGTCACCGTTTACATCCTTCCATTTCACATCACCCGGCTGGATGCGGAGAGAATTCGCTTTCTGATTGGCTGTCAGTTTGTTATATCCTTCCTCACCTCCGTAAAGGGGACGGTTGCTTGAGCCGTTGTTACCACTTGACAAGTCGATCAGTCCTCCTGGTATTTCATCTTCGGAACGATAGATTCCTTCGGCTACGAACATGTACAAATCACCTGGGCGTTGTCCTTCCTGATAACCGCCTACCCATGCTTTTTCATAGCTTCCGTCCTCCAGCTGGCGTCCGGTATATACTTGAAATGCATTTTGACGGTTTCTTTCCAGACCGTTGTCGGGCAATGCCACTACTTTGTTTTTATTTAATGCGCCGTTCCAGTTCAGATTCCATTTCCAGTCTTTGGAGTCGATAACTTTGAATGCCAGTTCGAATTCAAAGCCTTGGTTCTGGAACTTACCGTTGTTGGAGGTAAAGGAAGAAACACCCGAAGTAGACGGGATTGGTGATGTTGGCATACTTGTCACTGGTCAGTCGGTTGTAGTAAGTCAAATTGGCATTGATGCGGTTGGCCAGAAAGCCTAGATCCAGACCGATTTCGAAAGTTCTTGACTTCTCCCATTTCAAGTAGGGATTAGGAAGGTTGTTTAACAGGAAGTAAGCGTTGCCGTTGTATTTGCTGCCTGCATAAGCACCTTGTACTGTGTAGTTTCCTACAAAATCTTTGTTTACATTACCATTCAGACCGAAGCTGGCACGCAATTTACCGAATGAGATGATATCGGCCCATTCACTGGCAAATTTTTCTTTGGAGAACACCCATCCGGTAGATACTCCGGGGAAGACACCCCAGCGGTTGTCTTTGGCCAGTTTGGAGTAGCCGTCCCGTCTTAGAACAAAAGACAGCAAGTATTTTGACTGGTAGTCATAATTTACACGACCGAAGAATGACATGATACGCTGGCGGCTGTGTGAGGAGTCTATGCTGCGTTTGCCTTTGTCATCACTGGTATATTCCAAATCGCCGAAAGCGTCACTGGGAGCTCCCGATCCTGAGGCACTGAAACCTTTATAATATGAGTCGTAGTACTCGAAGCCGGCCATGGCATCCAGATAGTGGTCTTTGTTTATTTGATAGTTGTAGTTTAACACTGCATTATAAGTTTGGTCCAATGTGCGTCCGTAGGAAGCCGAGGTGCTGTGTGAGGTTACCCAGTTTCCGGGAGAAGATAAATAATCTTTGTTGAAAGCTTCATATTTTTCTTCTGAATAGAACCAGATGGCGTTCACTTTTAATGAGAGTCCTTTCATGATATCTGCGGTAAAAGATTGGTTCATGGTGAACTTGTCTGTATTGTTGTCACGGACAAACTTGTCAAAATTGATTTGTTGGTTTCCGTCGCCTGAATTGGGTCCCAAAAGCATTTCACCGTCAGCATTATATCCACGGAAAGTGGGAGGTAATGATAAAACGCGTGAGAAGTAGTTGGCTTCTGCGCTTTGGGTAGGAGGAAGATCGTTCCAGGTTGCATCTGCAAAGTTGAAGCTGGAGTTGGAGGTTAACCATGGTTTCAGCTTGTAATCGGCATTGAATGTGAAAGTGATACGTTGGTACTTGTTTCCTACGGCTGTACCTTCACTATGGTTGTATCCCAAACCTGCATAGTAGTTTCCCTTTTCATTTCCTCCGCTTACACTCAGGTTGTAGTCTTGTGAGAAAGATGGGGAATTGATATTGAAATCCGCTATATCTGTATTCTTGAAAATCAGTTGGTCTCCATAAATAGGATCAGTCATGGTTTCCCATCCTTGGTTGAGCAGGAAAGCCAGATCGTCCGAATATTTCATGGTACTCCATATAGCCTGGCTGTTTTCGTTTCCATTCAGCGGGATTGTCTTGTCATCATCTGCCCAATATTTGTTGCCTGTTCCATAAGGAGTGGCACCGGTCAGACCGGTCAGTGAAGACCATCCTTGTACGGCCGATCCGTCCGGATGTTTCATGTCTCCCGTGTAAGCATTCATGTAACCAGTGCGCATCCAGTAAATGTAATCACGCGCATTCATAAAGTTATAAGAGTTGTGGAAGTAGTTCCAGCCTAGTTTGGCCGAAAGCTCTACACGTGTACTTCCCTCTTTGCCTCGTTTGGTAGTGACTAGTACTACACCGTCATTGGCTCGGGCGCCATAGATGGCGGTGGCTCCGGCATCTTTTAATACTTCCATGGATTCAATATCGGCCGGGTTGATGTCACTTAAAGAACCGCGTACTTGGCCGTCTACCAGGATTAAAGGTGAACCTGAACCGTCAAAAATTAGTACCTCCTCGAAGTACCAAGGTAGGAGCTGCTCCCGGATTACCGGAAGTCTGGCTGACGGACAGACCTGCCACGGCTCCTGATAAGGCTTGTGCCGGATTGGAATAAAGTCCTTGATTTTAATGTTTCTTCTTTTACCTTGGAAATGGAGTTGGTTACTTTTGTGCGCAACTGTTTGCCGCCATATCCGGTTACAACAACTTCTTGGAGCATTTCTGAGTCTTCTTTCAATGCTATTTTAAAAGTTGACTTTCCCTTTACGCTTAAAGTTTGTGTCTGATAACCGACAAATGATACTCTAATACTGCCATCGTTGGCTACGGAAAGTGTAAAATTACCATCTAAGTCGGTAACTGTACCATTCGTGGTGCCTGTTTCTACAATACTGGCGCCAATAACCGCTTCACCTGTGGCGTCTGTGACCACACCCGTGATTGTTTTCTTTTGTGCCATGGCTCCTATGGAGCATAACAGGCAAAAAAGCATGAATAAGGTTTTCTTCATAGATTTGTTTTTAAAGTTACTGTTTGAAGTTCTACCAGAACTACATTTTTAAATTAAGATTATATCACATCGCAAATATAGGATATTTTTTATTAAATCAACTTTAATTATAAAATTATTTTTTGATATACGACACAAAAAGTACAAAACGGTCAATATTTACGGATAAATAAGCTAAATAAAAGTATATAAAAGGGATATCTTTTATCTTTTTCC
>ENA-OQES01000179-OQES01000179.1-human-gut-metagenome-genome-assembly--contig:-NODE-179-length-27181-cov-4.077733_pt1 | contig 27181 bp, 23 predicted proteins | sample MGYA00242798_ERZ504641 | MGnify/ENA primary metagenome ERZ504641 (study PRJEB26092, sample SAMD00036327) | human gut metagenome | host: Homo sapiens | study: EMG produced TPA metagenomics assembly of...
TATCCCCTGTGTGCCTTGGGCCGCGGCCGTGATCGTCACCGCATAGCCGGCGTCGAGCAGTCCTTCGATGCCGGAGGCCGCTTTGTTTTCGTCACCGCGGTATTCACCGGGTTTGGTGGCATCAAGTTGGATGTGGCCTTCCCGGGTGGCGTCGACGCCGAAGCTGGTGAGTTTCCACACGTCATGTTTGGAGAAGACGAGTGCGGAGATGGTTTCCTCGAAATCGTAGAAATTCGCCTGGTCGAAGGTGATCGGCGCTCCGGCGCCATGTCCGGATGCGGCGACATGCCAGCTTGCGGCAAGGAATTCGTTGGCGGTTTTCGCCAGATCGTCGGCGGCGCGACGAAGTTTTTCCGGGTCGGACAGCATGACCAGCGCATGCTTGGGCAGCATGCCCTGCACCGGTTCCATATCGTCGACCAGCGCGGGCAGCAGCGATTCCATGCCTTCCACCGGGATGGCGTTGGCGATGGATTCGAGCATGTCCTCGGCGTTGGGAATGGAGCCGATCAGCGATTTCGCACGTTGGCGAATCTGGTCGGTCAACTGCAGTTCACGGCATGGCGTGGCCCATACGGTGGAAATATCCTTACCGTAGGTGCGCTGGTCGGATGCGTGGAATTCACGTATGGTGTCGATCTCGTCGCCGAAGAATTCGATACGCACCGGATGCGGCAGAGTGGGCGGAAAAACGTCGATGATGCCACCGCGGACGGCGAATTCGCCACGGTCCATCACCAAGTCGACGCGCGTGTACGCGTTTTCCACCAGTTTGCGGGATGCTTCGTCAAGAGGCAGTTCCTCGCCTTGGGAGAACACGAGTGGTTCGACGTCCCCCAAGCCTGCGACCACCGGTTGGATGAGGGAGCGCACCGGCATGACCAGAATGCGGATGGGGCCGAACAGCGTGCTGCCCTCTTCGGGATGCTTCAGCCTGCGGAACACCGCCATGCGGCTTGCCACAGTGTCCGCGCGTGGTGAAAGCCGTTCATGGGGAAGGGTCTCCCATGCTTCAAGCTGCGCCACATCGTTTGGGTCTCCGTCATACCAGGAACGGATGGACTCCACGGCTTCCTCCGCTTCGCGGCTGGAGGCGACGACGAGCACGACCGGCTGTTTGCCCGCAGCGCCGGCTGCGAGCGCCGGGCGTAGGCCGTCCGGCACACCGACGGTGATGCTGGGGTCGATGTCTGATTCCGGTTCTTCGATTTCCCCGGCGATGAGCGCGCGGAAATCGTCATCGGTTTCCAGCACGTCGAGGATGCCGGCAAGCGAGCCTGCGGTCGGCAGTTGCGGTGGTTGCGCCGGAGACGTCGGTTCAGCGGCCATTGAATCGCTCCTGGGCTTTGGCGAGACCGTCGAAGATGATGGTTTCGGCCGCGTCGGCACCGTCGGCGAGGAATTCGGGGAGCTGCTTGCGTTGGTCCGGTCCGAAGCCGCCCAGCACCCAGTTCACGGTGTTGTCGTGCGCGTGGGCTCCGCGTTGGGCGTGGCCGACGCCCATGCGCACGCGCGCGTATTTCGAGGTGCCGAGCGAACGGTCGATGGATTTGATGCCGTTGTGCCCGCCTGCGGAGCCGCCGGCATTTGACTTGAGTTCTGCCGAAGTCGAGGTCCATGTCGTCGTGAATCACCACGATATGGTCCGGTTCAATCTGGTAGTAGGCGCTGATGGAGGCGACCGCGTTGCCGGATTCGTTCATGTAGGTGAGTGGCTTGGCGAGGAAGAATTTGACGTTGCGGCCGGATAGGTTCATCACGCCTTTGCCGAGCATGGCGAGTCCCTTGTGGTCGGAGAAGTTGACGGACCAGCGTTCAGCCAGCACGTCGGCGGTCATGAAGCCCATGTTGTGGCGGGTGCCCTCATATTTGGAGCCGGGGTTGCCCAGTCCTGCGATCAGCCAGAAATCAGATGCCATAATAATCGTCCATTCCTCTGTGTTCTTGCGTGCTCTCGTCTTGTTTAACCGCACAGATTCTACTGTCAGGTGCTTACAGGTCGAGATGCCAGTAGCTCATGTCGCGCATGGTTCCGGTGGAGTCGGTGGCGGCTTGGGGCATGAGTCCGAATTGGGTGAATCCGAAATGTTTCATCAGTGCGATGGATCCGCGGTTGTCGGCGAAGATGATGCCGCAGGCTTTGCGCATGTGGCGGTTTCGGCATTCGTCAAGCAGTTTGGCCAGTGTGAAGGTGCCCGCTCCCCTGCCCTGCCATTCGGGGGCGATGTAGTAGGCGAGGTCGGTGACGCCGTCGTAGCCGGCGCGGTCGTAGAACACGGACAGCGCGGAGAAGCCGATGATCCGTTCGCCGCCTTCCGTGGCTGCATCCGTGGCAGGCACGGTGGTGACGAACACCGCATATGGATCGTGGTGCGATTCCACCCATGCCTTGCGTTGCGCGTAGGTACGTGGCGTGGTGTCGGCGGACGAGCCGCCGCGGATGACTGCCGCGTTGTAGATGTCGGTGATCGCTTGGATATCGTCTTGCGTCGCGATGCGGAAAGAATAGTCGGCCATGCGCCCAGCATACCCGGCGGCGAACGACAACAGGGGCCGGTTCCTTTGGAAGGAGCCGGCCCCTGCGTATTTCATGAAGGGAATCGGACGGGAATCACTGTTCGAGTTCGATGGCCTTGTTCAGTGCTTCCTGAAGCTGCTTCTGAGCGTCGCCGTAGGCGGACCAATCGCCCTTCTTCATGGCGGCATCGGAATCCTTCATGGCCTGTGCGGCATCGTCGAGTGCCTTCTTCAGGTCGGCGCTCATCGTGCCGGACGAATCGCCATTATTGCCGCCGGTCTTACCGTCGGTATTGGATGGCGTGTCCTGCTTGCCGTCAGTGTTGGTCTTGCCATCGGCGGAATCGTCGTTCTTAGCATCCTGCTTGTCATCGGTGGTGTCGCCCACGTTTTCGGCGTCGCCTGCGGACGCGCCGGAATCGCCGCCGAACACCTGGTCGAGAGCCTCGTCCAGCGTGTCGGCGAAGCCGACCTGGTCGCCGAATGCGACGAGCACCTTCTTCAGCAGCGGGAAGCTGGTGGAGCCGGACGATTTGACGTACACCGGCTGCACGTAGACCAGGCCTCCGCCGAGAGGCAGGGTGAGCAGGTTGCCGCGCTGCACATTGGTCGAGCCGGATTCGAGCAGGTTGAGTTCCTTCGACACGTCGGCGGACGCGTTGAAGTTGTTCTGCGCCTGGCCTGGGGCCCGGCACGTTGGAATCCTTCGGCAGTTCCTGCAATCGTATGGTGCCGTAGCTCGAGCCGATTTTGCCTTCTCGTGGCCCGCGTCCGGAAATCGACCGACAGGAAGCCGGTCAGGATTTCCCTGGTGGACGAGCCTGCGGGAATGTACGACGAGGTCAGCGAGAACACCGGTTCGCTGGAGCCGCCGGTCTGCAGCGTCAGATAGTACGGCGGCTGCAGGATGTCTCGCTGTTGCGCCTGCTGCGATTCGGTCGGGTCGACGGGGGTCTGCCAGAAATCCTCTCCGGAGAAGAACTGGTTGGCGCTGGACACGTGGTATTTGGCCAGCAGTTCGCGCTGCACCTTGAACAGGCTTTCCGGATAACGCATGTGGCTCATCAGGTCGCCGGAGATTTCCGACAGCTGGTGGTACTGGCCGGGGAAGATCTTCTCCCAGGCTTTGATGACCGGGTCGGACTGGTCCCATACATACAGGTCCACGGAACCGTCGTATGCGTCCACGGTGGCTTTCACGGAATTGCGGATGTAGTTGGCGTTCTTCGAGTTCAGGCTGCTTACCGTGTCGGAGGATTCCGTGGTGGAGTCCTTGGTGGCCTCGCCCAAGTCGGTCATCTGAGAGTATGGGTAGGCGTCCGAAGTGGTGTAGCCGTCCACGATCCACTTGACCCGTCCGTCCACCACGGCCGGGTATACGCGGCCGTCAAGCGTCAGATACGGCGCGACTTTGGCCACACGTTCCTTCGGGGAACGGTCGTAGAGAATCTGCGAATTGGAGTTCACACGGTTGGAGAACAGGATCTGGTCGGAGCCGAAGCGGATGGCGTACAGCAGTCTGGAGAAGATGTTGCCGATCTTCGGACCGCCATCGCCCTTGAAGGTGTTGGTGGCGCCTTCCGAACCGGTCGGATAGTCGAATTCCCAGGATTTGGTGCCTTCCGGAGCGCCTACGATCGAATATTCGGTGGCGTTCGGAGAGAAGTAGATGCGCGGCTCGTACTTTTCGGAATCGGTGAGCTTGCCTTGGGTGGGGATGCCCGCTTCGAAGAACTTCGGCTGGCCGTCGGCGGTCACCTTGTTGCCGTAGGCGGCCACAACGCCATAGCCGTGCGTGTACACGGTGTGGTCGTTGACCCAGTTGCGGTTGTCGAGACCGTCCAGATCGAGTTCGCGCGCGGCGATCACCGTGTCCTGGCTGACGCCGTCGACGTCGTATTTGTCGACCGCGACGGTGTCGGCGAACGTGTAGTACTGCTTGGACTGCTGCAGCTGTTTGAACGTCGGGGAGATGATCTGCGGGTCGAGCAGGCGGATCTGAGCGGTGGATTCCGCGGAATCAGCCAATGCGCCTTCCTCGCCTTCGGTGGTGGCCTTGTACTGTTCGGCCTTCACCTTGTCCAAGCCGTACGCGGCGCGGGTGGCGTCGATGTTGCGCTGGATATAGGTGGATTCCATTTCCTGCGCGTTCGGATTGACGCGGAAGCGCTGCAGCAGCACCGGCCAGGCCACGGTAAGCACCAGGCTCACCACGATGGCGGAGGCGATGGCCACGGTCGGCACCTTCCACGCCTTGAGCGCTTCGGAAGCACGTGCCGCGATGGGTGCGGAACCTTCCAACGTATGGGATTTCATAATCCACAGGCCCAGTATCACGCCAAGGATGGCGGTGATGGCGGCCATGATGAACGTGACGGGGATGGTGGCGTTCACCGTGGTGTAGGTGGCACCGGTGATTCTGCTGCCTTCCTCGGTCAGGTGCGAGAACACTCCCAGAACCTGATTGGCGGCCCAGGCGAACATGTTGAGCATCAGCCAGATGCCGATCTGGCGGCGGGCGCGTTTGGTGATGCGGAACAGGCCATGGCCGTTCACCGGCATGGTGATGCGGATGCCGCCCATAAGCACGTGGGTGACGATGGAGAAGATGATGCCAGCGAGCAGCAACAGCGAGACAGCGGACATGATGAGTTTCAGTCCGGGCAGCACGAACACGTAGAAGCCGTTGTCGATGCCGAACTGCGGATCCTTGGTGCCGAAGCTTTGCGAGTTGAACATGAGCAGGATTTCGGACCAGTTCGCGTTGAACTGGGAGCCGAACACCAGTCCGACAATCAGGGAGATGACCACGGCGATGCGTCGAGCGCTCTTGGAGCTCACGCTCTTGCCGATTTCGATGGTGTCGCCGTTCACGCGGATGGTGGAGCCGTCCGCAGCGTCGGGACGCGCCCATATCGCCAGCGTGGCGGAGATGAAGCCGACTGCGGCGATGAGCACCGCGTACGCCAGCCAGAGGCCGACCCTGGTGCCCAGCTGCGTCCAAATCACGCTTTGGAAGCCGAGCTGGCTGTACCACATGACATCGGTGACGAACTGCGCGAGCGCGAAGAACAGTCCGATGACGATGGCGAGCGCCAGCACCACGCCGATGAAGATCTTGCTGCCGTTCGACGGTTTGCGCGGACGGTTCGGCTTGCTGGTGATGCGGGGGCCCGAAGGTCGTTTCGGGGGAACGTTCGACGATGGTTGCGGACCGTCCCCTCCGTCGGTTTCGACGTTGAGGATGATCGGATCGTCGTTGCTGGGTTTGCGCGGATTCTGCCTGCCGGCACGGTTCGAGCCGCCTTCGGGATCGAACATGGGACCAAACATATCAAAGAAAGACATGCTAATAGCCTAGCGACAGGCGAGGAACGCCGTTAAGCCGCCAGCCGAACGGATCTGGCCGTGGGCTGAATCGGCTGTTCCGTGGCATGTCCGTATGAAGAGAACATATGGGGAATACCGGCATGCCATAATGGCGGTATGAAGAAGGCTCATGGGTTTTTACACACGATTGGTGGCTGCCTGCTGCGTGGCGATGCTGCCGGTCACGTTGGCCGCATGTTCCGGCGACGCTTCCCCATCGGACGCCGCCACCGCAGCTTTTTCCACTCGCCGGCCGACGGTCACGCATGATTCCCTCGACAAGGCGCAAGTGCCGTCCGTCCGCGACGATTCGCCGCATGCCAAGGCGGTGCGGGCCGTGGAGTCCATGAGTGTCGAGGAACGGGTCGGGCAGCTGGTTATGGCGCCATTGTTCGCTGGTTCCGATCCGTCATCGTTGTATGACCTCATTGCGAACAGGCATGTTGGTTCGGTTTTGATCATCGGCAACTGGACTTCGGGGATCGCCGGGGTCGCGGCCGCCACATCCACGCTGCAATCGTATGCTCCGGGCGACAACCAGCTGTTGATGTCCACCGATCAGGAGGGTGGTCTGGTCCAGCATCTCAAGGGGGCCGGGTTCGATACCATGCCTTCGGCCACCCAGCAGGGCGCAATGGATGTCAGCCAGTTGAGGCAATCGGCATCCGCATGGGGCACGCAGCTCAAGGCTGCCGGCATCAATGTCAATCTGGCACCCGTCGTCGGCACGGTGACCGTGGACCGTTCGTCGAACGCCCCGATTGGCGCGCTGTACCGTGATTTCGGTCTTGATCCGGCCGGCAATGCGGACCATGCGAAGGCGTTCATACAGGGCATGTCCGATTCGGGGGTAGGCAGCGCCATCAAACATTATCCGGGTTTGGGATCGGTGACCGGCAATACCGATTTCACCGCGAACGGCATCCTCGACACCACCACCACGTTGGATGGTCCGGAAATCAGCGCGTTCAACAGCACGTTGGAGGCAAGCCCTTCGATGGTGATGATGTCTTTGGCCACATATCAGGCGATCGATCCGAATAATCCGGCCGTGTTCTCATCAACGCTGGTCACCGGCTATCTGCGCGGGAAAATCGGCTTCCAAGGCGTCGTCACTTCCGATTCCCTGTCCGCAACGGCTTTGAGTGGCGTGCAGCCGAGTGATTTGGGTGTGCGGCTGGTCGAAGCCGGCGGCGATTTGGCATGTATCGGCGCCTCTTCCTACGTGCAGCCGGTGTTGGACGGATTGAACGCCAAAGCGGCCGGCGATGCGACGTTCGCGCGGAAGGTGCAGCAATCCGCCATTCGTGTGATGACGCTCAAATACGAGATGGGGCTCGCCAGGTAATCGCAATGCCAAGCACAGGCGGAAGCCGTCTTACGAGAAAACCAGCTGTACCAGCAGCATATAGACGGCGGTGCCGCCGGCGATCGACAGCAGCATGTTCCTTTTCCATATGTGCAGCAGGGCGATTGCGATAATCGCCAACAATTCGGGAATGCCGTGGCTGCCTGACGTCAGGCGCACTCCTTTGAGCGAGTACACGACAAGCAGGCCTGTCATGGCATACGGCAGGACGGTGCCCAGGTAGGTGATGAAACGCGGCGGTTCCTTCGATTCGGGGAACAGCAGGAACGGCAGGAAACGTGTCAGCATGGTGCCGAGCATCGCCATGATGATGGTGATGACGCCTTGCCACGTGGTCATGATCATCATGCGTTCGTCTCCTTGTCCGCGTTGTTCGTTTCGTTCTCCCCGTCCGTCTTGTCGATCTTCAGGTCGTCCAGGTATGGCCGCAGCAGAATGAACATGACGAGCATGGCGACCAGGGATGGGATCATGAAATTGTCGGCGCCGAACACCCCCAGACAGATCGCGGGCACCGCTATGCCGGTAAGCGCGGCCATGTGGCTTTTGCGTTTCGTGGTCAGCCATTGATCCACGAAAATGACGGCGAACATGGCGGTCATGATGAAGTCGAGACCGGAGGTGTTGAAGGTGATGCGTTCTCCGAGAAGGCCGCCAAGCGTGGCGCCGGCCACCCATGATGACTGGTTGAGCAGGCCGACGAAGAAGTAGAACCATCCGCGATCGACGTCGGCCGCAATGATGGTGCCGTTGTCGATGGCGAAGGTCTCGTCGCACAACGAGAAAATGAGATACGGCTTCTTGGCGCCCATGTTCTTGAACCGGCCGAGCATGGAGATGCCGTAGAACAGATGACGGGTACCGAGCATGACGGCCAGCATGAACGTGACGAACGGGTTGAACGCGGACACCAGCAGATTCACGGTGACGAATTCCATGGAACCGGTGAAGATGAACGCGCTCATGCACATGGGCCACAGGAACGAAAAGCCGCGCGTGCCCATCAGCACGCCGTACGACAACGCCAGAAGGAAAAAGCTGATGCAGACCGGCGACGTCCGCGGCAATGCCGTTCTGAACGCCTTGCCCATGACGGCGTTCCTGTTCTGCGTCCGCACCATTAAATATCAGCCCTTCTTCCGTCCGTTCCCATGCTTCTCTTCTCATGCCTTCTCTTGCCGCGCCCTGATATACCCCGACGCGCCACAACGACGGCCAACATACTATCGCCGACCCCGACAAACCATGCGCAACCGTATCGGCGCGTGGACATCGACGGATTACGTACAAAGCATGCGCGACGAGATTATCATGCTGCATACTGGAACGTAACGAAAAACCTTTGGACAAGGAGCATGAATGAAGACACTGGTACTGGTGTTCCACCCGCATCTGGGAAAAATCGCAGGTCAACCGCAAGCTCATGGACGCGGCCAACGAGACCCGGCGACGTGACCGTGGTGGACGAGTACGCCGCATATCCCGACTTCAAAATCAACGTCGAACATGAGCAGGAGCTCATCGAAACGCATGACCGCATCGTGCTGCAGTTTCCCGTTCTACTGGTACAGCTCCCCCGCGCTGCTCAAGCAGTGGGAGGATGACGTGATCAAGGCCGGCTGGGCCTACGGCGGCGGGCGGGCGCTCGAAGGCAAGGAGTTCATGTTGGCCGTGTCCACCGGCTCTCCGGCGGACTCCTACACGCGTGAAGGCAGCCATGTGCGCACCATGGAGGAGCTGCTTTCCCCGTTCGAGACCACGTTCCGTCATACGCATGCCACATATCTGAAGCCGTTCCTCATCCAAGGCGTCGCCACGTCCACCGATGAGCAGATCGACGCCGCCGTGGCGAAGTATCCGGCAGCGCTGATCGGCTGATTCCTCTGCCTGTTTCGGCGCGCATTTCCCGATTTTCCGCAGGGAGCCGTGTTCGTTCCAGACGAACGTGGCTCCCTGTTTGACTTCAAGTACTTGAAGTTCCTATTCTCTTCCAACAGAGCATGAAGGAGCATACGGTGAATAACACTCCAGATACATTTACATCCGCTGCGGAGCAGGACATGTCCGAAACCCGCCAGGCGTTCCTCACCGGCGAGCGCGCGGAGTTCTTCGCGCATGACCGCCGGTACGTCGATACGATTTTCGACGATGGCGAATCGCCGTTGAAGCATGCCCATGACATCGAACTGAGGTCGAGCTCGTTCAAATGGAAGTATCCGCTGTGGTATTGCTCGGATATCGATGCGAAGGACTGCACGTGGTTTGAGATGGCACGTGCGGGCGTATGGTACACGGACCATATCACGGTGGAGGATTCAACGATCGAGGCGCCGAAGAATTTCCGCCGCTGCCATGACGTGACGTTACGCAACGTGGATTTCGTCAACGCCGAGGAGACGTTGTGGGCCTGTTCCGGCGTGACGTTGGACAATGTGAGCGCGCATGGCGACTATCTGGCGATGAATTGCGCGGATGTGAAAGCCGACAACCTACGTTTGGTGGGCAATTATCCGTTCGATGGCGCAAGGAACGTGGAGATTTCCAATTCCCGTCTGATTTCGAAGGATTGTTTCTGGAACTGCGAGAACGTGACGGTGCGCGATTCGTTCATTTCCGGCGAGTATCTGGCGTGGAACTCGCGTAACGTGACGTTCGAGCATTGCACGATCGAAAGCCTGCAGGGCCTGTGCTACGTGGACCATCTGGTGTTGCGTGACTGCCGGCTCGTCAATACGACGCTCGCGTTCGAATATTCCTCCGTCGATGCCGACGTGCGCGGCACGATCGACAGCGTGTTCAATCCTTCGTCCGGCACGATTCGCGCCGACCATATCAACGAGATGACGCTCGATCCGGCGAAAATCGATCCGACGGCCACGACGATCGTGACAGCCGACGCCGCATAACAGTAGGTAGGATTGGCGGTATGACTTACGATTTCGATACTCCGATCGACCGTTCCGGCACGTACTCGCTCAAATGGGAGGAGGCTGGCGACGCGCTGCCCATGTGGGTGGCGGATATGGATTTCCAGACCGCGCCCGTAATCCGCGAGGCGTTGCGTCGGCGCGTCGAGCATGGCGTTTTCGGCTATTCGATCGTGCCGCCAGAATGGAATCAGGCGTACGTGGATTGGTGGGGACGCCGTCATGGGCTTGCCATCGACCCGGACTCGCTGGTGTTCTGCACCGGTGTGGTGCCGGCGATCTCCAGCATGGTCAGGAAACTCACCACGCCGAACGAGAACGTCGTGATCATGACGCCGGTCTACAACATCTTCTTCAATTCGATTCTCAACAATGGCTGCCGTGTGCTTGAATCGCCGCTCGCCTATGACGGCGAAGGACATTACGAGATCGATTGGGCTGATTTCGAAACGAAACTCGCCGACCCGCAGACCACGCTGATGATTCTGTGCAACCCGCATAATCCGATCGACCGTATTTGGGATTGTGAGACTTTGGAACGTATCGGCGAACTGTGCTGGAAGCATCATGTGACGGTGGTCAGCGATGAGATTCACTGCGATCTGACCGATCCGGGTTTCGATTACGTGCCGTTCGCCTCGGTGGGTGAGCATTGCGCGATGAATTCGGTGACCTGCATGGCTCCGACCAAAACGTTCAACATCGCAGGACTGAATTCCGCGGCCGTGATGATTCCGAATCCGGTGTTGCGTCATAAGGTGTGGCGAGCTTTGAACACCGATGAGGTGGCGGAGCCGAACGCCTTCGCCATGGACGCCACCCTGGCCGCGTTCAATGAGGGCGAACCGTGGCTGAACGAATTACGAGCCTATCTGGCCGGCAACAAGGCGACCGCGCGTGCGATGTTCGACAAATACAACGCTTCGGTGCCGGCCGACCGGCGCATCATCATGGTCGAAGGACATGCCACCTACCTGTTGTGGGTCGACTGTTCGGCCATCACGCATGACACGGATGCGTTGTGCGATTATCTCAAGCGCGAGCATAAGGTGATGTTCTCCGAGGGTTCCGAATATGGTGGCAACGGTCATGATTTCGTGCGTATCAACGTGGCCTGTCCGCGTGCACGCATGATCGAGGGTCTTGCACGGTTCATCGACGGTCTGCTCGCGTATCGAGCACAATCGTTTCCAAAGATGGACTGATAAACCCTTGGACTGACGCATGACGGATGCGGCAACGGCCTCTTCAAGGACTATGAAAGGACGCAACATGGTGGTGGTGTTTTTCTCCCGCGCCGGCGAAAACTACGAAGTGGGCGAGGTGACGGTCGGCAATACCGCGAAGCTTGCCCAAGAGGTGGCCCGGCGGACCGATTCGCCGATGATTGAAATCGCACGTACCGAGCCTTATCCGGAACGGTACGCCGCGACCTCAGAAATGGTGCAGGAGGAGCAGCGTGTCAACGCGCGTCCGCCGTTCACGCTCAGCGGCGATGTCGATGCGCTCGATTCGTCCGATACCGTGTTCCTTAGCTATCCGATTTGGTGCGGCGATATGCCGATGCCCGTGTACGCTTTTCTGGAAAGCCGCGACTGGTCCGGCAAAACCATTTATCCGTTCTGCACGCACGGCGGCAGCGGGCTTGGACGGACTCCGGAACGTATCACCGCAATCACCAAGACGACGGTGAAGCCGGGGCTTGCGGTCATGGGGACCGACGCACAGAACAACGCAAGTAAAGCCGCCGAAGCCGTCAGCGGGTGGATCGCCAAATCCGGTCTATAGATTCGCAATCCACATCCATCCGTTCCGTCTGCTTCAGCACGCCTTCGAGTTGGAGCAGACGGATTTTGGTTTCAATGCCTCCCGCATAACCGGTGAGACTGCCGTCAGCGCCGACGACCCGATGGCAGGGCACGATAAGCGCGATCGGATTGCGGTGCACCGCTCCCCCGATGGCGCGTGCGGATACCCTACGCCCGTCCGCACGTTTCAACTCCAATCGACGTGCGAGTCCGCCGTATGAAACCGTTTCGCCGTATGGCACTTTCCGCAGCAATGCCCATGCTTCCTTGCGAAACGGCGTGCCTTCCAGCCGCAACGGCACTTCGGTCCGAGGTATGCAACCTGCAAAGTATTCGTCCAGCCATCGTTTCGCGGCGCCAATCGTCGGCGAATCACCCAAAACCGCGGAATCATCGTCCGCATAGCCTGGCTGCCAATCGAACCACAGGCCGAGCAATGCCGTTTCGTCGGTGATCAGCGTGATGCCGCCAAGCGGCGAATCGTAATGCGACTTTGTTTTCACCACTGTCCTCCATCCCTCCACAAAACACCTATCTCGCTATGGATGGCGGATTTCGTCTTTCGACACATGTTATCTCGCTTATAGATGGCGGACGGCAAAGTGAAAAGCCGCGCTTTTTACCCCCATACGCTATCTCAGGGGGTATAAGTCGAAAAACATCCGCCATCTATAGTGGAGATAGCATCAGGCAGACCCGCAAATCCGCCATTCATAGGCGAGATAGGACCAAAACGAAGGAGTTGGCATGGGATACGCACTCATCACGGGAGCGTCCGGCGGCATCGGACGCGAACTGGCGGCGCTGTTCGCAGCGGACGGACATGACCTGGTGATCACCGCCCGCAGCCAGGAACGGCTTGACATGATAAAAACCAAGCTCGAGCAGCGTTTTGGCGTGCATGTGGTGACGTTCGCCATAGATCTGAGCGAAGCCAACGCACCGAAGAAACTCCATGATTTCACCACATCACAAGGTATTGCGGTCGACCATCTCGTTAATAACGCAGGCTTCGCTGACTGGACGGATTTTTCTCGACGCCGACTGGAACCGGCAAAACGAGATGATGCAGCTCAACATGCATGCGCTCGCTGAGTTGACGTATCGGTATGGCCGAGACATGCGCGCCAACGGGCATGGCAGGACTTTTGAATATTTCGTCCGTCGCCTCGATGATGGCAGGCCCATACATGGCGATGTATTTCGCGTCGAAGGCATTCGTGCGCTCGCTATCCGAGGCCGTGGCCCACGAATTGCGCGGCACGGGCGTGACGGTGACCTGCGTATGTCCCGGTCCGACCACGACCGGCTTTCAGAAGGCTGCGAATATGAGTGGCCGCAACTTCTTCACCATGACCAAACCGGCCACCGCACGTCAGCTTGCCACGTACGCCTACCGCAGGATGATGCGCGGCTCAACCCTCGCCTACCATGGTCCGCTCACCAAGGCGGGCGCGCTCGCGGAACGGGTTCTTCCCCGCGCTCTGACCCGGCGAATCGCCGCGTTCATGAACGGCGGCAAGCCGCACACGCTTAAGGTTTAACGGCAAATCGCTTGGACGGACGGTAGCAGAGCAGAGCGATGCCGATGAGTACGGCGGTTGCGGCGAGGCTGATCGGGTAGACGATCATGATGGCCTCGAACGTGCGATGCGCGGGGAACACGAACGCGATCCAGGTGATGCGCACGCCGACCACGCCGATTACGGTGAGCAGCGCCGGCACCAGTGAGATGCCGAAGCCGCGCAGATATCCGGACATGACCTCGTACAGCATGCTGAACGTGTAGGCGGAGAACACCATGACGAGTCTGGTGTAGCCGACGGAAATGACCTCCGGTGTCGCATCGAACAACGCCAGCAGACTATGGCCGAAGAACAGCACGACGGCGATGGTGACCGCGGTGGCGATGAAATCCTCCAGAATGCAGATGCCAAGCACGCGCTTGCAGCGTCCGATCCGTTTGGCTCCATAGTTTTGCCCGGTGAAGGTGGCGCAGGCCTGGCTGAACGAGTTGAGCACGTAGTAGGCGATGATTTCGATGTTGAACGCGGCGCTGGAGGCGGCCATGACAACGGTGCCGAGACTGTTGATGGCGGCTTGGATGATGATGTTGGCCACGGCGAACACCGCGCTTTGCACGCCGGCGGGCAGTCCGATGCGCAGAATCTGACGCAGGGTAAACCAGTCGATGCCGAACTCGCGCAAATCAACATGGATGGCTGCGTCAGTATGAACCAGTCGATACAGCAGAATCATGGAGCTGACGACGTTCGCGATGACTGTGGCCGTCGCGACGCCCGAAACACCCCAATGGAACAGTACGACGAAAATTCAGTCCCAATGGTCACGTTGAGCACGCCGGAAATGGCGAGTACGGCGAGCGGAGCCTGGGTGTCGCCGATGCTGCGGAAGATGGCTGTTTCGAAATTGTATAGCAGGATGACGGGCATGCCGATGAGGTAGATGCGCAGGTATGCGAGCGCCAGGGGGAACACGTCGGCGGTCACGTTGAGCATGCCGAGAAGCGGTCCGGCGAGCAATTCTCCGATGATGGCGACGATCACGCCGCCGATCAGGGCGGTGACGATGGACGTGTGCACGGCGTTGCGCACCGCTTCGCGGCTGCCTCGTCCGATGGCGTTGGCGATGACGACGTTCGCGCCGAGAGCGATGCCGATGAACAGGTTGAGGATGAGTCCGGTGACGGGCGCGTTGGAGCCGACGGCCGCGACCGCGGCGGTGCCGTCGGATTGGGAGAAGTTGCCGACGATCATGATGCCGGATGCGTTGAAGAGTTGTTCCAGAATGCCGGTCGCCGCCACGGGGAGCGCGAATCGCAGGACTTTCGTCCATATGCGCCCGTGCAGCATGTCTATGCCCTGCTTGTTGTGCACCATGTTTTGCCTCCGCCAGCCGCAGCCGGCTCGTCGTTCGCTTCCGAAGGCATTGTAGTGGCGGCACCAAACGAGGGAACCGCCATGCCGTTTTGTAGGATGCTCTAAAAAAAGGGCAATGACGTTTTCGAATTCCCTTTGGTGGCGAGTGGAGCCCGCGCGTTAGTATGAAAGGCATGAGTGAAACCGTTTCAACCGCATCCAACGCGGCCGACGCATGGACGAATCCGCTGCGCGACCCGCGCGATCTGAGACTTCCCCGCATCGCAGGCCCATGCAGCATCGTGATTTTCGGCGTGACCGGCGATCTGTCCCGTAAGAAGCTGCTCCCCGCCATCTACGATCTGGCCAACCGTGGCTTGTTGCCGCCAAGCTTCGGTCTGACAGGCTTCGCACGCCGCGACTGGACCGAGGACCATTTCAAGGACTTCGTCAAGGAGAACGTGCAGGCGCATTGCCGTACGCCGTTCAAGGAATCGACTTGGAAGCAGCTTGCGGCCGGTATCCGTTTCGTACAAGGCACGTTCGATGATCCGAAAGCGTTCGAGCGTCTGTCCGACACGGTCGCCGAGCTTGACCGCGACCGTGGCACGCGCGGCAATCACGCGTTCTACATGTCGGTGCCGCCGCGCGCGTTCCCGCAGGTGTCCCGTCAGCTGGCCGACTGTGGTCTGGCGAAAAGCGACAAGTGCGCTTGGCGTCGTGTGATCATCGAAAAGCCGTTCGGTCATGACCTGGCCAGCGCCAAGGAGCTCGATCGCGTGGTCTCCGAAGTGTTCGACCCGTCGAGCGTGTTCCGCATCGACCATTATCTTGGCAAGGAGACCGTGCAGAACATGCTGGCGTTGCGTTTCGCGAACGCCATGTACGAGCCGATCTGGAACAACAATTACGTCGACCATGTGCAGATCACCATGGCCGAGGACATCGGCGTGGCCGGGCGCGCCGGATACTACGACGGCATCGGCGCCGCACGCGACATCATCCAGAACCATCTGCTGCAGCTTATGGCATTGACCGCCATGGAAGAGCCGGTCTCCTTCTCCGCCGCTGATCTGACGGCTGAAAAGACGAAGGTGCTGTCCGCCGTGCGTCTGCCGAAGGATTTGGCGGCACATACGGCACGAGGCCAGTACGCGGCCGGATGGCAGGGCTCGCACGAAGTGGTCGGCTATCTGGACGAGAAGGGCATCGATCCGGCGTCGACCACCGAAACGTATGCCGCGATTCGACTGGACGTGGACACGCGCCGTTGGGCCGGCGTGCCGTTCTATCTGCGTACGGGCAAGCGTTTGGGCAAGCGTGTCACGGAGATTGCCGTGGTGTTCAAGCGCGCCCCGCATCTGCCGTTCGAATCGACCGCCACCAAGGAGCTCGGCAAGAACGCCGTCGTGATCCGCGTGCAGCCCGACGAGGGCGTGACCATGCGCTTCGGCGCGAAGGTGCCGGGCGGCACGTCGATGGAGGTGCGCGACGTGTCGATGGACTTCGGCTACGGTCGCTCGTTCACCGAATCCTCCCCTGAGGCATACGAACGCCTGATCCTCGACGTGCTGCTGGGCGACCCGCCGCTGTTCCCCACCACCGAGGAGGTCAACCTTTCGTGGAAGATCCTCGACCCGATCGAGGAGTTCTGGTCGACGCTCGGCCAGCCGCAGCCGTATCGCGTTCCGGAACGTGGGGCCCTCAGGAAGCCGTTGAAATGCTGGCCCGCGATGGACACCGTTGGAGGATGCCGTGATCATTACCCTGCAAGACACCGAGACCCGCGAGATCTCGGCGAAAATCGACGAACTGCACGAGGAGCGCGGCGAGGCGGCCCTGGGCCGTGTGCTCACCCTGCTCATCTCCACCAACGAGGCCGAGCTCGAGCATGATCTCGAAGTCGCCAACAATGCGAGCCGCGAGCATCCCTGCCGTGTGATCGCGGTCGCCCCGAGCAGCCGCAAGATCAGCCCGGAAGAGGAGCATCCCACCTTCCTTGACGCCGAGATCCGCTTCGGCTCCGACGCGGTGCGGGCGAGATCATCGTGCTTCGTCCGCGCGGCGGTCTGGTCCGTCACGCCGACACCCTGGTGATCCCGCTGCTCGTGCCTGACGCTCCCGTGGTGGCATGGTGGCCGAACGAGGCGCCCGCGAATCTGTCGAAGGACCTGCTCGGCTCCATGGCCAGCAGCCGCATCACCGACGCGATGCACTCCTCGAACCCGCGGCGCACGATGGACGATCTGCGCCGCAACCGCTCCGCCAAGGACGTGGACATGTCGTGGACACGCCTGACCGTATGGCGTGCGATGATCGCCTCGATGCTCGACCAGCCGCCGCACCTGCCGGTGAGCAATGTGCGCGTGACCGGGCAGAAGGATTATCTGCCGTTGGATCTGCTGGCCGCATGGCTGCGACTGCGCCTGAACGTGCCGGTGATGATCGAGGAGGATCCGAACGCCACGGCCGTCACCGGCGTGTACCTGACGCGCGGCGACGGCGTGCTGAGCCTGGAGCGCCCCTCCACCGACGACGGGTTCGCCGTGATCAGTGTGCCCGGCCAGTCGCCGCAGACCATCAGCGTGCCCGCGCGCACGCTTGAGGAATGCCTGAGCGAGGAGCTTGGCCGCCTCTACCCCGATGAGATCTACAGCGAGGTCGTCTCGCAAGGACTAGATCTCGTCAAGCCCAGGCAGTAGCCACCGAGCGTCGAACCATAATACAAGGAGTGAACGTGACAGAACGTAAAACCGTCGTATACCCCAATCCGCAGGTACTGGCGGAGGCTGTGGCCGCGCGCACGCTGCTGACCATCATCGATCTGCTGGCCGAGCCGAATCGTAAACGTGTGGATATCGCCGTGACCGGCGGCACCGACGGTAACCGTGTGTTCGCCGCGATGAACGCCAGCCCGCTGAACGATGCCGTGGACTGGAGCCGTGTGCACGTGTGGTGGGGCGACGAGCGCTTCGTGGCGGCCGATGACGACGACCGCAACGCGAAGCAGGCTCGCGAGGCCTGGTACGGTGCGCTTGTGGAAAGCGGGCGCATGCCGGCGGCGAACATCCATGCGATGCCGGCCGATACCCGCGGCGCCGAGGAGATCGCCGCCGCCTCCCCCGAACAGACCGATGCGGTGCTGGCCGAGGCCGCCGCGGAGTACCAGCGCGAGCTCATCGAGCAGTTGGGCGAGAATCCGGCATTGGATATCGCGATGTTCGGCATGGGGCCGGACGCGCATTTCGCGTCCCTGTTCCCCGACCACGGCGAGGCCGAGATCGACGACCCGCACGTGCTGGTCGCAGGCGTGCGCGATTCGCCGAAACCGCCGCCGCTGCGCCTGACATTGACCGTGCCGATGATCGCCCGGTCGAAGCATACGTGGGTGTTCACCTCCGAAGAGCGTAAGGCCGGCGCGGTCAAGGCCGCCTTCGCCCAGCGCAACAACCCGCATGCCCCAAGCTCCTACGCCGATGGCGAGGAACTGCTCTGGCTCATTGACGAGGGTGCCGCTTCCAAGTTGTGAGGTTCATCCGAAACAGGTAACAGGGGTGTCCCGCGACTCATGCCGTGAGACACCCCATTTTTTTGAGTGTTGATTGATTGTTGAGTGTCGTTTTGACGCAGGTTCCCGCTGGACTGCAGCTTCGTAGGCGGTTTCGCGTTTCCGTAGGCGGTTGCCCCAAGTATCGGGGTCATGGAAAAGGCCGGTTTCCGGCCTTTTCCGCAGCAGGCTCCCAAGACCAACCACCTATGGAACGCAAAAAGCCACCTACGGAATCCCAATCCGCCGCCTATTTCGCCCCATAGCTTCCGAAAACCTCTCGGAAGGAGGTTAGACGATGGCATTAGACTCCCCTAGAAACGCAAATGGGATGCATCACAACCACAAGTACCATTCGTTCTGCTTACGGAGCGACACTATGCTCCGTCAATGCAACGGTACGGCAATATCGCAGCTCAGTAATATGCATATGCCAGAGGTCTTGCAATGGAACACATCGCAAGACCTCTGGCATATCCGCCCTGACACAGAGGCAAGGAAAAGATCAGGCTTCGATCTCTTCGCGGCCCGGCTCGGCCCACAGGGTGTGGAACGCGCCCGGCTGGTCCACACGCTGGTAGGTGTGGGCGCCGAAGTAGTCACGCTGGCCCTGGATAAGGGCGGCCGGCAGACGCTTGGAACGCAGGCCGTCGAAGTAGGACAGCGACGAGGCGAACGCCGGGGTCGGCAGACCGTTGACGGCGGCTTGGGCCACCACGTTACGCCAGGACTTCTCGGCGTTTTCGATGGCGTTCTTGAAGTACGGGGCGAACAGCAGTGACACGTTGGCCTCGCCGGATTCGAACGCTTCGGAAATGCGGTTGAGGAACTTCGCGCGGATGATGCAGCCGCCACGCCAGATGCGTGCCACGGCGGCGAGGTCGATGTCCCAGCCGTATTCCTTGGCGGCGGTGGTGATCTCGTTGAAGCCCTGTGCGTAGGCGACGATCTTGGAAGCGTAGAGGGCCTGACGGATGTCTTCGATGAAGGCCTTCTTCTCGTCGTCGTTCAGGTTGAGCTTGCCGTCGGGGCCGGCGAAGCCCTGCTTCTGGGCTTCCTCACGCAGGTCGGCTTCGGAGGACAGGCCGCGGGCGAACACGGCTTCGGCGATGCCGGTGACCGGCACGGCGAGGGACAGTGCGGTCTGCACGGTCCAGGTGCCGGTGCCCTTCATGCCGGCGTGGTCGACGATGAGGTCGACGAGCGGCTTGCCGGTCTTCTTGTCGACCTGGTGCAGCACTTCGGCGGTGATTTCAATGAGGTAGGAGTCGAGTTCGGTCTTGTTCCACTCCTCGAACACGTCGCCGATCTCGGCCGGGGTCATGCCCAGGCCGCGGCGCATGAGGTCGTAGCTTTCGGCGATGAGCTGCATGTCGGAGTATTCGATGCCGTTGTGCACCATCTTGACGAAGTGGCCGGCACCGTTGAGTCCGATGTGGGTGACGCACGGTTCGCCTTCGGCCTTGGCCGCGATGGATTCAAAAATCGGCTTCAGAGTCTTCCAGGATTCTTCGGAGCCTCCCGGCATCATGGACGGGCCGAGGAGGGCACCCTCTTCGCCGCCGGAAACGCCGCAGCCCACGAAGTGCAGGCCACGCGCACTGATTTCCTTCTCACGGCGGATGGTGTCCGGGAAGTAGGCGTTGCCGGCGTCGACGATGATGTCGCCCGGTTCCATGAGGTCGGCGAGCGCGTTGATCATGGCGTCAGTGGGTTCGCCGGCCTTGACCATGATGATGGCGGTGCGCGGCTTGGAGAGGCTGTCCACGAACTCCTCGAGGGTCTTCGCCGGGAAGAACTCGCCTTCGGTGCCGTGCTCGTTCATGAGCTTTTCGGTACGGGCGTAGGTGCGGTTGAACACGGCGACCTTGTTGCCGTGGTGAGCGAGATTGCGTGCGAGGCTGCCGCCCATGGCAGCCAGACCGACGACGCCGACGTTTGCTTCAGCTGACATACTGTTCCCTTTCATGGAGAAACGTAGTACTTTTTATGAACCTTCCCCAGTGTAGCCCCGAGCGCACCCAAAGCGACGGCCCATCTCAGGGATGACGGGCCGTCAACCGGTCGCATGGTTTCAGTTCGTTTTCGTAGGCACGATGGTGCGTACGAATCGCATGGCTTCGGCTGGGGTGAGCGACGGCACGTAGGCCTGCGCGACGGCAAGCGAGATCTGCGGCAGTTTCGCCGGATCCGGATAGCAGATGTACACTTTGGCTTCATCCGGATGGAACTTGAGTTTGAAGCGGAACAGGGAGTGGAATCCGTAAGCCGGTTCCATGATGTCGGCCACCATCTGCAGCACGTGGTCGAGTACGGCGCTCTCCCCTGTTCGTGGCCTTCGCCGCTCATGCCGGCAAGTGGCGCCGCGGACAGGCTCATGAATCGCACTTCGCCTTCGTCGCGCAGCCGTTCGGCCATGCGGGCGATGAGGAATTCCATGATGCCGTTGACGCTGTCGGTACGGTGACGCATGAAGTCGAGCGTCCATCCGACCACTTTGCCGTTCTCATAGGTCGGCAGCCAGCTGGTGACGCCCAGCACCTTACCGTCCGTGTCCACCGCGTACAGCAGTTTGACGCGTGGATCGACCAGCTCGTCCACACCACCCAAGGTGAAGCCCATTTCAGGCAGGGCCTTCTCGCCGGCCCATTGCGTGGAGATCTCACGGATCTGCGTCTGCACGGAGAACGGCGATTCCTTGAATGTGGCGAGCACGTCGGTGATGCCGTCGCGCTTGGCTTTGTTGATGGCGGTGCGCACGTCCTGCCATTTCTTGCCGCGCGTCTGCCATGCGGCCGGGTCGATCACCATTTCGGTGCCGACGTCGAGCGCGTTCCAACCGGCGGAGACCAACGCGTCACGTTGTTCGGCGTGCACGCTGTAGAACACCGGCGTCAGGGAACGTTGGGTGCAGAAGCCGGCGAACGCATGCAGATCGTCCTCATACTCGTCGGGGTCGCCGAAAGGTCCGGTGACGGTCAACGCGATGCCGTACGACACGCGGTAGGCGATGGCGGAACGGCCGGTGGCGGAGAACCAGTAATCGTTGCCTTTCCAAGTGGCCATGAACGACATGGATTCGCCGCCGAGTCCGATGATCTCGTCCACGCGGTGGCGGTACGCGTCGTTGATCATGGAACGGTCACGCAGGCCATCCCATGTGCAGCACAGCGCGACCAGCCAAAACATCGGTCCGACGCACTGGTAGACGATTTCGGAAAGCAGTCCGACCGGCACGAACGCCGGTTCCACGCCACTTAGCAGGCCAATCGGCAGCAAACGCTGCACGTAGTCTGCGATCAGATCGACCAGCAGCGGCGTTTCGTTGAAGCCGGACGGCATGGACAGGCCGTAGCCGACGTACAGCAATCCCAGTAATACGAATGCGGCGAACGTGATGGCGACGCCACGCAGCACGGTCTCGCTTTTCGTGCGAATGGTGAAGCATGAGCGGAACAGGATGATGATGACGATGCACAGCAGCGGCAACGCCATCGTGGCCAGCATCGCGTGGAATGCGCCGTGCCGTTGCAATGCGGATATCGCATCCATGTATGCACCGGCGTCGGAGCCGTCCACGTAGGACAGCGGAATAGCCACATAGAACACCGTCGATAGCGCAATGGTGCATGCGTTGAACACGATGCTGAGCGCGGCTGCGAGATGACGGCCTCGATACAGACCCCAGGCGATGAGCAGCAGCATCAGCGTCGGCATGATGGATACCAGCCAGTTGCCGGGCATGGTGAAACGCATCATGCGGTATTGCGTGAAGCAGTCCGTATGCGAGGCGCCGCTGAGGCAGTCGACCACACGTCCGGTGTCGAAGCCGGTGGAGCCGGTCAACAGTCCGAACATGGACAGCAGGCCGAACGATTGGCGTGACGAGACGGCGACGAGCGAGCCGATGGCCTGCACGCCCGCGACGATGCCGATAAGCCGACGCATTTCGTAGATGGCGCCATGCCGGTATTCGTCACCATGCGTGCAGGAGGCCATCAGATAGCCGAGCACGTGGCCAATCACCGAAGTGGCAAGCAGGCAGTAGTCGCTCACCTCGCCTCGGTAGAGGAACATGATGAGCACGACCGCATAGCCGATCACGCGGATACGGCGGCGCCACAGCATGGTTGTGAACGCGCTGGCGCACATAAGGGTGCCGGCGACGAGAATCAGCGGACCAAGGATGGCGCCATCATGCGAGATCGCATGCCATTGGGGGCTGCGCCCGTCGGATAGGGAGCACAGTCCCATGCCCAAGGCCACGCCACCCAGTGTGGTGATGACGGACACCCATGCGGTTTTGATTTTGCCGATCACCGATTCGGCCAGGCCGAACGCAACCAGCATGAGCGGAACGTCGATGAGCAGACGGCCCAGATTCGGCACGTACAGCATGGATATCGGCGCGGTGTACCAGCGGCCGCGTGCGAGCGCTTCGAAACTTACTTTGGCCAGGCTCGGCGGGAACGGCTGACGTATGAGCGCGCACACGATCTGCGTGCCCACGTTGATGAGGATGACGAACAGCACGAGGCAGACGGTGAGCAGGTGTCGTCTGATCCATCCGGCCAGATCGGCGAGCAGCGCGCGGAAGCCGAACAGTGGTTTCGCGGGTGATGCCTCGGCTGGTTTAGCAAGTGCGGTTTGCGTTTGAGTCATTTCTTTCCTTTTCTGGGATTCTCAGGCTTGCGGGTTTGTGTTCAGGATCGTCATATCGTGATGCGTTTGAGATTCGGATAGTCGGATAGGTTCGGGTTCGCACCATCCAGTCCGGTGTCGTGGCCGAATACGGCGAGCCCGTAACGCAGCACGTCCTGCACGGCGTGCCAGTCGTGTGCGTTGCCGGACGATTCGACGGCGGCGACGCGCATGCCGGCTTTCGCCGCGACCGGCGCGATTGTTTTGACGTTGCGTATTGAGGTGGTGTCCTTCTCCCCCGCGCCTATGATGAGCATCTGATGGGTGGGCGAGTGGTTGCGGATGGCGTTGACCGGCACTTGGTTCTCATAGGCTGTGGTGTCGCCGTCGAAGAACCGGTCGATCATTTCCTGTCGGCTGCCGTTGGTCGGTTTGATTTCGCTGTCGGTGGGAATCATGGTGCCAAACAGGTCGGGATGGTTCACGCCGATCTGCAGCGAACATGTGGCGCCTTGCGAGAATCCGGCGATGGCCCAATCCTTGGCATCCTGTGCGGCGGGCAGGTTGGTTTTCACCCAGTCGACCACGTCCTGCGTCAGGTAGGTCAGCGCATTGCCGTACACCTTCGAATCCACGCATAGCGTGTTGTGCGAATCGGCGCCAAGCTGATCGGCTGCGATGACGATTGGGGCGAGTCCGTCGTGGGTTTTCGCATATCCGTCCATCATGGTTTGGATGCCGCCGGCTTGGAAGACGCGTCCCGGACTGCCCGGCTGCCCGCTCAGCATGAGGACGACCGGCAGGGCCGGCTTGCGTTTCGAGTCGGCCAATGCCGCCGGAGGCAGGTAGACGAGGGCTTTGCGTGCTTCAAACTGCGATTTCGTGGCCGGAATGTCGATTTTGTTGACGGTTCCGTTCGCCGGAATATTGCGGATCGTGCCGTTGGCGACCTGTTTGCGCCACTGTGCGACGGTGATGAGGTCCTTGCGTTTGGCCAGTCCGGTCAGATCGGCTTGGCTGTAGGAATCCTCGCCGAACAGCGAGCCGATGGTGGCGTATTCGCCGTACGATTGGTCGATGCCGATCGCCGCGGCCAGTATCGCGAATACGGTCAAGATGGCCGCGGCCACGCGCATCATGCCCCTGCTCAACACGATATGCGCGATGGCGAAACCAGCGATGGCGAAACCAGCCGCCACCCAAGACATCACACGGGATCCCAATCCGACGCCGAACACCACGAACACGTCGGACAGCAGCCAAGCTACCACATAGCCGACCATTCCGGACACGGCCTCAACGCCGATCGGCAGCACGGTAGCCAGTATGCGTCCGTCCCGTTTCGAAACGGCCGCGCTAACCAGCAGGGTTACGGACAGCACTGCGACGACGGCGAACGCCGCCGCCGGAAACCAGCCTCCGACCAGGCTTATGTTCATAAGCCACTGACGCATATTTCCCATCCCCAACATATAGGTTTTCCTTCAACTTGACAGTTGTAGTACGCAAAATAACGGGCACGCGTCATCCTTATGGCTGATTTCGCCTCAAAACTCAGGGAAAACCCTGAAACCGCCGTGAACCGTTCGCTATTGGCGTATGGTTTTGGCTATGACATACGTATTCGAAGCATCGAACGTGCGCTGTTCGATTATGGTCGACGGCGAACGCCGCACCATATTCTCCGGATTGTCCTTCGCCATCGAGCCTGGCGAAATCGTGGACTTGGTCGGACCGTCCGGCGCAGGCAAGAGCTCGCTGCTGACCGCTTTCGCACGGCTCAATCCGCGCGCGTCAGGCGATTTACGGTTGGATGGCCGTTCCGCCGACGATTTCACCCCGCAGCAGTGGCGCGCGCAGGTCGCGTACCTGCCGCAGAAGCCGGTGCTGTTGGGCGAGACGGTGGCGCAGGCGATTCGTCTGCCGTTCACGCTTGCCATACGCCAGTCGGCGAGAACGAAGCAGGGACCACGCAGGATCTCCCCCACCGACGCGTTGCCGGACGGCAGAATCCGTGAGACCTTGGACAATATGGGTTGCGCCGACATCGATCTGAACCGTCCGCCACACGACTTGTCCGGCGGTCAGGCGGCGCGCGTGAGCCTTGCGCGCACGTTGCTGACCCGTCCGAAGGTGCTGCTCGCCGACGAAGTGGACGCCGGATTGGATGACGACAACGCCGAGAAAGTGGCGCGTATCCTCGCCAAAGCGGCGGCGGACGGCATGGCGATCGTTCGTATCCGGCACCGGCCGCCGGATGGCCATGCCACACGTGTCACGCGTCTTGCCGATGGCACGCTCACGCAGTCCGGCAACGCCGAAGCGGACGGTACTGCGACGGGTAGTACTTCGACGGGTAACACGGTAGAAGGGAGCGTCGCATGAACGGCAACTACTATGCGATCGACATCTGGGGTCTCATCGCCGCGCTGGTGATGGTGGCCATTGCCGCCGGCATCTCCGAAACCATGCGTATGGGTGTGGGACGTACGTTGCTGTGGTCGGCATGCCGAGCTTTGCTGCAATTGTGCGCGATGGGCTTCATCATGGAGTACGTCATCCGTTCGAACAATCCGTGGCTGGTGCTGCTGCTGGTGGCGTTCATGCTCATCGCGGCCGTGCAGATCACTCTTTCGCGTGCGAAAGGTGTTCCGAAGGGCTTGGCTGGACCGGTGTTCCTGAGTCTGGTCGTGACCATGCTCATCATGATCTCGTTGGTCACCGAGCTCATCATCCGTCCGCAACCGTGGTATGCGCCGCAATTGGTGGTGCCGTTGACCGGCATGCTGCTGGGCAACACCGTTTCGGCGTTGGCGGTGGGGTTGAGCCGGTTCTTTGAAAGCATGAAGGAACGTCGTGACGAAGTGGACACGCTGCTGGCGTTGGGTGCCACCACGTGGGAGGCGGCACGTCCAAGTATCGTCTCGTCGATCCGTCTGGGATTGCTGCCCACCACCGCGTCGCTCGCCTCCGCCGGCATCGTGACGGTGCCGGGCATGATGGCCGGTCAGATCATCGCCGGCGGCAACCCCATCGACGCGGCGAAATACCAGTTCATGATTCTCGCCACCATCGCGGCGCTTACGCTGCTGGCGGACAGCATCATCATGCTGATGGTCTATAAACGTTGCTTCACCGCGCTCGACCAGTATCAGCCGGTCAACGGCTGATACTGCGATATCCCGTATAGAAAAAGCCGTTCATTCCTTGCGATTGCTGGAATGAACGGCTTTTTGCTTGACCGTTGACGTACGTCAGCGGGAGCGGAACGGCGCCTTGCGGATCTTCGCATGCTTGCGGAACGGCTTGCCCTGCCTTTCGCCCGCATGCTTGTCGTGGCGTTCTCCGTGACCGCCACGACGACCGGAATCGCCATACTTGGCTTCCATGCGACGGTCATAACGCTTCGCGTCCTCGCCTCGCTCGTCATGAATCACGCGGATTTCCTTGCGATGGATGCGTTTGCCGCCCTGACGGCGGTCGTCGCGTTCGTCGCGGTTCCTGCGGTATTGGCGATCGTCCTCGTAACGGCGTTCGGCACGGGCTTCGGCCTTGCGCTGCTTCTTGGTCGGCGCGCCCTGCTTTTTCGCATACTGCTTTTTTACCGGGCTTCCTATCGGATTGGCCACGCTGATCGGAACGCTCGTCGGAGCGCCGCTTGCGATTGTCGGTTCCACGCTGTTCGCCGGCTTCGGCACGCTGCTGCTCATGCAGCCGCGCGTACTTTTCGCGACGCTTGTTGTTGCGCTTCTCCTCGTGCTTCTCGCGCTTCTCCTCTTGGATTTCAGGATGTTCCCAACGATGCTCGCGTGCCTCGTATTCGCGGTTGTCGCGGCCTTCGAACTTGGCGGCGCGACGTTCGGCGCGATTCTGTTTCGGTTCGAAACGCTGCTCGCGTTCGGCGACTTCGGCGCGCTCTTCACGTCCCTTGCGATTCGCGCGGTCCTTGCGTTCGGACTTGAACGGCTTGCCGCCCTTGTCCTTGCCCCGGTCCTTGTTGCGTCCACCGGAACGGTTGCGTCCGGAGCGTCCACCGTTTTCCGCGAAACCGTCGCCGCCCTTGCCATGCCTGCGACGCGGATTGCTCGCCGGCTGGGACTGCTCAAGCGTCCAACCGAAACGCG
>ENA-OQES01000180-OQES01000180.1-human-gut-metagenome-genome-assembly--contig:-NODE-180-length-27116-cov-2.876728_pt1 | contig 27116 bp, 31 predicted proteins | sample MGYA00242798_ERZ504641 | MGnify/ENA primary metagenome ERZ504641 (study PRJEB26092, sample SAMD00036327) | human gut metagenome | host: Homo sapiens | study: EMG produced TPA metagenomics assembly of...
ACGAGATCTATAACAAGCATAACCGCAGCTACTTTGAAGCACTTGAAGTAAAAGCTGAGAAAATGGCTAAGAAGTATGATTGTGCCTTTGTGGATAATGAAATGCCTTATGGCAGAGTCCCGCAGGGACATCCGGTGATCGTAGATTATTTCTATCATGAGGAAATCCGTGGGACAGAGAATACCGGAAAAAGAAATCGCTAACTTCCAGTTTTACGAACTAAATTGTAACAAAATAAAAAGTCGTTTAAAGCTGCCGATTAGCACACAACAGCTTTTTGGGATGATGGTTGTGTTTGCGGCTTACCAGCGATAAACCGTCAACGTATTGATTTCACTTTAACGGCTGACGCAAACGCAAAGAGCACCTCTATACTCAATTGAGTGCAGAGGTGCTCTTGTTATTTATCATATTCGAAAAGCTAATACAGAGCTTTTGTCGGGCATACCTGGTATTAGTACGCATTTTCTTCAAAGTAGGTGTAGATTTTTCTCGAAACATAGCTTACCAGATAAGCAATAAAAGGCATCAATGAATCCCATCATGTATGTAAGGCGTTCTTTTGACGTTAGGTAGAAGTTCTCCGTCTTTAGGTACTTTGTACGGGGAGACTGTCCAAACGCCTTGTAAAGCCCCTTATCGCTTTCTAAGAGTATTCTAAGACCATCATGGTACTGCTCATAGTTTTCAAACGGTCGAGGGATTCTCAAAGTATTCGACCAAGTTCGCAGCACCCGACCGGATGCAAAGAGACGAGCGGTTTTCCATGTTACCAAGACGGTAAAAAGAAATCGAAGCAAAGACGGACAGAATCTATGTAGCGCCGGAAGTCATTTTCATGCTCCGTGATTACAAGCTTGTTCAAAATCAGCATAAACAGCTTGCAGGAAACAGCTACATTGATGATGATTTGATATTTGATCATGAGGATGGTACGCATATCAGTTCACAATACGCCGATGATATGTTCCGTTCACTCTATGAGCCTTTAGGACTTCCAAAGTAGACCTGTATAGCCTAAGGCATTTCTCAATCACCAAAAAAACTTGATTATAACAGGCATGACTATGTGAGCTTGGCTAAGGATACCGCCCATCGTCAGTTGAGTACGATACAGGACTATTACGAAACGCCGGAGGACAGCGTAAGAATTGATACAGCGAAAGCGATTGGAAAGTTCCTTAGTCGCTCTGGCAAATCGGATTCTGAATCTAAAGTGACAATCTCTCTGGCAGATGAAGATTTTGCAAAAAAGCTTGAGGAAGTGGCTTCTGATTCAGCCGGAAAACAGATGCTTGAGTTTGCCATCGCCATGTACGAAAAGAATAATTCGGGCAAATAAAGGTCATCCGACACCAACCGTATTTAACGCCGCTAATCACCTAAAAATTCGGCTACTGTACAAAACCACTGAATTTACTGTATAATATAAGCGATACGAAACACCCGAACCATGATTCCCTTGCAGCAATAAAAGAGAAAAACCTCTCCAAGCGAAGCTTGATTATTTTTTCTTTTACTGCTCAATCAAAAAAGCCGAAAACCCTTGAAAACAAAGGCTTTCGGCGTTATTATCTGGCGCGCCAAAAGGGATTCGAACCCCCGGCCTTCCCCTTAGGAGGGGGACGCTCTATCCAACTGAGCTATTGGCGCGTATATCAAATGAAATTGTAAATAGTGAGGATTGAACAACCGCTTAGGAGGCGAACGCTCTATCCTACTGAGCTACAGAAACACAATCTTTAAATATTCTACCCTTTTTCCATGAAAAATGCAAGTCCTTTGTATTTCTGGGTAATTTTCCCAAAATGAATGATAAATTTAAAAGTTGCACAAAAAACAATGCAGATAAATTGTATAGGATTAACGAAAATATAAAAGCTTGTCAACCACATATTTACAAGTATTATTAAATATGCTACATTTGAAACAACTTGTTGAACAACTTGATATACATGTACAGATAGAATGAAAAACATGTAGAATTTATTATTTTTAATGATCCAAAGGGAGGACAAAAAACAATGAGAAATGAACATTTTCACAAAGCAACCATGAGACGTGCGGCAGCTTTCGGACTGGCAGGATGTATGGCAGCAGCATCTTTAACAGGATGCGGCTCTTCTAAGACAGAGAGCACTACAGCAGCAAACGCAGAGACCAAAGTCGAGGCAGAAGGCGAAAGCAAGGCAGAAGCAGCAGACGGAAGCGACATTCACGTAGGCATCATCTTTACTGAGGCTGGATTTAAGCGGCAACTCCTTCAACGACCTGGCTTTAGAGGGCGTTAAGAAGGCTGCTGATGATTACGGCATCACCTACGATGAAGTTGAGCCGAAAATCCGTATCTGACGAAGAGATCATCCAGGACGAAATGGCTTCTTCCGGCGAATATGACCTGATCATCTGCGTAGGCGCTGAACAGGTAGATGCTCTGACCAACGTAGCAACTACTTATCCAGATCAGAAATTCGCTCTCTTAGACGCAAACTCCGATTTAGACAATGTAGCTTCTTATTCCTGTAAAGAGCAGGAAGGCGCATTCTTAGCAGGCGCTCTGGCTGCTTTTAGCAAAGCAGGCAAAAAATCGACGATAAATTAAACGACGGTAAAGTGATCGGCTTCATCGGCGGCGTAGACAACCCACTGATCAACCACTTTGCAGCAGGTTATCAGGCCGGCGCACAGTACATTGACCCGGATATGCAGGTTCTGATCGACTATGCAGGCAGCTTCAACGATCCTACCACTGCAAAGACCATTGCAAATACCTTCGTTGAAAAGGGCGCAGACGTGATCTTCCATGCTTCCGGCGCATCAGGAATGGGTATGTTCCAGGCAGCAGAAGAAAAAAGGCTTTGTAGCCATCGGCGTAAACTTAAACCTAGAATGAGATCGCTCCAGATTACATCATGGCAAGTATGTTAAAGAAGTTAGATTCCTGCGCATACCATGCAATTACCAGCGTTGTTGAAGGCACCTATACCGGTGAGAACCAGGTCTTGGTTTAAAGCGACGGCGGTGTTGATGTTACCACTGAAAAGAGCAATATCCAGGTTTCTGACAGCATCAAAGAGCAGTTAGATGACTTAAAGGCAAAAGTTATTTCCGGAGAGATCGAAGTACCTTACGAACTGAAGTAATAAGGAATGAGATACACATGTCACCTGACGGTGATGTTACCATGGAATGAAAGTGAGCAAAACGCATAATTGCGGGAGGTTTAAGTTTTTATGGATGCGATCAGAATGATGGGGATCGTAAAATGTTTCGGGCCGGTGCGGGCAAATGACGGTATCGACCTGATCGTAAAGCAGCAGGAGATCCACTGTCTGCTGGGTGAAAATGGTACTGGTAAAAGTACCCTGATGAACATCCTGTTCGGCCTTTATCACCCGGATGCAGGAGAGATCTATATTAATGAAAAGAAGGCATCGGTCACAAATCCAAATGATGCTTATGCTTTAGGGATCGGCATGGTCCACCAGCACTTTATGCTGGTGAACCAGCTGACTGTTTTAGAAAATATTATTTTAGGAAAAGAGTCCGGCGGATTTTTATTAAACAGAAAAGAAAGCCGCAAAAAAGTAGAAGAACTGGTAGAGCGCTTCGGTTTCCGGCTTCCATTGGATGAAAAAGTGGAAAACCTTTCTGTAGGTATGAAGCAGCGTGTAGAGATCTTAAAAACACTGTACCGCGGCGCAGATATCATTATCCTGGACGAGCCAACAGCCGTTCTTACACCTCAGGAGGTTGAGGAACTGTTTAAGATCCTCCGCCAGTTAAAGAAAAATGGAAAAACCATTATTTTCATTACCCACAAGTTAAACGAGACCATGTCTTTATCTGACCGTATCACTGTTATACGAAAAGGAAAGGTTGTATTTAACTGCGATACCTGTGATACAAACGAAAAAGAACTGGCAACCCAGATGGTAGGCCGTCAGGTTGAGTCTATTGTTACCAAGGCAGAAGATCCTCATGGTCCGGTAGTCCTGGAACTTAAAAATGTGCGTCTGCACAAGCGCGCCCAGGAGACTGTCAGCATCCAGGTACATGCAGGAGAGATCTTCGGTATTGCCGGTGTAGATGGAAACGGCCAGCAGGAACTGGAAGAAATGATCGTTGGAAACAGAAAGACAGAAGAAGGAACTATTTCCATGAACGGAAAAGAAGTCCAGAACCTGTCTGTAAAAGAGCGTAAGGCAATGGGACTGGGCTATATCCCATCTGACCGTCACAAAGACGCTATGGTTCCTGATTTTTCTATTACAGAAAACTTCCTGTTAGGTTATCAGGAAGATCCCAAATACTGCAAAAAAGGCTTTATCGATTACAAGGCACTGGAAGAGGATGCCAAAGTCCAGGTAGAGCAGTTTGAAATCAAGATCGCAGGCGTAAGCCAGCACATTGGACAGCTTTCCGGCGGAAATCAGCAGAAGGTCATTTTAGGCCGTGAGACAAGCCATGATCCGTCCTTTATGCTGGTTGCACAGCCGGTACGTGGTCTGGATATCGGTGCTATTGAGCGTGTCCACAAAACACTGCTTCAGCTGAAAAAGGAAGGAAAAGCCATTCTTCTTATCTCTGCGGAGCTGTCTGAAGTCATGAACTTAGGCGACCGTATCGCTGTTCTCTATGAAGGAGAAATGAGCGCACAGTTTAAGGCCGGACAGTACACCACAGAAGAGATCGGTTTATTTATGGCAGGAAAAAACCAGGAGGATGTGGCAAATGAAATGGATCAGCAGTAAACAGGCTGCAGAACTGGGAAAATCCCTTGCAGCAATCGTTTTGGCTCTTGTGATCGGAGCCTTGTTTATCCTTGTGGCTGGAGAGTCACCGGCAACTGCCTATTCTTCCCTGTTGAAAGGTGCTCTTGGAACACCTCAGGCAGTAGCCAATACAGTAAGTAAAAGTATCCCGTTAGCGTTTACCGGACTGGCAGTAGCCTTAGGTTCTCGCTGCGGTATGTTAAATATCGGTGCAGAAGGCCAGCTTCATGCAGGTGCCATGGCAGCTACACTGACCGGTCTGACACTGAGTTTCCTTCCGGCGCCGATTCTTTTGGTTGTAAGTATCGCAGCCGGTATTGCAGCCGGAATGTTAGTAGGAAGTGTGCCGGGTATCTTTAAGGCAAAATTCCAGACAAACGAAGTCATTGTAGCCATCATGTTAAATTATGTCTGTACTTTATTTACATCATGGCTGGTAAACGGACCGTTTAAGGTACCGGGTTCTACTGCACAGACAGAAATGCTTCCGGAGAACATCTGGTTTGCAAGACTGCTTCCAAAGACCCAACTGACCTGGGCGCTGTTCTTACTGTTAGCAACAGCCGTACTTATGTACATTTTCCTCTGGAAAACATCCGTAGGATACCAGTTAAGAGCCGTAGGTGCCAATGCATCTGCAGCGAAAACAGCGGGTATTTCTGTAAATTTCTATCTGATCATGGCTATGACCTTAAGCGGCGGTATCGCTGCCTTAGCCGGTGTTACAGAGATCTTCGGAAAATATCATCGTTTTATTGAAGGATTTTCTCCTTCCTTTGGTTTCACCGGTATTGCGGTTGCCATTCTTGGAAAGAACCACCCGGCAGGTGTTCTTTTAACGTCTTTACTTTTTGGTGTCCTGGAAATGGGTTCCCTGCGTATGAGCCGTGAAACCGCTGTTTCCACTAACATGGTAACGGTGATCCAGAGTCTGGTCATCTTGTTTGTAGCTGCTCCTGAGCTGATCCGCTGGAGCAGAAAGAGGAGGGGTTAACATGGGAATGATCAATAATTTTCTTGCCCTTACATTGCAGTTATCTGTTCCCATTATTTTAGGTGCTTTATGCGGCACCATTGCAGAGCGCGGCGGCGTAGTTATGCTGGGCGTTGAAGGCATGATGCTCATCGGTTCCTTTGCCGGTGCCGTTGGTTCTTATTTTACTGGTTCTGCACTGGCAGGAGCTGTGATTTCCGTTGTTTTAGGTGCAGTAATGGGCTGGATCTATGGCCTGTTCTGTCTGAAATGGAAAGCCCAGCAGTCTGTAGTTGGTGTCGGTGTAAACCTGTTTGCAAGCGGCATTACAGCCGTTATGTTAAAGGCAATCTGGAATACAGAGGGAATGAGCGGTTCTGTACCGTCTATCTCTAACATTACTGTTCCGGGATTGTGTAAAGTGCCTGTTTTAGGAGCATTTTTCTCTGAACAGTCTCCTTATCTGTACCTGACACTGCTTATTACTTTGGGCGTGTGGGTGGTATTTTACAAGACAAAATATGGTCTGCGTTACCGTGCCATCGGCGATCAGCCATTTGCAGTGCAGACAGCCGGTGTGGACGTAAACCGTTACCGTTATGTGGCAATGATGACAGCAGGCGCCATTGCAGGACTGGGCGGTTCCTATCTGTCCATTTCCCAGAATAACCTGTTCGTTATCGACATGGTTGCAGGCCGCGGTTTCATGGGTCTTGCGGCAAATATTTTCGGCGGCTGGCAGCCACTTGGCTCCTTAGGCGCAGGAATGGTATTCGCGGTAGCACAGGCAGCCAGGTTCTATCTTACCGGTCAGGCGATCCCGTCCCAGTTCGTACAGATGCTGCCATATGTGGTAACATTAGTGGTCCTGGTAGTAGTTGGAAAGCGTGTGAAGGGACCGGAAGTACTTGGCAAACTGGTGGATTAGTTCTATACTTAGTTATAATTGCAGATATGAACATGAATTAGACATAAAGGAGCTAAACCGCCAGTGAAAGAGAACGTTATTAAAGCAAAAAAATGTAAAGATGCCCCCTGTATGTAACTGTTTATGAGACCATCAGCGAATGGTTAAAAGAGGGAAAATATAAGCCGGGAGATAAGCTTCCAGGCGAAAATATACTGGCAGAACAGTTAAATGTCAGTAGGGGAACACTGCGTCAGGCTATGCTCCTTCTTCAGGAAGACGGGTTTATCGTCAATCAGCAGGGAAGAGGAAATATTGTACTTTCCGCCCAGCGTCCGGCAAAAGCAGGACTGGAAAAGATCGAAAATCCGCTGGTGGATTTCTGCCTGCAGCCAGTAGATAAGGTAGAGACCACCGTAGGCTTCCAGCCGGCCACACAGAAGCACCAGGAGGTATTGAAGCTTCGGGCTTCCAGCATTGTGGCTGTGATCAATATTACATACTACAGCGGTGATACAGTCGTTGGTTTTGCCATGGTATATATGCCATATGAGGTATTAGACAAGAGCAGTGTAGATTTAGAGAATCCGGATACAGTATACCAGTTTTATTCCAAACTGCTGACTTCCGGCGGCCTTTACAGCGATACAAAGCTGCGTCTGGGAAATGCCAGAGAGCGTCTGGCAGGTATTTTAAATATCCCGGAAGGAGAGCCATTTTTAATTCTGGAAGAAGAGCTTTATTCCGAATATGATACCCCGGTCCTTTCCCAGAAACTGTTCTTTACCCCGGACCAGCATGAACTGCATATTAACCGCAGAAATGACCGAAACATTCAAAAACATTAATCATCGTTGGGGAATTTGACCAGAAATAAAACTGCCCCAACGGATAGGTATGAGCCCAAAGATAAGGGACATATACATAAAAACAGATTGGAGCAGTAAAAAATGAAGACATTTCATATAGAGGCAGAAGAGGGCCAGATCGCAAAGACCGTTCTTATGCCAGGAGATCCTATGCGCGCAAAATACATTGCAGAACACTATCTGACCGATGTGATCTGCTACAGCCAGGTGCGTGGGATGAACGGATATACCGGTTATTACAATGGAAAGAAAGTTTCAGTACAGGGAAGCGGAATGGGTATCCCGTCTATGGGCATCTATTCCTACGAACTGTTTAATACCTTTGGCGTGAATCAGATCATCCGCGTGGGCACCTGCGGGGCTGTAAACCGTGATGTGGAAGTAGGAAGCCTGATCTTGGCTATGGCTGCTGCAGCAATTCCAATTTTGCTTCCCAGTATCATCTGCCGGGAATATTTGCACCTCTGGCTGATTACGGTCTGTTAGAGTCAGCGGTCAACCAGGCAAGAATCATGGAAGCGCCTTTCTATGTGGGAAATGTATACAGTTCCGATGTATTTTATGAGGATCTGGCAGGCGAAAAGGGCCAGTGGGAGAAAAATGGGCGTTCTGGCACAGGAAATGGAGACTATGTCCTTATACTGTACCGCAGCCAGAGCAGGAAAGAAAGCGCTCACCATGCTGACTGTAGGAAGCAGCATCCACAGCAGCAAAGCCCTTACAAATGAGGAAAGAGAGGAAAAATCTGGACACCATGATCCGGTGTGCATTGGAGGTAGCTTAATGAAAGTCGATTTTTGATATGGATACAGGCGTAGATGACTCCCTTGCGCTTATCTACGCATTAAACAGACCCGCTTATGAGATACAGGGCATTGGCTGTGTTTACGGAAATGTGGAGTCATGGCTGGCAGCAGAAAATACCATGAAGATCCTGGATCTGGTAAATGCGCCGGATATCCCGGTAGTTATCGGTGCCAATGAACCTCTTACAGGAAAATGGGCCGGGCGCGTGTCTATTATCCATGGAGAAAACGGACTTGGAAATGTAGAACTTCCAAAAAGTGAGCGTAAGCCATTCGATAAAGGAATTGAAGAATTCTATCTGGAAACCGCAGAACGTTTACAGGGAGAAATGGTCCTGATCACAGTAGGACCTCTTACCAACATTGCAAGAACCATTGAAAAAATATCCCCAGTTTGTAAAACTGGTAAAACATATGTACATGATGGGTGGAACACTTTCCATGCGTGGAAATGTATCACCGGTGGCAGAGGCAAATGTAGCCTGTGACCCGGTGGCAGCTGACTATGTTTTCCAGTCTGGAATGAAGATCACAGCTGTTGGACTGGACGTGACCATGAAGGTGCGCTTTAAACGCGCCTATCTGGACTGGATCCAGACACATTGCAGACCGGAGTTAAAGCGGGCTGCAGAGTATCTTGGAAAGGCCTTTGAATGGTATTTCATGGGAAACCAGGACAGAAACTACTGTATGGATGACAGCCCTCTTCATGATCCTTTAGCTGTCATGTGTGCCTCTGTACCGGGACTGGTACTGACACAGACCCGCAAAGCCAGAGTAGAGTGCGAAGGCCAGTATTGCAGGGGAATGATCGTTACAGATATGAGAGAACATCCATTTGAAGCAGAGACTGTGGAGTTTGCAGTGGAAGTAGATGAAAAGAAAGCGATTGGAGAGCTGCTTGCAGCTTTCTGGGAGAAATAGAAAGTGCAAAATACCCCCGCGGTTGCGAGGGTATTTTAAGTTTAATACAACATATCATTGACACCGAAATCAGCAATTCCCTGCATCCAGATCTGACCTTTAAAACGTCTGCCTGGTGCCGGTTCGCCTAAGAGATCGGCTTTGTTAATGGCAATTGTAAAGATCATATCATTGCATTCTATACGCAGGCGGTAGATCTCTTCGTTTGTGAGATCATTTGCCACCAGATTGACGCTTAAGATATTTCCGATAATGGAATACTGGTCACATTCGATACCGCTTGGCATGAAGCAGGTCTCGATAATGGAGTACATATCCTCTTTTATAATGCGCTTGGTGACCATGGAATACAGGTCGATATCCTCTACGGTCAGTGTTTCAATGGCTTGTTCATCGCCCCGGCGTGCGGCTTCTAAGAGGCTTCCACGCTTTCTGGCAGCCTGTTTCAAGTCTTCCGCCTGTTTGGGAGTCGTTTTTTACCGGCAGCAGGATCGTTTCCCTGGGAAGCAAGTCCGGAGAGGCAGATACTTTTTGCCAGCACTGGAAGACGCTTACTGCGGCGGCTCCTGTATTCAATGGAATTGGTCATATAAAAGATAAGGGAAATGCCTACGCGGTATTCATCTAAAAGACCGGCATATGTTTCCCGCTCCGCATGGCGCTGGATGGAGCATTCAGCAGTAGATGAAATATCACTGCCAGTTACATAAGGGAACGCATATTCCCGCTTAAAAGTCCCTTTTTCTGTCATCTGCCCGATCATGGCAATTCCCATTCCCGGTGCCAGTTCCGCCCGCAGATCATAAAGTGTGGGATGGTCATTTCTTTCTAATACAGCTGTTTTTGATGCTGTCTTTGCAAGCTTACGCATGATCTTATCCATTTCCAGATCACTGTCGCAGCCGCCAAATCCAATGGTGCGCATAAATTTGTGCATTTCCTTCACCCTCTTTCCCTAAGGTTTCTATGTCTATGGTTATTTATTGTTTCCTAAATGTTTTTCGCTTTATTATAGCCTACTTTATGTTAGATTACCAGAGATTTTTTAAAGAAACAAGAAGACGGCATGACGGAACGGTAACAGTATTAACAATGGAAACACCTTGATATAAAATCTTAGAAATATAAAAAAGGGGCTGTGTTTTAAACAGCCCCGGAAATGATTTTGAAAGGATCAGATCAGCCCCATTAACTTCGGTACGCCTAATGATAATGCAGGAATATAGGTAACTGCTAAAAGCAGAAGGAACAGTACCGCAAAGTACGGAAGCAGGGTTTTTGTTACTTCTTCAATACTGATCTTGCTGATTCCGCAGCCTACGAAAAGAACAGAACCAACAGGAGGTGTGATGTTTCCAAGACACATATTAAAGATCAGCATAACACCAAACTGGATATCCGTCATGCCAAGGCTCTGGGCGATAGGCAGGAAGATTGGTGTGAAAATAAGGATTGCAGGTGTAATGTCCATAAACATACCAACTACCATCAAAATAATATTCATCAGAAGAAGGATCACATATTTATTCGTTGAGATGGACATAATACCGGTGGAAATAGCTGCCGGAATTCCAGAGTATGCCATTACGAAAGACATAGCAGAGGATGCGGAGATCAGGAACAGGATAATACCACTGGTACAAGCACTGCTTACAAGGATCTTCATAAAAGATTTTACAGTGATACTACGGTAACAGATAGAGAGGATCAGGCAGTAAAGAACACAAATGCCAGCACCTTCTGTAGCGGTAAAAATACCGCCAACAATACCGCCGATAACAATGATGATAAGAAGCAGGCTTGGAATAGCATCTAAGGTTACCTTGATCGCCTCTTTCATAGGTGTTTTTCCGGAAGTAGGGTATTTATGCTTTTTTGCGTAAATAAAGGCAACTACCATGGAACCAACACCCATAAGGATACCAGGAATGTAGCCAGCCATAAATAAGGTTGAAATGGATACACCGCCTGCTACAGTGGAATATACGATAAAACGCACTGGTAGGTGGGATCAGGAGGCCGGTAGGAGCAGATGCGATATTAACGGCAGTTGCAAACGCAGGATCATATCCTTCATCTTTCTGAATGGGATAGATACAGCCACCCATAGCAGATGCAGCGGCAACGGAGGAGCCTGAAAGTGCTCCGAAAAAGCATATTTCCCACAATATTAGCTTGAGCCAGTGAACCTGGGATCCAGCCTACAAACAGTTTTGAAAAGTTTACCAGACGTCTTGCAATACCACCATTATTCATGATGTTTCCAGCCAGGATAAACAGAGGAATGGCAAGAAGGGAGAAGCTTTCTACACCGCTGTTCATCTTCTGCATGGTGATAAAGGTGATCTGATCCCATGAAAGAGAGGATATGGCAGTGACAATAGATGCAATAATAATACTTACAGAAATCGGACAGCTTAAAAACAGCAAAATTCCGAAAACTGCAAACAAGACAACGGTTGTAAGTCCGATACTCATGATTCATTCCCTCCTTCAACTGCAATTCCGGTTACATCTTCATAAATATTAATGATCTGAGCCAGAATGATAAATAATCCTGATATAGGAGCCATAGCGTATACAAGGCTTCTTGGAATACCTAAAAGGGCAGAGAATACCTTCTGCGCACTTAAAGCCAGTTTAAATCCACCAATGGTGATAACAAAAATAGCAAAAAGCAGGATCAGAATATCAATAACCGTCATTAAAATACGTTTTCCAGAAGGACTTAAGCTGTCACGTACCAGTACAAGGCACATGTGCTCCCTGGTGATGAAGGCATAGGCAGCTCCGATGAAGCCGGTCCAGATCAGAAAATAACGGACCAGTTCTTCTGTAAAAGCAGCAGGGCTGTTTAAAATATAACGTGTAAATACCTGATATAAAACCAGCAGTGTCATAATGGATAGAAGGACAGTAGCGATGCCGGCTAACAGGCGGGTCATCCATTTTTTTGGAATCAGTGCTAAAAACTTCTCTCATGACGAACCTCCCTTATTCTACTGAATCAATAATATCAAGAAGCTTTTTAACTCCTGGGTACTGTGTACAGTAATCATTGATCATGCCGCTTGTAGCTTCACGGAAGGCTTCTTTGTCTACATCATTGACAAATTCAACTCCCATTGTGTTCTTGGCTTCTTCAATCGCCTGGTCAATTGCAGTATCCCAGGCAATTTTGTGACTTTCAGTAGATTCTCTGGCTGCTTCAAGGATGATCTGCTGGTCTTCAGGACTGATCTCTTTCCATACTTTGGCACTCATGACCATAACATCCGGGATCATGGCATGCTGATCTGTTGAATATACTTTGCAGATCTCACCGTGCTTACCTGTGGTAAGAGCGGTTTCATTATTTTCCGTTCCGTCAATAATACCGGTCTGTAAAGAAGTATAAACATCACCATAGGACATAGCTACTGGAATACCGCCTAAAGCTTTCATCATATCTGTCTGGGACTTCATATCCTGGACACGGATCTTTAAGCCTTTTAAATCTTCTGGTTTACGGATCGCTTTATTTTTTGTGTTAAAAAAGAGCGGGCACCGGAAGTATAATAAGTCAGCGTTACAAAGCCGTCATCTTCCGATGAAAGGAAGAAATCATGCATCTGGTCAGAATCCATTACGTGGTAAAAATCTTCGGTGCTGTCAAATATATATGGAAGGCCGAAGGTATGGTAGGATTCATTATAAGTAGCAAGACCAGGTGCGGATACCTTTGTCATGGAGATAACGCCTGCCATCAGCTGCTCCATATTTTCATTTTCAGATCCCAGCTGTCCGTTTGGGAAGATCTGGATCTGGATTCTTCCATTTGTACGTTCCTTTACCTTATCTGCAAACTCAGTCATTGCAATATGGACTGTATGAGTTTCACTAAGACCGTGGGCAAGTGTAAGTATCATTGGATTTTCAGCAGTGGCTTGTGCACTGTTTTTAACTCCGCTTTGAGCACAGCCTGTAAGACTGCACAGAGACAGTCCTACAGCGGCTATAATTGCTGCCAGTTTTTTCATTTATTTTATCCCCTTTCTTCTTACATACCGATCAGATCGAACTGCTCAAAGGAAATCGACAACCTGGTAATCCTTTTCTGGATTAGGATATTTTACCAGTACAGACTTTAAAGTCTGGCTGTAATACCAACCGCAGTCAGTCTCCTCAAACTTTCTTCTATGAAGAAAAATGTGGAATTTCCTTTCCATCACCGTTACCCAATATGGAGCTTTTTCTCTGTGGATCATGTCCAGAGACATGGTTTCTACAGAGGTAGTATAGGAACCCTTCCTTGTTTAAAAGGGTGAGAACGGTGCGCTCCCCCAGCAGCCATGGAAAATGAAAAGTTTTTAAATAGCAGCCCTTTTCATAATCCATAGAAAACACCGTCATCTTCATACAGGACAAAAGGAAACCATCACAGTCAGGCGCGCAAAAGAATAGAAATTCCGTTTGGCTGTTCGGTCATAAGATTTTCATCTGGTTCGTTGCCATTGGAATGATACTGCCGCCTTTTACAAACAGAGGGATACTTCCAAGGTCTACCGGTATTTCAATCGTCTGTCCACCATCGTAAGGAGTCCTTGTATAGAAATCATAAAATTTATTTCCTTCCGGCAGGTAGATCTTACGTGTTGTGGCGCCCTTTTTCTACTACAATTTGCTACCAGCAGTGAGTCACCAAACATGAAGTCAATGCCTTCTTCATAGCACTTCGGGTCATTTTGGAAAGCACTGCACATAGGCTCCATAATAGGAAGTCCGGTTTCATGAGCACGTTCCATAAGGGAATACAGATATGGGAACAGGCGGTAACGGAGTTTGATAGCGGTTCTGATATATTCTGTGCAGTTGCTGTACATCCAAGGTTCTGTAACCGTGTTGTCGATATTCGTGGAATGGATAGAGAAACGAGGCTGGAAAATACCATTCTGGATCCATCTGACTAACAGCTCTGCTTCAGGAGCAGGTCCGTAGAAGCCGCCAATATCGCAGCCCTGGTTTGCAACACCAGATAATCCCATACCAAGGATCGTGGCAATATTGTATTTTAAAGATTCCCAACAGGTTAAGTTATCACCGGCCCAGGTCTGAGCATAGCGCTGGATGCCTGCATGACCGGAACGGCATACAACGTAAGGGCGGGTATTGTCAAAGGTTTCATGTATCGCTTCATTGGTGATGTGGCACATAATATTGGACATAACAGACTTTAACTGGCCAATGGTTCCACCTTTTCCTTCAAAAGAGCAACGGCAGTCTTTATCAACCATGCTGTCATATTCGCAGTTGTCATTCCATATGGAACTTGTACCATAATCCAGGACATTCTCTTTTAACATTTCCTTCCAGTTATTGCGGGTTTCCTGGCTGGTAAAGTCTACAAACATGCCTTTTCCGCCCCACCAGGTGCCGATACCAGGTTCTTCTGTTTCACTGGCTTTTACAAACATGCCTTTTGCTTTCATTTCATCCAGTTTTGGATGGATCAGAAGAATTCCCGGCTTTACATTTGGTGATACACAGATGCCACGTTTTTTGCATCTGGGCAAAAAATGTCTTTTGGATCTTTGAAGCGTTTTTATTCCATGTAAATACGCAGCGTTTGATGCCCTGTTCTGTTTCAATGGCACAGTAACCGGAAGAAAGCTGGAAACCATCCACAGGAATTCCCTCTTCTTTGGTAGTGTCGATGAACTCTGCAATAGCATCATCGCAGTCAGCATCCAGTTCTGGATAATACATGGAGGAGCCAAGATATCCTAAAGCGTATTTAGGAAGCATGGCTGACTTTCCGGTAAGATCGGTATAGCGTTCTACAACCTGGCGGACTGAAGGTCCTGAGATCAGGAAAAGGTCAATATCTCCGCCGTTGGTGGAGTAGCTGCTGTAACGGTGCCAGTAATTGCGCTTTTCACGTCCCATGTTAAAGTCACATTCCCAGGTATTGTGATAGAAATATCCGGTTGCTTTTTTGGTAGTCTGATTTAACTTAATATAAAATGGTATGTGCTTATAAAGAGAATCGGTTTCTTTGGGGTCATATCCCATGGAATCACCCGGGCTTAAAACCATGTATTTCTGGGCTTTGTTAAATTCACCGCCTTTTTCTCCAAAACCAAAGAAACAATCATCTGCTTCAATCTGGCTGGTATGGATCATGTGGTGGTTGCTGTCTTCACGGTAAGCAAGATCTACAATATCAGCATGGATCATGGTTCCTTCTTTATCGTAAACACAGATGCGGAAAGGATCTTTTTCTATAACTACTTTCAGTTCTTTTCCCTGGATCACGGCCTGATCTGTTCCATCTTCCAGAACAGCGTCAGCGGTCTGGATTTTTTTCACGGTAGTCCTTTAAAAACGGATCCATTCTGTCTTCCCAGGCAGTTGTAACAAGACTGTAGGATTCTTCTGCAAAATCACCGTCAAATCCGGCTCTGATACGGATGATATAATCGGTGAGGAAGAAAATCCGGATCTCTGTGCAGTTGGTAGCTACAGAAAAGTAATTTTCCTTCTGTTTTACAGTTGTCGCATTCATGCATACTTTCATGAATCTTGGCCTCCTTAAACATAATTAACTTTATGGTTGTTTTGTGATATGATGATTTTCTAAGATATTTATTTGTTGTTTTGCATTGAAATGATATAAAATAACAAGATAAGAACTAGACAAAAATTTGGCATATTACAGGTGGAAATTTTTCACATATCTTGCTATAATGTACGAGAAAAAGGGACATTTAACAAAAATGAAAAACTTGTTATAAGTACATAAAAAGTTGTATACAATAAACACAACTTCATTAAAAAACTAACCATATAAATAGATATAGGAAAATCAATATTGCACAGACAGGAGGATGGAATATGATAGATCAGGCAGGAATCCTGATGGCCCAGGGGAGTGGAATAGCCTGTGAGCGGATTCAGGGTAGTAAATGACAATATGTCCCAGTCTCATTATCATGAATATTATGAGATTTATTATCTGGAAGCCGGAGAACGTTTTCATATGGTAGAAGACAAGCTTTATAAAATGGAAGCTGGAGAATTTATAATTTTTCCTCCTTATGTAATGCATCATTCCTATGGAGCGGAGAATATGCCGTTTAAAAGAGTACTGCTGTATTTTTACACAGGAGGAAATATTGTGGCCCTCCATCCTTTCTGAATTAAGAGAGGAAGGCGGCATTTATAAAGTGGGTATAAGGGAACGCCAGGAGATCCACCGGGCAATGGAGCTTATCCTAAAAGAACAGAAGAATCCAGGGGCATATCACGAAGAATATGCCCGCGGGGTATTAAATATGCTGTTATTGTTGATCGCAAGGGAAGAAAGACCGGAAAAAGCGCCTGAAAGAAAAAGCAGGATCGGTGAGGTGATCCGTTATATCCACAGCCATTATCAGGAAGAGATCAGTCTTGAAATGCTGGCACAGATGTTTTATGTCAGCCCATATTATCTGTGCCGCGAATTTAAAAATGAATACCAATAGTACGATCATCCGCTATATTAATGTAACACGTATTATGAATGCACAGCGTAAATTTATGGAAACAAGTAAGAATATTACAGACATAAGTAAAGAAACAGGCTTTTCAAACCTGACTCATTTTAACAGGGTATTTAAATCTGTGACTGGTATGAGCCCTTCTCAGTACCGAAAGCAGTTCAGGGATAATGTAAAATCATAATTTTCCTCATAGTTTTCTTAAACCCTTTTTAGAAATACATTTATGACTGCTTCAAACTTAGGACACAACCTTTTCTGTATACTCATTTTACATAAACAAGCAGTCAGAGCGTTTTTACATAGAGAAAGACAGATACCCGTTCAGCAGAGTGAGAGGTATCTGTCTATAGAGAAAAATATGTTCGATTGGAATCTTTATGTGCCTGATTTTGTGAGAGGATTTTTTGTCATCTGTGTTCAGATTTTTGAGGCGTACGCGGTGCGTACGTTGATAAAATCTGGACGCAGTTGGCGGAAAATCAGCCACAAAGGCAGGTGCATGGAAGACTCCGATCGAACATTACACAGCCGGCGGGGTTGACGAAATGGGCAGCCTTGCCGGCTCAACCTAATCTCCCCTTTTTTGATAAATTGCATAACAGATTACATAATGCATCCACATCTTCTTTTGTAGTCGCCCAGCTGGTGGCAAAACGGATCACCGTATGGGTATCATCATATTTCTCCCAGAAACCAAATTCAACCTGTTTTTCCAGACGGGTCATAAGAGTGTCATCTACAATACAGAATACCTGGTTGGTAGGTGAACCGAAGCAGAGGCTAAAATTCTGCTCTTTTAAAGTCTTTCGTATCTGGTCAGCAGCCTGGATCGCCGGTGCGCCTACTTTTTCATAGAGAGAGTCTGTAAATAAGGTATCAAACTGGATCCCCAGAAGACGACCTTTGGCAAGTAATGCCCCGTGCTGTTTGATGATGGTAAAGAAATGCGGGATCAGACCTGGTTTCGGAATGACCACAGCTTCGCCAAACAGTGCGCCGCATTTTGTTCCGCCGATATAGAAAATATCGCATAAACGGGCAATATCGGCCAGTGTCAGCTGGTTTTCGCTGCATGCCAGTGCATAAGCCAGACGGGCCCCATCCATATAAAGAGGAATGTGGTTTTCGTGGCATACATTGCTGAGCTCAGTCAGCTCTTCTAAGGTGTAAAGGGTGCCGTATTCCGTTGGATGGGAAATATATACCATTCCCGGCATGACCATGTGATCGTGGTTGGCATCATTATAGAAGCCGTCTAAAAGTCCGCGAACCTGGTCCGCGCTGATCTTTCCATTGTCATGTGGCAGAGTGAGTACCTTGTGTCCGTCTGCCTCAATAGCACCGGCTTCGTGGACGCTTACATGTCCGATCTCTGCTGCGATCACACCCTGATAGCTTTTAAGCAGTGCATCGATTACAGTAGCATTGGTCTGGGTGCCGCCTACCAGAAAGAAAACTTCTCCTTCCGGACAGCCACAGGCCGCTTTGATCTTTTCTTTGGCAGCGTCACAATATGGATCCAGTCCATATCCACCTGTTTTTTGCAAGATTTGTCTCTACAAGTTTCTGAAGAATGGCCGGATGAGTCCCTTCCATATAGTCACAGGCAAAAGATAAATGTGTGTTCATAGTATTTTTGATTATCCCTTCGTTAATGTAAATATAAAATGACCGGTTTTATGAAACCACATTTACAGGCTTTCCGTTGATAAATCCATCAATATTTCCCTTTAAGATGCTTAAAAGTCTCTGTCGGGTCTCCAGGCCCTTCCAGCCCATGTGAGGTGTAAGGATCACATTATCCAGTGTGTATAACGGATTGTCTTCTACAGGCGGTTCTGTTTCCTGTACATCCAGTCCGGCACCTGCGATCTTGTGCTCCTGTAAAGCTTTGATCAGTGCCGGTTCATCAATCAGAGCGCCTCTGGATGTATTGATCAGGAAAGCAGTTGGCTTCATCAGCACCAGAGTATCAGCATTGATCAGATGTCTGGTAGCTGGTGTCAGCGGGCAGTGAAGGGAAACATAGTCGCTGTTTTTCAGTACCGTTTCCAGATCAGTATAATGTACATTTTCCTCCTCTTCTCTAGGAGTTCTTGTATACACAAGAATGTTCATATCCAATGCTTTTGCAATCTTCATCACAGTGCGTCCAATATTTCCGGCGCCGATGATACCCAGAGTTTTTCCGTTTACTTCCACATGAGGAACCTGGAGAATTTTTGGTAAAATTGTCATGGTTTCCCTTTGCCAGCATAGCCATCTGGGTCTGCATGGTGGAACTTAAATTTAAGATCATCATAATGGCAGTGTGTGCTACACGCTCCGAACTGTAAGCCGGGATATTGCATACAGTAATTCCCTTTTCCCGCGCTGCATCCAGATCCAGGTTGTTATAACCGGTTCCCGCTTCGCAGATCAGCTTCACGCTGTCCGGCAGCGCCAGGATCTGTTCACGGCTTACAGGCATTTCTTTAGTAACAAGGATTTCTGCATCTGCCACGCGCTCTAAAAACTGATCAGGTGTGGTGTCACTGTAGGTGACTACTTCTGAAGAAAGAACGGAAAAATCAAGATTTCCGTCAAAGTTCATTTTTGCTTCGTTGAAAACAACGGTTTTGTGGTTCATGGATCATTCTCCTTTACGCTCTATATTTGCGGTCTGTTGAGGCGCTTCGCTGTCTGCTTGCGCAGACGGTTCATTCGTTAATGGCTTGTAGAAAATAAATGTCTGCTTCGCAGCCGCTTATTTTTCACTACGCTTCATTATACTAGCAAATTTGGATTTTGCGCAAAGACTGAAGCAAAAATTAAATAAAATGAAAATAATAATGATTACTAATATTGACAAGAGAAGAATTATCATGTATAATACAGACATACAAAACAAAGCAACAAATAAAACAAAACACCGGAAGATCCGGTGGAATATCTGATAACAGAAATAAATAAAAATCGAAAAGGAGAATTGACTATGAAGAAATTTGAATGCGAACCATGTGGATATATTTACGACCCGGCAGTAGGAGATCCGGACGGAGGTATCGCTCCTGGAACTGCATTTTGAAGATATCCCGGATGACTGGGTATGTCCGATTTGTGGATTAGGAAAAGATGTTTTCATAGTTGTTGAAGGTTAAGCAGGGAAAAGCACTGAGACATTGAAACACACAAGAGAAAGATAAGCTAAACACAGCAAATAAAAGAAATGGAGGCCAGACTATGACTTACGATTTAAACATTACCTTTGATGACAATTTAGTAACCGGAAATAATACCATTGATACACAGCACAAAGAACTGATCGACCGTATCCGAAATTTCGTAGTAGCCTGTCAGAATGGTGACAGCAAGGTGAAAGCCATTAAAATGTTAGATTATCTGGATGAGTACACTGACTTCCATTTCAAAGAAGAGGAAGAGCTTCAGGAAAAAGCCGGTTATCCGGAACGCGGACAGCATCATGAGAAGCATGAAGAGTTTAAGAAGTCCATTCAGGAGCTGTATGAATATCTTCAGGATTATGAAGGACCTACAGACAAGTTCAGTGAACTGGTACAGAAGAACGTAGTTGACTGGCTGTTTGGACATATTAAGACATTTGACCGTTCTGTAGCAGAATTTATCTTTATGAGAGAAAATCCAGACAGATGTTAAATTAGATCAGGGGACGCGTGAGTAATGCGTCCCCTGTTATGTTGCTATGGATCTGGCAAAGGCTGCCAGTGGCAGCTTCTATAAATTTTTATGAATGCAACTTCATCACTTCATCAAATAAATCTTTATTTTCCTCGATCAACTTTTCATTTCCTACAACGGCAGCCGGACTGTTCTGCAAGATCTTGTGGATCAGCTTGGCAGCCGTTCTTTGGTCTTTCAAAGAACTGTTCCTGATATCCATTATCATTTTATTGATATGATCCGTTGAAATACCAAACAATCTGCGGCGCAGGAAACGCATCCGGCCGTTTAACATGCCGGACGGTGGCAGTGCCTGGGCATAGGCGCTTAAAATATAGCCCCGCAGGTCTTCCTCACTGATCGCCAGGTTTTCAAGCTGTTCTCCTGCAGAGGCGAATGTTTCAAGAGTAGAGCGGATCCGTGAGTCGGAAGTGCTCCACAAGGTAAAATACCGGTTTGGCAGGAGAAAATCCACACCGCTGTCATAGGCACAGCCCTGATAGCGGATAGCAGGTTTAATATATTTGTCAGCCGCAGCCAGCAAAAATGGAAGATGACGGCCCATAAATTCAGAAACATTGCCAAAATCACCGGTCATACGCACTTCTTCCAAAGGACTGTCAATAGCAGCGGCACTTCTGCGTGGGCAGGTGAAAATGCTGTCCGGAAGAGGTGCATCTTCTGTGACCTCATGAAGAGCTGAAAGCCGTTTTGTACTATGTTCCAGAATAGATGCCAGGCTGTTTTCATCTGCACAGGCAAGGAATACAAGCCTGTGTTTATTTAAAATGCAGTCAGCCACCCGGCGCAGGTTTTTAGAAATCTGTTTTGCGGCTTCCAGGGCTTTGACGTCCAGAGTCGCAGTCTCAGTGGTGCCTGGGGTATGTGAGCTGCTGAGGTGCATATCAGTATAATCAGTAGAATTGACTGACTTTTCAACCTCCTGCGCCCGCTCCAGCACATCCCGTATCTCCTTCAAAAAGTCATACATACCTGGCTGGTTCAGCAGATACCGGAAGCAACTGTCCCGCCTGATATACCGCTCTGTAAGGCTGTAAGCCAGAGATGGACCATTGTCAGACCTGGACATGTCATAATCCGGCAGATACTTGTCAATGACCCGTAAAATGGTCTCACAGTCCTCATAATCGCAGCCGCCCATAAGATCCAAAAGCAGTTCCAGACCTTCTTCAAAATCCTCTGTAAGTCCATACCAGAACACGCTCATCATAGGATGACTGTTCTTGCCAGCTTCCCTTTCCGGATACAGTTCATCAAAAGTACAGTCATAAAGCAGTTCCTGTTCCTTGTTTTTCTGCTGTTCTACTGTAAAACTGACTGGTATCCAGTTCTGTTAAAAGCATCTGATAGAGGGTCAGGTAATTCCAGTCAGAAGGCTTCAAACCGCTGATATCAAAGAAAAGCTGATAGCAGCCGATCCCCTTTAAAGAAACCGCACTGGAAAGGCAGTGTATATCATGTAAAACGGTTTCAGAGATCACCGGCTCTGCTTCCGGGCCGGGCAGATCTTCCGGCTGTATGAGAAAGTCCAGATTGCACTGGTCATTCTGGTTCCAGATCTGGAAATCCTTTGTGTCCTCCATTAATTTTAAAATCTCTTTTTTGCTTAAAGAAGCCTTTTTTTCTTTCAAATACTGTTCCTTTTCTTCTTCCATGGCTTCCGCCAGACCCGGTTTGGGAACAGTGGTGACAACGGCACTTAAAGAAGGAGTTAAAGCATCTCCAGCAAGTCTGCGCAAAATATCCTGTTTCTCATCCTGAAAGAAGGTATCAAAACAGTTTTCATAAAGAGTAAAATATCCGGTCTTATCCGTTGTGCTCCAGTATTTACCGATCTCCTCAGAAATATGGAACCCAAGATGAGGCGCCTCTCTGGTAAGACAGTCAGAAAGACGGTTTTCTTTTAAAACTGCATGAAACAGATCTGAAGAAACGCCATTTTCGGAAACTTCTTTAAGACCTGTCTTTACAGCAGCTAAAAACTCCTCATCCTGTCCCGGTTTTGCATTGTGCAGGCGGAATTTTAAAGAAGGGAGAGCCGGTGCTGTATCCAGATAAACTTCGATCACATTGTTAAGACCCTTTTCACGGGCGGCACGATGAATGGCAGAGGTGTCCTGATCCAAAATATCTGTTACCATGTCCCAGAAAATCAGGTCCTGCTCACTGCAGCCGGAAAGGTCGATGCCATAATCAATGATCCCGTTATTATTTCCCGGATTTCCCTCATAAGCCGGACTTTCCGCCTGACGTTTGAAAAATCCCTGTTTTACCGGTTCATGGAAATAAGAAAGAAGATCATGATCCACTATGCCCGCTGCAACTGGAAAACGGGATAAATGTTCTTTGTCCAGAAAAGTCAGAACCCGGGCAATATCCATTTTTCCGTATAAAACGATCAGGCAGTTGGAATAACGGTAAAATTTTTCAAACCGCTCCCTGATCCGCCCAAAAGAAATATCCTTGTAATGAAAATGTGCACGGCCAAGTAAATGGGAAGCAGTCTGGCCTTCATAAAGAGTTTCCGCCATAAAGCTGTCTGCATTTTCCTGAATGTCCGTTAAATGCCCCCAGTCTTCATTAAAGACGGTTCCTTCTAAAGACAGTTCCTCATCTTCACTTTCCAGCTCATAGCGCAGTGCTTCCCGACGGAAGAAATAATCTTCTTTTAAGGCATCCGGTTCCTCCATACAGCATAAAAATACATCCATTATCTTTAATAACTGGTCCTCACTCTGGGAACACACCGGATAGCAGGTGTAGGTATTATCCGTAAGGCCGTTCATAAAGGTAGAATAGCTTTTGCTGTCCATATCAAAGCAAAATATCCCGGCTGGGATAGCGGGAGCAGGAGCACAGCATCAGATGCTCTAAAAATGTGGTTGCTGTCCGACTGGTCTAACTGGGGCGTGCGGTAGATCAGGTTAAAACCCAGTTCCCGGTCATCATTTTCTATATACAGGACTCTGGCACCGCTGCAGGCATGGGAGAGTTCCGTTATACGGGCTCCCAACATGGAAACAGTGGTCTGGTCCATCACTTTATATCCCAAAAAATCTCTTCGCCATTTTTCCGGCAGAGTTGTCATGTAAGATCCTCCTGATGTTTCAGTTTCAAAATTACATTTTTCGTATTCGTTCCCAGTATCTCTATTCCCAACTAATTTTAACACGGAGATCCATTTTTTTACAAATTTTTACAATTCGCCGAATAAATGCAGTCAAAAACTGATGAAAAATACGTTAAAATATTACTACTATCCTTTGTTGACATTTTAACAAATTAGTGGGATAATCTGTAGTGCATGCGCAAAAAATACAATCGCATCTATCCCTTATGATCAATTACGAAAGGAAAGAGGTTAGTAAGATGGCAGCAAAAATCGATTTAACAAAGTATGGCATTACCGGAACCACAGAGATTGTGTACAATCCTTCCTATGAAATGTTATTTGAGGAAGAAACCAAACCAGAACTGGAAGGTTATGAAAAAGGACAGGTCAGCGAACTGGGAGCAGTTAACGTTATGACTGGCATCTATACAGGACGTTCTCCTAAAGACAAATTCATCGTTGTAGACGAGAACTCCAAGGACACTGTATGGTGGACCTCTGATGAATACAAGAACGACAACCATCCAGCATCCCAGGAGGCTTGGAAGGCTGTTAAAGAGATCGCTCAGAAAGAGCTGTCCAACAAGAAACTTTACGTTGTAGATGCATTCTGCGGCGCAAACAAGGACACTCGTATGGCAATCCGTTTTATCGTTGAAGTAGCTTGGCAGGCACACTTCGTCACCAACATGTTCATCAAGCCGACTGCTGAAGAGCTGGAAAACTTCGAGCCAGATTTCGTTGTTTACAACGCATCCAAGGCTAAAGTAGAGAACTACAAGGAATTAGGTCTGAACTCTGAGACTGCAGTTGTATTCAACATCACAAGCCGTGAGCAGGTTATCATCAACACCTGGTACGGCGGCGAGATGAAGAAGGGTATGTTCTCCATGATGAACTACTATCTGCCATTAAAGGGCATCGCTTCCATGCACTGCTCCGCAAATACAGATATGAACGGTGAGAACACCGCAATCTTCTTCGGTCTGTCCGGTACAGGTAAGACCACTCTGTCTACAGATCCTAAGCGTCTGCTGATCGGTGATGATGAGCACGGCTGGGATGACAATGGCGTATTCAACTTTGAAGGCGGATGCTACGCTAAGGTTATCAACCTGGATAAGGATTCTGAGCCAGATATCTACAATGCAATCAAGAGAAACGCTCTGCTTGAGAACGTTACTCTGGATAAAGAAGGAAAGATCGATTTCGCTGATAAGAGCGTAACCGAGAACACCCGTGTTTCCTACCCAATCGACCACATCGAGAAGATCGTTCGCCCAATCTCTGCAGGTCCTGCAGCAAAGAACGTTATCTTCCTGTCCGCAGATGCTTTCGGCGTACTGCCTCCAGTATCTATCCTGACACCAGAGCAGACCCAGTATTACTTCCTGTCTGGATTTACAGCTAAATTAGCTGGTACAGAGCGTGGAATCACAGAGCCTACACCTACATTCTCTGCTTGCTTCGGACAGGCATTCCTGGAACTGCATCCTACAAAGTATGCAGCTGAGTTGGTTAAGAAGATGGAAAAGAGCGGCGCTAAGGCATACTTAGTAAATACCGGATGGAACGGTACCGGCAAGCGTATCTCCATTAAGGATACCCGTGGTATCATCGACGCTATCTTAAGCGGCGATATCTTAAAGGCACCTACCAAGAAGATCCCTCACTTCGATTTCGAAGTACCTACCGAACTTCCAGGTGTAGATCCTGCAATCCTTGACCCACGCGACACCTACGCAGATGCAGCTGAGTGGGAGAAGAAGGCAGAGGATCTGGCAAGCAGATTCATCAAGAACTTCGCTAAGTACGAGAGCAACGAAGCTGGTAAAGCACTGGTAGCAGCTGGCCCACAGAAATAAAACGCAAAAAGACTGGATCTTACATCGGATGACCATCCGATGCATCTTGTGGGACCGACAGGTCACGCAAGATGAGAGCCGGCGTAACGTATAAGGAAAAACGCAGTCCTGTAGCTTATGGGCTGCGATTTTTTTTGCGCTATAAATGAGAAAATTCCGCCTGCTTACGCAGGCGGCACAAGCACGCTAGTGCAGGGATTGTAAGTATGCTATAATGTTGAAAAAATGCAAATGGGGGTTATTTACATGAAATATTAAACTTCGGTTCACTGAATATCGATTATGTATACAGCGTAGACCATTTCGTACAAAAAGGCGAAACCATCTCTTCCAGCCAGATGAACATTTTCAGCGGCGGAAAAGGCTTAAACCAGTCTACTGCATTAGGACGCGCCGGGGCGCAGGTTTTCCATGCAGGAAGGATCGGAAAAGGGGGAGAATTTCTTGTAGAGCAGTTAAAAGAAGCTGGTGTGAACACAGATCTGGTAGTTTTAGATAGCCAGTGTTCCACAGGACATGCCATTATCCAAAATGATGCAGAAGGAGATAACTGTATCCTTCTCTATGGCGGTGCTAATCAGCGGATCACAAAAGAACAGATCGACGCTACATTAGACCAGTTTGATGCAGGAGATTATTTAGTTTTACAGAACGAGACCAGCAATCTGCCTTATCTGATGGAAAAATGCAGCTGAAAAAGCAGATGAAGATCGTGTTAAATCCGTCCCCAATGGATGAAAAAGTAAAAGCGCTCCCATTGGACAAGGTAACGCTGTTCTTTGTGAATGAGATTGAAGCAGCCCAGATCTTAGGACAGAAGGAATCTGGAAAGTACACAGGAAGCAGCGGCAGCTTTCCGCTCCATGTTCCCGGCAGGCAGCAGTCGTCCTTACGTTAGGCTCTCAGGGTTCTGTTTATATTGACAAAGACCAGGTGATCCCACAAAAGTGCTATAAAGTAAAAGCAGTAGATACCACAGCTGCAGGCGATACTTTTACTGGTTTCTTCGTATCCGCCATCAGCAAGGGCAAAAGCCCAAAAGGAGGCACTGGACCTGGCATCAAGAGCGTCTGCAATTGCAGTGTCAAGACCAGGGGCAGCACCATCTGTACCGACTTTAGATGAAGTTGAGAACTGGGAATTTGCGAAGTAAGCAGATCTCAGTTTCTCAATGTGCAAAACCAAATGTTATTTACACGCATCCACAAATGCCTGAAACAGTCCCATAGCAGCCTCATCTCTGTCCCAGAGATATTCCGGATGCCACTGCACTCCCAGGAAGAAATTCGGGTAATCAGGCTTTTCAACAGCCTCGATAATACCGTCCGGAGCAACCGCAGAAACTACCAGTCCCGGTGCCGGAATATGCACACACTGGTGATGGCTGCTGTTTACAGCAATCTGGGTCTCACCGTGGCAGATGGAGTGAAGGAGAGTATTCTCTGTAATATTCACCCCGGTGACATGGGATATTATAGTAAAACGGCTGCTGGTGTGCGATAGGAAATTCCCGTTCTGTCTGGGATGGGATATCCTGATACAGACTTCCACCAAGGCCTACATTTAATACCTGAACACCTCGGCAGATGCCAAAGATCGGCTTTCCGGCGTCCATAGCAGCCGAAAGAAGGCGAAATTCCAGGTGGTCTCTGGCAGCAGATAT
>ENA-OQES01000181-OQES01000181.1-human-gut-metagenome-genome-assembly--contig:-NODE-181-length-27055-cov-4.480689_pt1 | contig 27055 bp, 28 predicted proteins | sample MGYA00242798_ERZ504641 | MGnify/ENA primary metagenome ERZ504641 (study PRJEB26092, sample SAMD00036327) | human gut metagenome | host: Homo sapiens | study: EMG produced TPA metagenomics assembly of...
CCGTGAACTATGGGAGGTAAACAACGCATGAGCAAAAAGTATCTGTACTACTTCAGCGAAGGCATGATGCTTTCGGCGGCGACAAGGTCACCATGAAGAATACTCTGGGCGGCAAGGGCGCTGGTCTGGCTGAGATGACTGCAGCCGGCATGCCGGTGCCGCAGGGCTTCACCATCACCACCGACGCCTGCACCCAGTACTATGCAGACGGCCGTCAGATCAATGACGAGATCACTGCTGACATCTTGAGCATGTCAAGGGCCCTGGAAGAGATCACCGGCAAGAAGTTTGGCGACAACACCAACCCCCTGCTGGTCTCCGTCCGTTCCGGCGCACGTCAGTCCATGCCCGGCATGATGGACACCATCCTGAACCTGGGCCTGAACGATGAGGCTGTGGAGGGCCTGGCCAAGAAGACCGGCAACGCCCGCTTCGCATACGACTGCTACCGCCGCTTCGTGCAGATGTTCGCCGACGTCGTCATGATGGTCCCGAAGAGCCTGTTCGAGGTCGAGATCGACAAGATGAAGGAAGCCAAGGGCGTCAAGAACGACGTCGACCTGACGGCCGAGGACCTGAAGGAGCTGGTCGGCACCTTCAAGAAGATCTACGAGGACAACGAAGGCCGTCCCTTCCCCAGGATCCCCGCGATCAGCTGATCGAGGCTGTCAAGGCTGTGTTCCGCAGCTGGGACAACCCCCGTGCAAATGTCTATCGTAAGATGAACGAGATCCCCTACGAGTGGGGCACCGCTGTCAACGTGCAGCAGATGGCATTCGGCAACTCCGGCGACCGTTCCGGCACCGGCGTTGCATTCACCCGTGACCCGCCACCGGCGCTAAGAAGCTGATGGGCGAGTACCTGATCAATGCACAGGGCGAGGACGTCGTGGCCGGCGTGCGTCGTTGCGGCTCAGCGGAGCTTCAGGATTGGATTCGGCGTCTTCCGGATCGAAGGTCTTCGGACTATAGTCCGGCACATCCGGCAGGTTGATCGGCAACTGGTCGTCCGGCAGCAGGTGCGGAGTACCGTCCGCACCATAGACGATTGGGAACGGTTCGCCCCAATAACGCTGGCGGCTGAACAGCCAGTCGCGCAGACGGTAGCTGACCGTGCCCTTGCCGACACCGGCCTTTTCCAGCCATGCGTTCACCTTGTCGATGGCCTCGTCCACGCGAAGGCCGTTGAGGCTCAACGCGTCGCCCTTGGCGCGGGTGGCGTCCACGGAGGAGTTGATGACGATGCCGTCGTGGGAGATGAACGGTGCCTTGCCTTCATAGTTGGCCAGATCGTCGCCGGATTCGGCCAGCGGCTGCACGGTGTAGATGATCGGCAGGCCGAACTTGGCCGCGAAATCGTAATCACGCTGGTCGCCGCCCGGCACGGCCATGATGGCACCGGTGCCGTAGTCCATGAGCACGTAATCCGCGGTGAACAGCGGCAGCTTGGCTCCGGTGATTGGGTTGATGGCGTACAGGCCGGTGAACAGGCCGGTCTTCTCGCCAGCCTCGTCAACACGGTCCTTGGCGGTCTTGGCTTCCGCAGCCAAGCGGTAGGCCTTCACCGCCTCGACCGGAGTGGCATAGCCGCCCTTCCAGTCTTCCGGAGTCTCGGCCGGCCATTCGGCGGGAACGTCTTCGAGCAGGTGATGTTCCGGAGAGACCACGGCGAACGTGGTGCCGAACAGGGTGTCGGGACGGGTGGTGTAGATCTCCATGTCCTTGACGCCGTTCGGGGTTTCGACCTCGAAATGCACGGAAGCGCCGTGGGATTCGCCGATCCAATTTCGCTGCATGAGCTTGACCTTCTCCGGCCAGTCGATGCCATCAAGATCTTCGATCAGACGGTGGCCGTATGCGGTGATGCGCATGGACCACTGGCGCAGCTCACGCTGGAACACCGGGAAGTTACCGCGTTCGGACTTGCCTTCGGCGGTGACCTCCTCGTTGGCGAGCACCGTGCCCAGGCCCGGGCACCAGTTCACCGGAGACTTGGAGATGTATGCCAGGCGGAAGTCGTTGAGCACGTCGGCCTGCTCGGCTTCGGTCAGATCATTCCACTGCTTGCCTGCGAATCCCGGAATCTCACGCTCGCCGGATTCGAACTGCTCCACCAGCGTGCTGATCGGGCGTGCGCAGCCCTTGGAGCCAGACGGGTTGGTGGCATCCTCGTCGTACCAGGAATCGTAGATGCGGGAGAAGATCCACTGGGTCCAACGCACATAGCCCGGGTCAATGGTGGCGAAGGAGCGGCGGTTGTCGAAGCTCAGGCCCATACGATGCAGCTGGCGGCGCATGTTGGCGATGTTCTGCTCGGTGGTGATGCGCGGATGCTGGCCGGTCTGGACTGCATATTGCTCAGCCGGCAGACCGAAGGCGTCGTAGCCCATGGCGTGCAACACGTTCTCGCCCTTCATGCGGTGGTAGCGGCTGACCACATCGGTGGCGAGGTAGCCGAGCGGATGGCCCACATGCAGGCCCTTGCCCGACGGGTACGGGAACATATCCATGGCGAAGTACGACGGGCGTCCTTCGGCGTTGCGACCCTTGCCGTCCTTCAGATCGCCATTGACGTTGGCGGCCCAGAAGGTGCCTTCGTCATCCCAAATCTTCTGCCATTTTTCCTCAATGCCCTGAGCCAAATCCGCGTTGTAACGGAACGACGGTTCGGCTGGTTCGTTCGACTGCGTCTGCGCGCTTTTCTCAATGTCACTCATAATGCATGAAACTAGCCGCGCAACTGGACACTTCGCAAGGCGTCAATCATTATGCAAGAAGCGTTTTGCAAAGCGTCACGCAAGGCGGGGGCCGTCAGCCTTCCGACGCTGCCGAGAGCGTTATCGCGGGAGGGTTGAGCGACATGTCGGGAACGTAGCCGATCGACTGTTTCATCTTGTCTATGGCCTGCTTCCACGAGCCGTCGTCCATCATGGACTGCAATGCGGCGTCGATCTGTTTGGCCAGCGTGGATTGGCCGGATTTGACCGCGATCGCGTACGAACGTTCGCCGAACGTTTCGCCTACGACCTTGAGATATCCGCCTCCCCTGTTGGATGCGAGGCCCGCCGCTATGGCGTCATCTGCCGCGATGGCGTCCGCCTGCCCGATCATCAATGCCGTTTCGCATTGCGGATACGTGTCGCGTTCGCTCACGGTCACATCTTCCGCAAGATTTCGCACGCTGTAGGAGGGTATTCCTCCTTTGGCCACGCATACCGTCCTTCCGGCAAGATCATCGGTTCCGGTGATGGTTCCCGCACTGTCGGAACGTACCAACAATGCCGCATGCACAGTCAGATACGGTCCTGCAAGCTCAACCTCACCATCCTGAACGTCATCAGCGGCGAAAGCATCGACCACCATGTCCACGGTGCCGTCTTCAAGTGACGAAACGCGCGTCGACGGCAGCACCTGTTTGAACACGATCTGTTTTTTCGCGAATCCCAGCGTGTTCGCCACATATTGCGCCACGGAAATATCGAAACCCGAATACTCTCCCCCATGCAGAAAACCCAAACCAGGCTGGTCCGCGGCCACGCCAATCGCAATGGTCGGCCCCTGCGCGAGACCATTGGTCACTACGGAAATGGAAGTGCCGCACGCGCTCGTGCCCAATACGGTCGAAGCGGCGCATACCAGCGCCGCGATATTTCGTGACAGACGTGACAGACGTAGCATACGCGCGATTCTACGCGATTCTACTTGAACATGCGCGAACGCGTCAGGAACCAGGTGACAATGGCCGAAACGACCAGCGAGATTCCGATGATCACGGCGAAGCCCCACGGCTTGTCCGTCAACGGCATGCCTAGCATGCCCTCCTGGAAGTTCATGCCGTACATTGAGAAGATCAATGTCGGAATCGACAGCGTGATGGAGATGATCGTGAAGATGCGCATCACGTTGTTCAGATTGTTCGACACGATCGACGCGAACGCGTCGGTCATGTTGGCAAGAACGCCGCTGTAGATGTTGGCCATCTCGATTGCCTGCTTGTTTTCGGTGATGACGTCGTCGAGCAGATCCTCGTCTTCCGGATACTGCTTGATGCGCGGCAGCGTGGTCAGCTTTTCCATCACGATTTCGTTCGATTTGAGCGACGTGGTGAAGTAGACCAACGTTTTGCTCAGTTCGAGCAGCATGAGAATCTCACGATTCTGCATGGAATGGCGCAGTTTGAGTTCGAGCTTGTCGCTTTCGCGGTCGATGATACGCAGATACCGCAGATACATGGTGGCGTTGCGGTACAGGATCTGCAGGATGAAACGCGTTTTCATATACGTGTTGAAACCGCGGATCGTGCCTTCCATGAACGGGTGCAGCACTGGAGTGTCCTGCATACAGACGGTGATGATGGCCGACTGCGTGATGATGATCGACAACGGGATGGTCTCGTACCAGTCTCGCCCGCCACGCTCCTCGACGGTTGGAATGTCAACGATGATCATCGTGTAATCGTCTTCCACGTCCACGCGGGAGCGTTCTTCGTCATCAAGCGGGGCGCGCAGGTCGGCGAGATCAACGCCGGTTTCCATGGAAACGTTGGCGAGTTCCACATCCGTCGGATCCGAAAGGCATAACCAAGATCCGTTTTCGGGTTTTTGGATCTGCTCCACCTGGCCGTTAATCGTTCTGAACATTCTCAACATGTCTCTCACCCGCCTTTCGCGCTTTCCGACGTTCTATCGCTGTACGGCAGCCCGAATCCAACATCTCCGGCGATCGGTCTCTTGCGATCGATCTGGAACATTCGGGCAAACAACCTTATTTAGGATAGTCCCACCTTGAGAGTTGGCCGGCCGCGTGCCTGAGATTTCATCGAGAATTCATGTTCGACGCATGCGTCCGCGGCAGGCGACAGTCACTGCAGATCGTTGCGGTTACTGCGGATCACTGCACGATGGGCTTCCACAATGGCATGTTGGGGCCTCGCAATTCCTTCGGCCCATTCTCCCAATCGGTAAGCGCGGCGATGGCGGGACCTTGGTTGAAGGCGTCGAGCTTCCACTGCCATGTGTCGGGATCCGCAGGACCGTTGGAACCGCCTGTGTTGACGCTCATGCTCGTCCAGAAGGCGTTGCGCATGGCTCCGAGATTGTTGAGGTCGTCCGGATCCATGTCGAGCAGCACGGCGACGGTGGCCACGATCCACGATCCATGGCCGACTGCGAGCAGCGTGGTGGCCGTCGGATCATCGGCATGTTCGGCGATGATGCTTCGTATGGCTTGGGAGCCACGCTGGCCGGTATGCCTGCGGCTTTCGACGCCATGCTTGGTTTCGCCTCCGGTGTGGGCACGCCATGAATGGTAGTCGTCGGCGTACTGTTCGAGGATTTCCTCGCGGGTCATGCCTTCCCATTCGCCGAAGCTGCGTTCGCGCAGGCGTGGGTCGAGGGCTACGTCAAGTCCGAGAAGGTCGGCGATGGCGTGAGCGGTCTGTTGGGCGCGGAAAAGGTCGGATGATACGACGACCATGCGTCGGCTCGCGGCCGGTGCCTCGTTGATTTCGTTAAGATCGGCGAGATACGCGCCCTCGTACGCGGGTTGGGCGAGTTCATCATTATGGTCGGCGATGTGCGCGACTTTCGCCCAATAGTATGTTTTGGCGAGTTCATAAGCGCTTTGGTCGGCCTGCCACCTGCCGACGATGTCGAGGGGAATGTCGATTTGGCCTTGCAGTCGTCTTGCGAGATTGTATGCGGTGCGTCCGTGGCGCAGGAAGAGTACTTCGTCGATCATGCATTTCATTGTAGCTATGCCGTGCGAGTGTGGTGAGGGTCGCCCAGATGGCTGTGAGCGCGAATGCCGTGGTGGAGAGGGTTCCGTCGGTGAGGCATCCTGTTTCTGGCGGGCATTCGTCGTGGTTGGGGACGCGCGTTCCTGTGATGAGAAGCCGGTGGGTGTTGATGCCGTATGGGGTGCAGGTCATAAGGGTGGCCTGATCGGCGCTGGCGTCGTGTTTGTTTATCCAGGTGAAATCGTCGGGGGTGATGGTGCGGATTGTTTGCACTTGATAGGTGAGGGTTTCGCCGAGGGTGGTGATGGTGAATTCATCACCTTCTCGGGCTTGGTCGAGTTTGGTGAACATGAGTTTGTCGGCGAGGCCCCGGTGTGCGGTGATGACGGTATGGGTTCCCGCTCCCCCGATTGGCAGGGATGTGCCTTCCCAATGCCCTGCGCCGATGGCGAGCGTCTGTTCGCTTGTTCCGTGGCGTATGGGTAGGCTGATGCCGAGTTTCGGGTAGTTGATGGTTGCCATGACGTCGCTGGGTGGGATGACGAGTTGCCGATTGTATTCGTCGGGATTTTGCGTTGCTGGTTCGCCGTCTGTTTGGTTGCTGGTTTGGTTTGCGAGGCGCGCGTTGTAGAGTTTCGCCTGCCGTTTGCTTTCTTGGATTGCCTTGTTTGCGGTGTTGGTGATGGTGGCTGCGTACGCTTTGACGTTGGCTGCTTGTTGGATGTTGTCTTCGGCGCGCATGATCAGGGGGATGCTGATGATGAGTGCCGTTGCGGTGAGCATGGCGGTTCCCACGCACCATCGGATGATGCTGCGTTTGTTGGGCGCTTTTTTGTGCCGTGGTTTGCTATGCGGGGGAATCGCCATGTGTTGCCTATTGTCGGATGTTGGCTAGTCGTTGCTTGATCGGCACATGCGCAGCATGACGATGCCTCCTATGAAGAGGAGTGCCGCGATGCTGAAGAGCATGGTGAGGCCTGCCGCACCAGTCAACGGTATTTCGGTGATGGTACGGATGTTGGTGACGACCACGGTATGGCTGTCGCCTTTTTTGATGAGGTTGTTGGGGTCGGATTTGACGTCGAGGCTCCACGTCATGTTGGTGTCGTCAACGTTGACGGTGACGACTGCGCTGGGCAGCATGAGCGACGAGTAGTCCTGGGGCGCTTGTGTTTCGGTGATGGTGTATTCGCCTTTGAGTCCTTGGATTTTGGTTTCGCCGGCTTCGAATGTGGTGGTTGTGGTGGTATCGCCGCTGGTGGCGAGGCGGTAGGTGCCGTTGCCGAGGGCCACGAGTTTCAAAGGCGTTTTGTCGCTGGCGCCTTGGGCGATGGCGAATTTCGCGCCGGTGAGCTTTTGGCTTTTGGCGTCGACCTTGCGTAATGCGATTTCACCGGTGCAGACTTTAACCTCGTTGCCGGGCTGGTTGTTGTGGTCCTGCCATGCGTTGGGATTGTGGGAGTATTCCAAGTCGATGGAGTTGACGTTGCAGGGGCTTCCGATGACCGCATTGCCGTTGAGTCTGGCCTTGTAGGTGACTGTGATCGTCGCGCCGACCGGCAGGGCCGCCTTTGATGCGTCCGAGGCGAGAATGTCTCCGTTGACGCCGAACAGCCAGCTGATGGTTTTGCCGTTGACGTTTTCCTTGTAGAACGTGCTCGCCAATGCTTTGCCGCCGACGGTGATCGAGGTGAGCGAACCATAGTCGAGACCCGCGCCAAGCGTATCGTTCAACGCAAGATAGTAGTGCTCGTAGCCTGTCCAGTTGGGAATTTTCTGCGTCACACGGTAGGTCAGGTCCTTGCCTATCGCTTCGGATGCGCTGTCTTTTCCCAGGGCACTGCCGACGTTGACTTTTTAGTCTGGCGATTCCACGTTGGATACCTTGTAGATCACTTGCCCGAGGGTCAGGGTCGTGCCGCCGGCCGTACGTAGTTGGTTGACGCCGTTGACCGCGGTGCCGTTCATCATCATGATGGACGCGGTTGTTTTGATGGCGGTGCCGCTGCTTAGTGTGGTTGTCGCCGGTGTACGGTCCACGATGGCGTAGATTCCCGGTACGAGTACGTTGCCGGTCGACATGGTGGCTTTGTCTTGGCTGAGTGTGGAAACCGCCGTTCCATCCTGCTTGGCGAAGTTGGTTTGTTTGGCGAGGCTGTTGCAGAAGTTGCGTAGCTTTCCGCTCCATGGATCGCTGCGCGAGTCGGTCAGGTTCTTCACCACCCACACCATCGGATCGTTTTTGCCGTTGACGGTAAGGTTCGTATCGGTGGCTCCGGCCGCTTTGGCTGCCGCGGTGATGTCGGATGCCAAAGCCGTGTTCGTGGTCAGATCGTAGCCGACGATCGTGTTGCCGTCCACGCTTGCGGCGGTATATGTGGCAAGCTGGATGGCGCGGAGGTCCTTGCCTTCGAGGCTTTCCCCGTTGCTTGCCTTCACGCTCATGGACTGCTTGACGCCTAAATCGCCGAGTTGCGGCGTGGCTTGGGCCGTGCCCGGCATGGCAAGAGCCGCGATCATGCCCAGCGCAAGCATGGAGGTCCATCGGCGGCGTATGGTGTGTTGTGTCATGGTTCACCTTCTTTGGTTGTTGGTTGTCGCATAGGCGTCTTCGCTTATGCGTGCAGACCAGCATGGCAGAAACCAATATTCGCCCGCCACCTCTTTAAGAAAATCTGTGGATAAGTGGATGAGCGAACACTTATCCACACTTATCCACAACCCATACATGCAACTGCCGTATAGGAATCCATGGTCGAACCGCCGCGAACGATATGCTGCAGATTCGCGATCTTCCGTTCCGATAACAGCGAACCGCAGACCGGACATACAGTCCCGTCTGCGGTTCTCCGATATTGTCGTTTCGACTGGTTCAGTATGGAACCGATCAGTCCTTGACGATGGTTTTGCCGGCCGTAGCGCCCGGAGTGAGATCCTGAATTTCCGTGATCTCCAAAACCGGAATGGTCATCGGCTTTTTCGTGCCGCGTTCTTCGGCGACTTTGACCTGTTCGTCATAGATGGCGTCATCGGAATGCAGCACGACGTTGCCGCGGAAACGGTATCCCTTCTTCTGTTCGAGGTTGGCGACCGCGACGACCAGATCACTGCCGTCAAGCAGGTTACGGTATGTCTGGCCCGCGGTGCGCTCGTGGTAGCCGATATGGTTGTTGTCGATGATGAACATGCTCATCTTCGGACCGAGATCGACCTGGCCTTCTTTGCTGATGGTGGCCACCCATGCGAGGTTGCTGTTGAGGAATCCCTTCATCTCATCGGTGAGATCTGCCATGATGCCGTCCTTTCGTCTATATGCCCATGGAATGCGGGCATACTTTCAGACTACGACAAGAAACCCCACAACGCATGTTCGCCCAACGTGAATAACATCACATACGCGCTCCATCTGAAACCGAATTTAGGAGAGATAACACCTGTTTCGCACTTTGCTGAGGCGTCAGACCACGATCATCCGCTATCCAATCAATCATGGAAAAGAAAGGATTGATTTTGGGTTGGCATCAGCGGTATCTGCTGGACGATATGCACGTCGAGTTGATTCGCAATGGGTTCAAAGACAAAGCCTGCAGCATGCCGATATCCGCACTTGGTTTAGATATTGTGTGTGAATTCCTTTATTCCATTGATGGGTTTTTCCCTCAAAAGAATTTATGCAGATTCAGACATTTCCGATTTAGCCTGGGCTTTTTGCGATGTGGCAATTCTTGTTTGCTGGCTTAGATATGTCAGACAGTATCTGCCAGAGAAAGCACAAAGGCATTTTATTCCATCCCCCATTCTCGCTTTGCTTGTATGCGCGTACGCAACGCCCCGGAGGCCCTGAATCTGAGAGGGCGTCTTCCTGTGAACTCGATGAGGCTCGCGCCCGCCAGCTCATCCACGTATTTGCGGATCGTCTGTTTCGTCAGCATGAGGTCGCCGCCTGCATCTTCGAGCGTCATGGACTTGGTGGTGTCGAACAGCTCCTCCTGCATGACTGAGTAGAGAAGCAGGGTCGCGTTCGTGGACAGTGCATGTTCCCTCCGTAGCTCGTCACGCAGGACGGTCGCCTTGTCGAGCTGGTCGATTTTGACGCCGAGCTCCTCGATCAGGGATTCCTGCGCCCGTTCGATGAGTCCGAGGATGGTGTATACGAAGAACGTGAGTTCCCCGCTGTTGAGTTTGTCCTCGGCCTCAGTGAACGCCTTGTAGTATTCGTTCTTGTTCTCCGCGATCGTCCTGGAGAGGGACAGCACGGTGGGCAGAGTGAGATCGTTGCTGAGGTAGAGCGCGAGCAGATACCTGCCTGTCCTGCCGTTGCCGTCGTAGAACGGGTGGATGTATTCGAACAGGAAGTGGCTGGCTATCGCCCGCTGCAGGAACGGTATGGTATCCGACCGGGCGAGGTCCATCATCTGTGCGAGCAGCGCTGATATCCGCGCCTCGCTGCTGACGCCGCTGTGGATGACGGTGCCGTGCGGTCCTTGGACCTCGACATCGCCTTTCCTGAACAGCTCCCCGTCGGGCCTGTTCTTGTCGTCGATCTCGTCGAGGGCTATCTTGTCGTAGATGTCCCTGATGTCCTCGAGAGTCTTGGGCAGTTCAACGTCGCGATTGGTGAGGTTGAGATACAGTTTCGCGAACTCGCCGAACCTGGCCTTCTCCATGTCACCCTCGGTCCTGGCCTGCCGGGCTGCGGCCACGGCGGCTTCCGTCTCCTTCCGCGTCGACCTGACCCCCTCCATCTCGTTGGTGGCGAGCAATTCCTCGGATATGGCGTGGTAGATGTAGTTCCACCGCATGACTCCTGGGATGCTCCGCCACATGGCCGATACCTGGCGTTCGGCGAGGAGCACCTTCTGTGTGAGCATGCACACGCAGCGCGGCGTGGCGATGAACAGTTCGCCCAAGGGTGTGCCGATTCCGGTTGTGAATGTGGAGTCCGCTTCGAGGCGTTGTCTGACGAGCCGGTCGTGGTTGGCGTAGGAGTCCATGCTCCTGTCGGCGTGGAACAGCCGCGCCAAAGTCCTGTATTCCATGCTCATAACGGTCACTGCTTTCAAAAAGTCATTTATATTTTATGAGAATTATAAATTAGAAGCACTCAGAAGACAAGACAAAGCATCTATGAATGAAAATTAACAATAAGCCCATGTCGGCTCTACCGTCCGTCGCCGACACCCCTGCCGACACGGGTCGTTCATGCGTCCGTCTGTTCGGCTTGTATACGATCTTGCCGAAGGTTCTCCGCGTCGTCGTGGAAGTCCTGTTTCTTTACCACCATATAACCGGTTTCTATCACCTTGAACCGTTTTTGAGGTTCGGCAAGCACGTCCGCGAAACAGCGTCGTTTCAACAAAAAGGGCCACCCCTTACGGAGTGGCCCTCGATAATCGTGGAGCTAAGGGGATTCGAACCCCTGACCCTCTCCATGCCATGGAGATGCGCTACCAGCTGCGCCATAGCCCCAAAGTCTGCTCTGCAAACTCTATATAATATACATCGCAGACATAAGTCACGCAAATTTCGGCGTGTCGCCCACACTGAGGAATTGGCATGAGTAAAACCGCAATACGCAATCACCTTATGTGAACCTTATGCGGGCGACATGGGAAGTGCGCCACCAGCGACATTAGTTACTACTTGCATCTCCCGTCGAGCCGGTAGTACCGTCGGTGGATCCCGACGTGCCAGTGCCAGTCGAACCATCGGTTCCGCTGTTTCCGGATCCGGATGATGAGCCATCACCAGTGGTGCCGGACGTGCCTCCGTTTGAGCCAGTGCCGTTGGACGAATCCGTTCCGTTCTGGCTGGAACCATTGCTGGAATTATCGGATGACGACCCGCTGTTTCCGGACGTGGATCCATTGGTATTGCTCGATGTGCCGTTGGAAGTGGACGAGTCGGTGGATCCGTTGGTGGTTTTGTCGCTGCCGTCCGTGGTGGTTTCGTCGTTCGAATCCGTGGAATCGGACTTAGGCTTTTGCACGGGGGCTGCCCGCCGCCAGTCTGATAGTCATCGGTATTTCCATGCGAAGGTACAACCTTCTCATGCACCACGTCACGCACCACGGTGTCCGTCCCCTGACCGCCGGTGAAAGCAAGAATCAATCCCGCGCTCACTCCCACACCAACCAAAGGCACTGACGAATGCGATGATCGCCGGAGCGTACTTGCTATGCAACCAATTCGAGGAACGCTGCCCAGCATGCTGTACTCGGGCATCATGCGCGCTTCCGAGTGTTCCGGTCTTACCGGTAACTACGCCAACATCGCTGACGCCACGCTGTCCGTTCGGGAAAACGGAAGTCTCCCCTGCCCCGGCAATATCGCCGAGCGCACGAGTCGCATCCGCATATTCCTGTCCGGAGGAAATGACGCGCGGTAAACCGGACTGCGCTACCGCAGCCGTATCGGCAGACAATACCATCGTGACATCCGACGCAACAGGAGACGATCCAATAATCCTTGTCTCATCATCCTGTTCGGAAGAGCCAAGCACCTGCGTTTCATCCGCAGCTCGCTCATTCGAAACCGTCTCGCTACTCGACGGGAACGGCACGGCCTGTTGGATCTTCTCCCCTGATGCCTTCAAAACGTTCTTGTAGACCTGCGTGGCAACCGCGGAAACAACCGAACCCGCGGCCACACCAATCACCGATCCCGCGATACCGATTTTCGCGGAAAGTAGGAATGACGTGACCGCCGCCAGCGCACCCGCGCAAATCGACGAAAAAGAGATTCCCTTAAAAAAGTTTTTCACAAGCCATGACGATAGCTAATTTCGCTATGAAAGTACTGGCGATTCTGTGAAAAGCTTGAAAAAGCGGTGACAGACCAGCGTCCGACATCATGTATCGGCTGGCTACAGGCTGGGATGCTCCCATTCCTCGGAATCGGCGATAGCGGGACCGTGATTGTAGTCCATCAAACGCCAACGCAATGTGGAACCGATCTCCAATGGAATGAGCCGCACCCAGTGAGCGTTGCGCATCGACAAAATGTCGGCGAAATCGCCATGCGCATCCGCCATTCCCAGCAGCGTCTGCAACGTTTGGGAAATCCATGCACCATGCGAGAACACGTACAAGTCCGTGTCGGATCCGGCACGGAACGCCCAATCGTTCAACGCTTCGACGCCACGACGTCCGACTTCCTCCTTGGGTTCGGCACCGTATTTGAGTTCGCCGCCACGGAATTCAGCCCAGGAACGATAGTCTTCCGGGTACCGTTGCGCGAGTTCCTCAACCGGAATGCCTTCCCAATCGCCGAAGCTGCGTTCACGCACGCGGATGTCGGGATGCACTTCCAAGCCCAGCGGGTCGGCGAACGCATGCGCGGTGGCTGCGGCACGCCCCAGATCGGAACAGATGACCAGCCGGTTCGGAATATCGGGACGACGATCAACATACAGTTCACGCAATGCGTCGGCCGTCTGGCGAACCTGCCATTGTCCGACTTCGTCGAGGGGAATGTCGATCTGGCCTTGCAGACGATGCTGCGCATTGTAGGCGGTACGTCCGTGACGCACCAGCGTGATGGCGTGCACGTGTTCCGGTACTGCGCTGTTATGCTCAAGTTCGACGTTTCGAGGCATGCTGCTGCTCTCCGTTGCTTTCTCGATTATGGAATGTTTGCGAAAACTGCTTCGCTTGATATGAAAACATGCCTTCCGCATCTATACGGGAAGGCATGTTCATACGTGTTATTCCGCGGTTTCCGCGGTCTCTTCGTCGGAAGTCTCCGGATGTTCGAGCTGCAGGTCGATGCTCGGGCAATCCTTCCACAAGCGTTCGAGGCGATAGAAGTCGCGGGACTCCTGATGCATGACGTGGATCACGAAATCACCATAGTCGAGCAGCACCCACTGGCCTTCGGTCAAGCCTTCGCGGGAACGCGGTTGACGCTTGCCGCTTTTGAGATACAGGTCCTTTTCGATCTCTTCGGCAACCGCCAACACCTGACGTTCGTTCGAAGCGGTGGCGACGAGCATCGCGTCGGTAATGGCCAATGGTTCGGTGACGTCGAAGGCAACAAGGTCGGTGGCCTTCATACGGTCGGCCGCGGCGGCGGCGATGCGAATGGCGTCGATGGAATCTTGTACTGCCGGCATATTCAGCGCTCCCATTCGGGCTTCCAGCCCTCTACTACATGTTGTGTGTTTTCGGAATAGACCATGGAATCGTCCGGAACGTCGTGGCGTACCACGGAACCGGCTCCGGTAGTGACGCCGCTGCCGACTTCGACAGGGGCCACGAACAGGTTGCCGGCACCGACGTGCACGTTCGATCCGATGGTGGTGTGGTGCTTGTGCACGCCATCATAGTTGGCGGTGATGGTACCGCCGCCGATATTGGTGTGCTCACCCAAGTCGGCGTCGCCGACATAGCTCAGATGCGGCACCTTGGTGCCGTTGCCGATGTGCGCCTTCTTCATTTCCACAAAGGCGCCGGCCTTGGACTCCTCGCCAAGATCGTTGCCCGGACGCAGGTACGTCCACGGACCGATATTGGCCGCGCGACCGATGTGGGTTTCCTGCACGCGGGAACGCTCCACATGGGCATCGGCATCGATGACCGCGCTGATAAGTGTTGTGTATGGGGCCGACCTGCGCGCCCTCGCCGATCACGGTCTGGCCTTCCAGGAAGCATCCGGGAAGGATCACCGCATCGCGTTCGATACGCACGTCATCTTCGATCCACGTGGTTTCAGAGTCAAGAATGGTCACGCCCTTACGCATCCAATGCTCGCAGATACGCTTGTTGTGAGCTTTGGCGAGCGCGGCAAGCTGCACGCGGTCGTTGACACCTTCGACGCTCAACGGGTCGGGGGCGGCGAACGCACCGACGGCACCGTTGGCTTTGGCGGTTTCGAGTGCGTCGGTCAGGTAGAACTCGCCTTGGGCGTTGTTGGATTTGAGGTTGGCGATCGCTTCAGCCAGCAGTTTGGCATCGAACACGTAGACGGACGTGTTCACTTCATGCACGGCCAGTTCGCTGCTGTTGGCGTCCTTCTGTTCCACGATGCGCAGCACGTTGCCTTTGCTGTCGCGGATGATGCGACCATAGCCAGTAGGATCGTCAAGAATGGTGGTGAGCACGGTGGCTCCGTTGCCGCTTTGCTCATGGAAGGCAAGCAGCTGGTTCAACGTGTCGGCGTCGAGCAGCGGCATATCCGAAGCTGCGATCAGCACCGAGCCGTCAAGACCGCCTTGCTCCTTCAACTGCGTCATGGCGCACTGCACGGCTCGCCCGGTGCCGGGAATGTCGTCCTGATTGACGATGGTGACACGCTCATTGTAGGAGCGGGCCGCTTCGGCGACTCGTTCCGCCTGGTAGTGCACGACCACGGCCAACGTTTCAGGGTCGAGCGCCGACACGGAGTCCATCACACGGTTCAAAAATCGTCTTTCCGGCCAAAGTGTGCAGCACTTTCGGCTTGTTGGAACGCATGCGGGTGCCCTCACCCGCCGCAAGAATAATCGCGGCACTTAATGCCATGTCTAATCTCCAATTCCTCCGGCTCTCACAAATCCAGACACGAAGCCAGTTATCCGACGTTCCATCTTAAAACGAGCCCTCCCTAAACGCAAAACAACCACGTCTCGGAATGACTTGTGGAGCGCTGGAATGTCAGCATGCGTGCCTCGGAATGACTACCGTCTGATAGATGACTATGGAAAACAGCAATAACTACAAGGCGTTGCGCCGGAGACGGAGCGGATAGATTGATGTCCGACATGAACGTGGGGGTATCTCACGTAATGTATCACCATTTTTTGGGAAGGGAATGATAGTAATGTCAGACATCGCATATGATTGGATCGCCCTCGGCGTAGCCGCGATCCTGTTCGTCATCCTGGCGTTTCTCAAACGTAAGAAAAACGCGGGTTTCACCACACGCGTGTTGCTTGCAACGGCATTCGGTATCATTTTGGGAATCGCTTTCAACGGCCACACTGATTATGTCGGCGCGGTGGGTTCCATCTGGTCCAACGCAATTACCGCACTGGTGGTTCCGCTGCTGCTGTTCAGCATCATCTCCGGCATCACGAACCTTGGAGAGTCCATGCGCTTAAAGAGTATTGGTGCGAAAACCGTATTCTTCCTGCTGCTTAACACTGACGAAGTTGAATCCAATCCACTTCTTCAAAGCGTTCTTCCCTGCCGGAGTGGTCGCGTTCACCTCGGAAAGCAGCATCGGCACGGTTCCAGTCACCGTGCGTCAGTTACGTAGCGCAGGCGTTCCAGGAGATATCGCCTCGTTCGTTGCCGGAACGGAGCCCTCACAGAGGGCAAATATCACGAATGACGCCAAATCCGATTCAGCCAACGTCTCCCACCAACAGAGCGGTTTCGCTCTGAACTTCGCACCCAATGCAATATTCTCCGCCAGTGGAGATGACGCCTGCTGCGGCACGAAGCCGAACAAATAATCCATCCACAAATCAACAGACACCTGTGGGAGAATACCGGATCGAAGTGTTCGAACGACGTTAGGCTGTCAGAGCATGCCGAGCAGCTCGGCCTCGTCACGCATGGCGCGGTACAGCATCCACTCCTGCCTGGCGTCGGACAATGCGCGGTGCTCCTCCATGTCGGCGATGTGGTAGTCGACGATGAGGGTGGAAACTTTGTGGCTTCGTTTTTTCCGGATGCAGTCGACGGCTGAGGTCCAGAGTGTCGACGAAATGGTGCGCAAAGCGCGCGTCTCGCTCCGAGTAAGCGAGCTGTACAGCATTGTCGAGGAACGACATGTCGAAGGACGCATTGTGCGCCATGACCACGGCTGTGTCCGAACACCAGCGTGCAAACTCATCCATGACTTCACGCACATCCGGTTTGCCGAGCAGCATGCCATCGTCGATTCCCGTCAAACCAGTGATTCTTGACGGGACGTGTTCGAACGGGTTGATGAGCTGGTCGAATTCGTCAACCAGCTCATCATTACGGATTTTGACCGCGCCGATCTCAATGAGCTTGGCACCTTTGCGCACACTCAATCCGGTTGTTTCCGTATCGATCACGATGTAATCCGTGAATCGTCCGGACAACGGGTCCAAACGTCGGGAATCGCCACTTCTATGCGCTGCCATTCATCTCACCTCTGCTCTTTCATTTGCGATGTATAGCTTAATCATTCCAACCTGACTTTCTTAGCCGGGGGAAACATAACGAAAAAAAAAGATCCTGCAGCATGACGCTACAGGATCAATGAACCGTTATTCAGGCTTTACCGCAAAGCTCGTTCAGCGGGTCGGAGCGACCGTGACCGGGCAACGCTGGAAGCTCTTGAGATCGACATAGCCGGTGGTTGCCATGGCACGACGGAGCGCGCCAATGTAATTGGTGGTGCCGTCCGCATTGTGGCTGGGGCCAAACATGATATCTTCCAGGGTGCCGACGGTGCCGACGTTCGTGCGGAAGCCGCGCGGAAGCGTCTGATGACGGGCTTCGGCACCCCAATGCATGCCCTTGCCCGGAGCTTCCTTGGCACGAGCCAGCGGGGAGCCAAGCATCACGGCATCGGCACCAAGCGCGAACGCCTTGATGAAGCTGCCGGAGTCGCCCATGCCGCCATCGGCGATCACTTGGACGTAACGGCCGCCGGATTCGTCCATGTAGTCACGGCGTGCTTCCGCCACATCTGCGATGGCGGTGGCCATCGGAGCGTGGACACCGATGGTGTTGCGGTTCGCGGATACCGCGCCGCCACCGAAGCCGACAAGCACGCCGGCCGCGCCGGTACGCATCAGATGCAGAGCCGCGGTATAGTTGGCGGCGCCACCGACGATGACGGGCACATCCAAATCGTAGATGAACTTCTTCAGGTTCAACGGCTCGTGATCCTGGGAGACATGCTCGGCGGAAACAACCGTGCCACGGATGACGAACAGGTCGACGCCCGCTTCGAGCACGGTCGAATAATAGTCCTGCGTGCGTTGCGGGGACAGTGCGCCCGCAACGGTGACGCCGGCGTCGCGAATCTCATGCAGACGCTCGACAATGAGCTCCGGCTTGATCGGCTCGGCGTAGATCTGCTGAATGCGCTCGGTCGCGCGTTCGGCCGGCAGCTCGGCGATTTCGTCGAGCAGCGGCTGCGGATCGTCGTAGCGGGTCCACAAGCCTTCGAGGTCGAGCACACCGAGCGCGCCCATCTTGCCCATGGCGATGGCGGTGGCCGGGCTGGTCACCGAATCCATCGGCGCGCCGATGACCGGCACATCGAATTCATAAGCGTCAACCTGCCAAGAAGTGGACACATCCTGCGGATCGCGAGTACGACGGGAGGGAACGATGGAAACGTCGTCCAGAGAGTATGCCAGACGGCCCTTCTTGCCCAAACCGATTTCAATTTCCTGAGACATGTTTTCAAGGCTAATGCTCAGCAATGACAGTATGCAAGAGCGTGTCACCTGCCGCCACACCGCTTTTTTGGACATTAACAGGTGCCGTTAACACGTTCGTTATAAGACAGGAACTTATCACCTTCAATCCCGACAGGAGGGCAACACATGGCCAAAATCAAGGTCGAAGGCAAGGTCGTCGAACTCGACGGCGACGAAATGACCCGCGTCATCTGGAAAGATATCAAGGATCGCCTGATCCTTCCATACCTCGACGTGGATCTCGAATATTACGATCTCGGCATCGAAAACCGCGATGCCACCGACGATCAGGTGACCGTCGACGCGGCGAAGGCCATCCAGCGTGAGCATGTCGGTGTAAAGTGCGCCACCATCACGCCGGATGAGGCGCGTGTCAAGGAATTCGGCCTGAAGAAGATGTGGAAGTCCCCCAATGGCACCATCCGCAATATTCTCGGCGGAACCATTTTCCGCGAGCCGATCGTGATGAGCAACGTTCCGCGTCTGGTTCCCGGCTGGACCAAGCCGATTGTAGTAGCCCGCCATGCGTTCGGCGACCAGTATAAGGCCACTGATTTCAAGGTTCCGGGGGCAGGCACGCTCACCGTCACCTTCACTCCGGAAGATGGTTCCGAGCCGATCGAACATGTCGTGTACAACTATGGTGCCGACGGCGGCGTGGCCCAGGTGCAGTACAACGTGAACGATTCCATCCGTGGTTTCGCCCGCGCCTGCTTTAACTATGGTCTGATGCGCGGCTATCCGGTGTATCTTTCCACCAAGAACACGATTCTCAAGGCATACGACGGCCAGTTCAAGGATACGTTCGCCGAAGTGTTCGAAAACGAATACAAAGACAAGTACGCCGCAGCGGGCCTGACTTATGAGCATCGTCTGATCGACGACATGGTGGCCAGCTCCCTCAAGTGGCATGGCGGCTACATTTGGGCCTGCAAGAACTATGATGGCGACGTGCAGTCCGATTCCGTGGCGCAAGGCTTCGGCTCTCTCGGCCTCATGACCTCCGTGCTCATGACCCCTGACGGCCAGACCGTCGAGGCCGAGGCCGCACACGGCACTGTGACCCGCCACTACCGCCGCTGGCAGAAGGGAGAGAAGACCTCCACCAATCCGATCGCATCGATTTTCGCTTGGACCGGCGGTCTCAAGCACCGCGCCGACTTGGATAACACTCCGGAAGTCAAGTATTTCGCCGAAACTTTGGAGAAGGTCATCGTGTCTACCGTTGAAGGCGGTCAGATGACCAAGGATCTCGCCATGCTCGTTGGTCCGGATCAGGCCTGGCTTGACACCGAAGGCTTCATGAACGCTTTGGACGAGAATCTCGCCAAGGCTCTGGCCGAATGACCTAGCCGAATAACCTTTGGCTGAACGGCCAGCAGCAGGCTCAAAAGGGCTGGATATGTATGGTTCACACGCATATCCAGCCCTTTTTGACGTCCAGATATTACAATCAGAGCTCAGCATAGGAATCATCATTCGATTTTCATGAAGGAAACGGCATGACACTGCACCGCACGACTGTGACGAAACGTCTGTTCGCACTGTTGGCATCGACCTCGCTCATCATGGCCATGGGCGCCTGCTCATCCGACAATGAAGCGCAATCGCATGAAGCGGGCTCCACCGGCACCACCACTACCGTCGATGCCGGCAACGTGGTGATCTTCACTCCTTCGGATGGCATTACCATCTCCCAGCAGACGCCTTTGAGCAAATGGGAAAAAATTAGTGCCGGAAATAGTCTCATCTTTAAAAGATAACGACGTCAAAGGCTCCAACATCACCGTCAAAACGGCGTCGAGCCTCGACAAGCAAAGCCAAAGCGTACAGGATTATGTGGTAAACCACGTCAACAGCACCAGCGACGATGCGGGTTCCTCCGACAAAACCACTCTGGTAGTGGCGCCGGTGGCCGACACCACCGAATCCGACCGCCAGTATGGAGACTACGCGTCGCACGACATCACATGGGATGGGGACTCCTCCGACGAAGACGCCCAGGATTACGCCCAATCCGCAAAACGCTTGGTTTCCGCATTGCAGCTCGCTCAAACGAGGGCATGAAAGTCGTGTTAGTGTCGAACACGCTGCAGGGTTTCACTCCGGATGTGTACGCACCGATGACCACGGCCGAGCAAGTCGGCCAACTGCAGGCCAAGCAGCTGGTCAGCAAGCTTGAACTCGACAAAACCAGCTCCGACAATCCGAAGCATATCGAAGTGCTACTCCCCTACGATGCCGCCGATGAAAGCGGTAACACGGTAGACGCGACTTTCGCGCAAGACGTGTTCAAAGGTATTTGGTCGGTGCTTGGACCGTATTTCAAAGACGGAAAGGCCGTTTCCCCGTCCGGCACGCTGACCTCGTCGAGTACGGAATCCGATTGGGCGTCTGTGGCGTTCGATGCGGCGAAAAGCGAGCAGGTCAAATCCACGCTCGCCGAACGTCTTGGCATGGACAAGGACACATCGCGTCATACCCGCATCGACGGTATCATCTCCTGCAATGATTATGTGGCCGGTTATGTTTCCGAAGAGCTCAATGATCTTGGATACACCGGTTCGGCGGCCGATATCAACCCATCCATCACCATTTCCGGCATCGTAGACAATATCACCGGCAAGAAAGACTTGAAAAAAGCAGTCCGTTCCCGATCCTGCGCAGGTGCCTGAATCCGATGACGGCGATTCCGATACGGAGGATACCAGCGATTCCCTTGACGAGCAGAACTCGCAATGGCCGATCATTACCGGTTACGGCGCCTACGTCAGCTCCATACCGAATATCGTGAACGGCAAACAGTGGATGACCGCTTTGGAAAATCGCAAGACCTTGGCATCCGACATCGCACAGACCTGCGTGCAGCTCAACACGTCGGGCAAGCTTGCGAAGCTGACGTTCATCTCATCCGTCGCCATGGAAGACGAGAAAGTGCCGACCATCCAAGAAGAGGCGCTTGCGGTCAGCGCCAGCAATCTAAAGAAAACGCTGATCGAACCGGGATATATCTCGCTCGCCGAAGCAGGCTTGTAAACCGGCAACAAGGTAATCCGGATTATCAGGCATAGGAAGTCCGACAAGAGATAGAAAAAGCTGGCTTCCGTCGAACCGCTGCGACGGAAGCCAGCATTTTTATGTTGAGGCCGGCGCGTTCCTACCGACGATCATCGCACTTTTTACTTGTTCTTCGGAACGTAGATGACGGTGTCAATCAGCGTGCGGTAATGGTCAACCACCGCCTGACGGCGTGCCTTCAGGCTCGGCGTGACCAAGCCGTTTTCCTCGGTGAACTTGTCCGGCACGATTTCGAATTTACGGATTGATTCGGCACGGGATGCGAGCTCGTTGGCTTTGTTGACGGCACGTTCCACTTCGGCGCGCACGATCGGATTGCGGGAGGCCTCCTCGAGGGATGCCACGCATTCCGCGCCCTTCGACGCAAGCCATGCGTTCGTTTCGCCAAGATCCAACGAAATGATGGCCGCTATGAACGGCTTACGGTCGCCGATCATCACGCATTGGCTCACCATGGGCGACGTCATGATCGATGCTTCCATTTCGCACGGGGAGACGTTCTTGCCGCCGGCGGTGATGATGAGGTCCTTCTTACGTCCGACGATGGAGACAAAGCCTTCGTCGTCGATGGAACCAAGATCACCGGTATGCAGCCACCCGTTGACGATCTGCTGCTTGGTGACGTCGGGATTGTTGTGGTAGCCGGCGCATACGGCCGGGCTCTTGATACACAGCTCGCCTTCCTCGTCGACGCCCATGGTCACGCCCTGCAGCGGCAGTCCGATGGTGCCAATCTTGTATCCAGAGGTCGGATTGACGCTTGACGGAGCGCAGGTTTCGGTCATGCCGTAGCCTTCCAGCAGCGGTAGTCCGATGCCATTGAAGAAATGCGCGATGGATGAATCAAGCGGAGCGCCTCCGGAAACCGCATATTCCACATGACCGCCGAACACGTCCATGATCGAGGAGTACACCAGCTTGTTGTACAACGCATGCTTGAGATTCAAGACAACCGGAATGCCTTCGCCTGACTGCTGTGCGTGCGACCAACCGCGCGCCGTCTGTGTGGCACCTGCGAAAATACGTCCTTTGAGGCCGTCGCCGGCCTTCTGCGACGCCGCATTGTAAATCTTTTCGAAGATACGCGGCACGGCAAGGATGAACGTCGGCTTGAACGCCTTGAAATCAGCCAGGATCGTCTTCAGGTTGCCGGACAGACCAAGCGAAACATTGCCGGCGAAGCAGAAGAACTGCATGTAGCGGGCGAACACATGTGCCAACGGAAGGAACAGCAGCAGACGACGGTTCGGCTTCATCGCGATATCAGGCATGGAGTTGATGCCGGAATAGGTGATGAACACGAAATTGGAGTGGGTGAGCTCAATGCCTTTCGGCGTGCCGGTGGAACCGGAGGTGTACACGATGGTGGCGAGGTCCGAGCCTTTGACCGCATGTTCGCGCTCTTGGAATTCGGCGTCGGACACGGCATGACCGTATTCGACCATCGTGTCAATCGCGTCAAGCCCGATGACATAGATGTCGCCAAGATTGGAGCATTCGCTCCTGATAGATTCGATCTTGTCGCGTTGCGCGTCATCTTCAGCGAACGCCATTTTGACGTTGGCGTCGTTGAAGATCATTTCAACCTGCGCGGGCGAATTCGTCTCGTATACGGGGACGGTGAGCGCGCCAATCGACATGATCGCCACGTCAAGCGCAGTCCACTGCCAGCATGTGTGAGAGATGATGGATACCGAGTCGCCGGGCATGATGCCCTGGGCGATCAGGCCTTTGGCGATGGCGATGACCTTGTCTCGGAACTCGGTGGCGCTGAACGACGCCCACTCGCCATGCTCATTCTTGTATTCCACCAAAGAATCGTTCGGAGTACGGTTCACTCGTTCCTCAAGCACCGAGAAAATATTTTTGTCTGTGTCAATCTGCTGTTCCAAAGGACGCGTGTATTCCTTGTACATGGCATTTCTCCCCTGCGTAATCGTCGTACATGCAGCATCATAGCCTGAGAGCTTCACTTTTTCGGCGAGGCCACGACGTATGGACAAAATCGATGGTTCTGTCGCCCCCCCCTGTTTCACAGGACTTTCAATCCGATTCGCACCGTACGGGTTTTGCTTTCCGGATCGGTATATTGTCGTCCTTCCGATTTGATTCCCCAATGCAGGCAATAATCGTCGCAATGGTCGGATTCGCCCTCCACACGCGCGAAACGCTCCCCTTGCACAACATGTGCGCCGATATCACGTTCCGTCTTGGCTGGTTCGAACGTCGAGGTCAGTCCGGAAAGGCTGCCTCCATGCCGTATGGTGACCACGGCTTTGCCTCCCACGCTGCCACTGAAGGCGATCACGCCGTCTGCAGGCGCGACGACGGCTTCCTGTTGGTCGGCGAGCAAGTCGACGCCCCGATGCCCTGGAAGCCACTGTTGTTTCGGCGCGTCATACTTGCCAACTACCTGCGTGCCGTTCAACGGCCATCGCATCAGGGCTACGCAGGATTCGGACGTGTCGCCCGAATTCGTTTTCGCATATGTCGGTTCAGCCGACCATAGACAGCACACGAGCAGTATGACGCACGCCAGCGCGCATACGATCATGATTTGGCGCAACTGCTGGCGGATGAGCTTCTTTTCCTCCTGGACGATTCTGTTCCGTTGGATTCGTCGACGATATTCATGTTCGTTCATGATGGCTCCTTCGCGTTGCTGCATTGCTGTGTCGCTTTGTTGATTTGTTGCGCTGTGCGGCGATGAATTGCCAGCATGACAGTATGTGATTGGATTGTCCAGCCGAAACGGCCCTGTGGTCGGAGGATGAGTTATCCACAGTCTCCGGGCATGTCGCGACATACGATGGAACGCATGAGCGATAACACGTCACAGCGCAAAGCGTTGCAGCGGCTGGAAGGCGAGTCCGATTACGATCGGATCACCTACTATCAGAAGCCTTTTATGGTGCTGTGGGCGGCCGTACAGGAAGCATCAAGCGAATTGCAGGACGACTACGTTCTCTCCCCCGAGCTGGCGCAGCTGTGGGTTGCCGAGCAGATTCGTAAGGTGTCGGACTCGCTGGTGGATCGTCTTGCGGAAACGGCTTTGGCTCATGGCGAATCGAAATCGAATGTAGCGCGTGCGACTGGCGCGAGTCCCGCCAACGTCTTGCGACGCTTCCCTCGACTCAAAACCGATGGATCGCACGAGCGTACGCTGATCGACGACGTGCTTGATTCGCTGGAATAACAAAAAAGCCCTTGCTTTCCAAGGGCTTTCATATGGCTCCTGCGACTGGGCTTGAACCAGTGACCGTCCGATTAACAGTCGGATGCTCTGCCAACTGAGCTACGCAGGAATATCTTTCCCGTTTTAAGTCTTTTCTGAAAAAATCAGAAACTCCTAAAACTAAGCTCCTGCGACTGGGCTTGAACCAGTGACCGTCCGATTAACAGTCGGATGCTCTGCCAACTGAGCTACGCAGGAATGTGCTTCCTGTACGGAATTGCTTCCGTGCACAAGTCACATATATTACACAAATCCTTTGTCTTCGCAAATCGAGTGTCGCACAGCGTGTCGCGACATCACCATTCGAGTTCCGCGATGTCCATCGGATGCTCGTTGACATCGACAGCAGTGACCTTGCCATCATGCATGCGGATCACACGGTCCGCAATCGGCGCGATCGCCGAATTGTGGGTCACGATCACCACGGTTGCGCCTTTCTTACGGCTCATGTCCTGCAGAATCTGCAGCACCTGCTTGCCGGTGTTGTAGTCCAACGCGCCTGTCGGCTCGTCGCACAGCAGGATCTTCGGATTCTTCGCAACGGCTCGGGCGATGGCCACGCGCTGCTGTTCACCGCCGGAAAGCTGCGCGGGTAAAATTGTCGACACGATCGCCGAGACCGACGTCTTCCAACACTTTGACGGCATCCTGCGCGTCGGAAACGATCTGCGAGGCGAGTTCGACGCTTTTCCTTCGCGGTCAAATTCGCCACTAGATTGTAGAACTGGAACACGAAACCGATATCCGTTCTACGGTAGGCCGTCAACTGTTTCGGAGAGTAGTTGGAAATGTCGCGTCCGTCGATGACCACGCTGCCTTCGGAATTCGTGTCCATGCCGCCCAGAATGTTGAGTACCGTCGACTTGCCCGCGCCCGACGCGCCCAGAATGATGGCCAGTTCGCCTTTTTCGATGCCGAAGCTCACATCATCGTTCGCGGTGATGGTGGTGGAACCCATTTGGTAACGCTTGTAACTATGCTGCATTTCGATATATGCCATTTTGGTCTCCATTCCACGCCGAAAAATCCTTGACTCCCAATATTACGACTACAGTAGGGATTGTTGCTCATAGACGACGAGGAAGGGAACGTTATGGACATCGCCGACGACGCCGACCGTTTGCAAACACTGCTGTACAGCGCTTACGATTCCGATACCGTGCGCGAGATGGAACGTCCGCTGCTTGACGACGGCGTGCCGCTGATGCGCATGGCCGCCTCGGCTGCGGCCCATGTGACCATGACACTGCTCGATGATGAGGACCTCGCCGTCGAGGACGCGCGGGTAGCCCTCCTTGTAGGGGCGGGAGATAATGGCGGCGACGGTCTATACGCCGGCGCGGAACTGGCGAACGAAGGCGCGCATGTCACCGCGATCGCCGTGGGACGTTCCCTGCACGAGGAGGCGTTCGGCGCGTTCGTGCGTGCCGGAGGCCGTGTTCTCGTACTTGATCCCGCCGCCGAAATCCCAGGATGCACCACGGGCTTTTTTCCGCGGGAGAGGCCGGAGAACGACTGCAGGCCGCCGTTGAATACGTTCAGGGCTCCCATGTGATCATCGACGCAATGACCGGCATTGGCGTAAGCGGCGCATTGCGTGGCATCGCAGGCGCCATCGCTTCCTCCTTGGGATTCGATGGCGAACTTCCCGACAGGCCCGCCCTGCCGAACAACGAGCCTTCCTCCGCCCTGCCGCTCGTCGTGGCGATCGACACGCCGTCCGGCGTTGGCGTAAATGACGGTTCGCTTCCAGGACCGTACATTCCTGCTGATGTTACGGTAACATTCGGCGCGATGAAGCCGTGCGCGATGGTGCCACCCGCCTCATACGCATGCGGCCGCCTCACTTTGGTCGATTTCGGTTTCGACATTGATGATTGCGTCCCCGCGGCCGAAATGACGGACGGCGATTTCGTAACGGATTCGATTCGCCTTCCGCAACTTTCGGACGGCAAGTATTCGCGTGGAGTGGTCGGATTGGTGACCGGCTCCGCCCGTTACCCCGGTGCAGCCGTATTGTCGGCCACGGCGGCGGCGCGCGCCAACACTGGCATGGTGCGCTATCTCGGCCCGCAACGAGCGCAGGACATGGTGCTTTCCTCGTTGCCCGAGGCGGTGATCGGCAAGGGCCGCGTCCAATCATGGGTGGTTGGTTCCGGCGTTCCCACGGGTGACGACGAAGCCGCCGACACCGACATTCAACGCGAAACCATAACCGCGTTGTTGAAGCATTACGCACTGCAGGTAAAAAACCGACTCCAATGACGACGCCAGGAATGAAAGCGCCCTTGGGCATGCCGCCGATCGTGGTAGACGCCGGAGCTTTGGACCTGCTGCCAGGCAAAGTGCCGGCTCAAGTGGTTGTCAGCCCCGCACGTCGGGGAGCTGGCCCGCATGTTGACTCGGCTAGACGGAAACGAAGCCAGCGTCGACAAAGTGCGCTCGCAGCCGCTCGCCTGCGCCCGCAGGGTCCATGAGCTGACCGGCGCGACCGTATTGTTGAAGGGCGCGGTGACCATGGTGGTCGGCACGGACGGCGAAGGCAACGAGCGGGTGATTCGTTTCCGGACGCGCGCCGGCGTGGATGTCCACCGCAGGATCGGGCGATGTGCTTGCCG